>Ga0180217_1000946_pt1 | contig 36596 bp, 33 predicted proteins | sample eDN3rd37CBELigOP_FD_128521 | JGI IMG/M metagenome (GOLD analysis project Ga0180217, IMG submission 128521) | Enriched Organic Plus compost microbial communities from Emeryville, California, USA - eDNA 3rd pass 37_C BE-Lig OP (version 2) (version 2) ... | reverse complement strand
TGCGCGGAAACCAGCTGATCGACCTGCGCAACATTTTCCGGCAGGACGACCTCGAGGAGACGGGGCTTGTCTATTCGAGCGTCGGCCGGCCCATAATCGATGCCAGTACCGCTCCAGCCCACAGAGGTGCCACGGTTTGAGGATCGGGCCGATCGTCAGCCTGCTCACCCCCGGGACGGAGGACGCCAATGTCGCCGAACGGACCAGCACGGTCTCATGCCCAAGGGAGTTGCGTTGACGATGACAGGAAAGCCAGGCCGCATCATTCCCGTGATCCTCGCCGGCGGCACTGGGACCCGGCTGTGGCCGGTGTCACGGGACAGCCTGCCCAAGCAGTTCCAGCCCATCAACAGCAAGCTCACGCTTTACCAGGAGACGCTGCTCCGGGTCAGCGATTCCTCCCTGTTCGGGGAGCCGCTGGTTCTCACCCATAACGACTTCCGCTTCTTCGCCAGGCGGCAGGCGGCGGAGGTCGGCATGTCGCCAACCATTGCTCTCGAGCCGGTCCGGCGCGACTCAGGACCTGCCATCATCGCTGCTGCCCTCATTGCCCAGCGGCTTGCGGGCGATGACTGCCTCGTGCTGGCGCTTGCCGCCGACCATGTGATGCTCGAGGGCGAGAAGTTCCTCACAACCTGCAGGTCGGCAGCCGCAGCAGCGGCGCAAGGTCATATCGTCACCTTCGGCATCCGGCCGACACGCCCCGAGACCGGCTATGGCTATATCCGTCCCGGCGACAGGCTCGGCGGATCAGACGCCCAGACCGTCGGCGCCTTCGTCGAAAAACCCGATGCCGAGACAGCCGGACGCTACGTGGCGGAAGGCTACCTCTGGAATTCGGGCAATTTCCTGTTTCCCGCCCGCCTCCTTCTCGCCGAGGCACGACGCTTCGAGCCGGCCATGGTGGGCGCCGTGGAAGCAGCCGTCGCCACCGCCGAGGGCGACCTCGGGTTCATCCGCCTCAACGAGGCTGCCTTCCGCGAGGCGACGGCAAAATCGATCGACTATGCGGTCATGGAGAAGACCGAGCGGGCAGCGGTGGTGGCAGCCGATTTCCACTGGTCAGATATCGGTGCGTGGAGTGCGGTACGGGATCTCGGTCAGGCGGATGCTACCGGCAATGTGGTCCGCGGACCGGCAGCGCTGCTCGATTGCCGCAACAGCTATATCCGCTCCGACGGCCCGCTTGTCTCGGCGATCGGCATCGACGGCATGTCGATCGTCGCCACGGATGATGCAGTGCTGGTCATGCCGGCCGACCGGGCACAGGACGTAAAGGCCCTGGTCGAGGAACTCAAGCAGCAGGACGTGAAGGCCGCCAGCGAACATGTACGGGTGCATCGCCCGTGGGGCAGCTACGAGACCCTCTGTCAGGGCGACCGCTTCCATGTGAAGAAGATCGTGGTCGAGCCTGGCGCCCAGCTCTCCCTGCAGAAGCATTTCCACCGCGCCGAGCACTGGGTGGTGGTCAAGGGTACTGCTTCTGTCACAGTAGACGGGAAGACATTCGAAGTTCACGAAAACCAGTCGACCTATATTCCGCAGGGCGGAATCCACAGGCTGGCCAATCCAGGAAAGATTCCTCTCGAACTGATCGAAGTCCAGACCGGGTCCTATCTGGGCGAAGATGACATAATTCGCCTTGAAGATGCCTACAACCGCCAATAGCGGTCAATTTTATTACACATTCGACCTCTAATCTCGGGTTCCAGTGAGACGGGAACCCCATGAGTATTGCCAAGCGTAAAGTTGCACTCATCACCGGTGCCACAGGACAGGACGGCGCGTATCTGGCCGAGCTCCTGCTGCAAAAGGGCTACGAGGTCCACGGCATCAAGCGTCGGTCGTCATCGTTCAATACGGGGCGGATCGAGCATCTCTATCAGGATCCGCATACGGAAAATCAGCGCTACTTCCTCCACTACGGGGACATGACGGATTCAACCAATCTGATCCGCATCGTCCAGGAGACCCAGCCGGACGAGATCTACAACCTCGCCGCCCAGTCGCATGTGCAGGTGAGCTTCGAGACGGCAGAATACACCGCCAATGCCGACGCCATGGGCACGCTGCGGCTGCTGGAGGCGATCAGGCTGCTCAATCTGGTGGACAAGACCCGGTTCTATCAGGCGTCCACCTCCGAGCTCTACGGCAAGGTGCAGGAAGTGCCCCAGCGCGAGACTACACCCTTCTATCCGCGCTCGCCCTATGCCGCCGCCAAGCTCTATGCCTACTGGATCACGGTGAACTACCGGGAGGCCTACGGAATACACGCCTCGAACGGCATCCTGTTCAACCACGAAAGCCCGCTGCGCGGCGAGACCTTCGTCACCCGCAAGATCACCAGGGCGGTGGCCGCCATCCATCATGGACGCCAGGACAGGCTCTATCTCGGCAATCTCGATGCCAAGCGCGACTGGGGTCATGCCCGCGAATATGTCCGCGGCATGTGGCTGATGATGCAGCAGGACAAGCCGGACGACTATGTGCTCGCCACCGGCGAAACCACGCCGGTGCGCAAGTTCGTGGAATGGGCCTTCGAGGATGTAGGCATCCCGATCGAATGGCGCGGCGAGGGCATAGACGAGAAGGGCTATGACGCCGGCAGCGGCCGGCTGCTGGTCGAGGTTGACCCCCGCTATTTCCGGCCAACGGAGGTCGATCTGCTGCTGGGAGATCCCTCGAAGGCGCGGGAGAAGCTCGGCTGGACACACGAAACCACGGCACGCGAACTTGCCCGGGAAATGGTGCGCGAAGATCTCAAGCTGATGGCCGGAGCGCCGCTGATGCAGGACGCATGATGTACGACCTTGAGGGAAAGAGGATCTGGGTTGCGGGGCATCGCGGCATGGTGGGAAGCGCCGTGGTGCGGCGGCTCGCCGGGGAAGGCTGCGAGGTCATCACCGCGGGGCGCGACACGGTCGATCTGCGGCGGCAGGCGGAGGTCGAAACCTTCATGCGGGATGCCCGCCCCCATGCGGTGGTGATGGCGGCGGCGAAGGTGGGCGGAATCCTCGCCAACGACACCTTCCCGGCGGATTTCCTCTACGACAACCTGATGATCGAGGCGAATGTCATCCACGCTGCCCATGAGGTCGGGGTGGAGAAGCTCCTGTTCCTCGGCTCAAGCTGCATCTATCCAAAATTCGCGCCCCAGCCGATCCCCGAGAGCGCCCTGCTCACCGGTCCGCTGGAGGCTACCAACGAGTGGTACGCCATCGCCAAGATCGCCGGCATCAAGCTCACCCAGGCCTACCGGAAACAGTTCGGCTCGGACTTCATCGCCGCCATGCCGACCAATCTCTATGGACCGGGGGACAATTTCGATCTCTCCTCGAGCCACGTGCTGCCTGCCCTCATCCGCAAGACGCACGAGGCGAAGATGAGGGGCGACAAGAGCATAACCATCTGGGGCACCGGCGGTCCGCGACGGGAATTCCTGCATGCAGACGACTGCGCGGATGCACTGGTCTTCCTGCTCAAGACCTATTCCGGCGCGGAGCATGTGAATGTCGGATCGAGCGAGGAAATCACCATCCTCGAGCTTGCCCGAATGGTCGCCGAGGTCGTGGGCTTCGAAGGCGCCATCACCCATGACCTCAGCAAGCCCGACGGCACGCCGCGCAAGCTCATGAGCAGCGACAGGCTGCGCGCCATGGGCTGGGCACCGAAGATCGGCCTGCGGGAAGGAATAGCCGCCACCTATGCGTGGTTCCTCAACAGCCAGAGCGAAAGTGTGGCGAGCGCATGAAGATCCTGATCCTTGGCCTCAACTACGCCCCGGAGAAAGTCGGCATCGCCGTCTATACGACCGGCCTTGCCGAGGCGCTGGCAGCCCAGGGACACGAGGTCACGGTGGTGGCGGGCAGGCCGTACTATCCAGGCTGGGCGATCATGGCGGGGCACAATGCCTTCACCTACGGCCGAACCCGTGAGAACGGCGTCCGGGTGATCCGCGTGCCGCATTACATCCCGCGGGAGCCGTCCGGTTTCCGGCGACTACTGCATCATGCAAGCTTTGCCGCAACAAGCCTGCCGCCCATCATCGGGAAGGCCGTAACCTTCAGGCCGGACGTGGTGCTCACCGTTGCGCCCTCGCTGATCGCCGCCCCGGTGGCAAGGCTCGCGGCCTGGCTATCGGGCGCGCGCAGCTGGCTGCATGTCCAGGACTTCGAGGTGGAGGCGGGCTTTGCCACCGGCCTGTTCCGGGACAAGACGCTATTTGGCCGCCTTGCCCGATGGTTTGAAGGCAAGATGCTCAAGGCGTTCGACCGGACGAGCTCCATCTCGCCGCAGATGTGCCGCAAGCTTGCCGAGAAGGGCGTAGGGCCCGACCGCATCGTCGAATTCCGCAACTGGGCCGAGATCGAGCGGATCACGCCGCTGGCGGGGTCGTCGCCCTATCGCGATGCCTGGGGCATCAGCGCCCGCCATGTGGCGCTCTATTCCGGCAATATCGCCAACAAGCAGGGCATCGACATCGTCATCGAGGCAGCGCACCTGCTGCGTCACCGGCGCGACCTGGCCTTCGTCATCTGCGGCGAAGGGCCGAACCGGAGAGCGCTCGAGCAGGCGGCCGCCGACCTCGACAATGTCAGGTTTCACGACCTTCAGCCAGCAGAGCGCCTTGGCGATCTGCTTGGCCTTGCCAGCGTCCATCTCCTGCCGCAGCTTGCCGGCGCGGCGGATCTGGTCCTGCCGTCGAAGATGGCGAACATGCTGGCCTCGGGACGCCCGATCGTTGCCACCGCCGCCGCTGGAACCGGCCTCGCCCTGGAAGTCGAGGGCTGTGGCCTCATCACGCCACCGGGTGACGCGGCTTCATTCGCCGCGGCGATCGAAAGGCTCATCGATGATGCGGCACTGAGCGCGCGTCTCGGACAGGCGGGTCGGAGGCGGGCGCTGGAGCGCTGGTCGCGGCAGAAGCTCATCGCGGACATGGCGGCAGAACTCGAACGCCTTGCCGGCGAAGGCAGAGAAGGCGCCAAGGCTCAAGGAAAGGACAAGGCCAGATCCGGCCCATCCACAGCGCTCGACCCAAGGCCGGCGGTTCTATCCGGCCATGACGGACAGGTCTCCCGCCCAGAGAGACCGTGACGGCAAATCCTGGCCATTCGGACGGTGCCCCATGTCGATCTCGAAGCGAATAGCCTCTGCCAGCGCCGCGAATTCCGTCAGCATACTGACAACATCGGCAGTGCAGCTCGTCACCATCCCGGTGATGGCGGCCAGCTGGGGCAAGGAGGCCTTCGGCATCTGGCTGATGATCGCCACCCTGCCCTCCTATTTCGCGCTCACCGATCTCGGCTTCATCCAGGCCGCAACCAGCGACATGACCATGAATGCGGCGCGCGGCAATCGCGAGCAGGTGCTGCGCACGTTCCAGAGCACAGCCATCCTGTTCCTGGCAACGATCGCCGCGGTTCTGTCAGTGATAGGCGCAGGGCTTGCCGTGCTGGATCATTCGGGCATTGCCGAGGCGCAGGATTTCCCGATCATCGCCACCATCGCCGTGCTGGCGGTCTATTCGGGACTCGCGCTGCTTTCGCGACTTACCATTGCCGGCTTCCGGGCCAATGGCCTCTATGCCCAGGGCACGCTGCTGTTCGACAGTCTCGTCTTTCTCGAAGGCATGATCATGGTGGCGGTGGTGCTATCCGGCGGCGGGCCGCTGGCGGCGGCAACCACCCTGCTCTGCGCGCGTCCCGTGAGCATGGTGATTGCCTATGCGGTGCTCCGGCGCAAACTGCCGTGGCTGCATTACGGCCTTGCCCATGCGAGCCTGAAGGAGATCATGCGGCTGCTGCATCCGGCGCTTGGCGCCATGACGGTGCCAGCCGCCATCTCCGTGAACCTGCAGGGCGTCGTCCTGGTCATCGGCGCGGTGCTGTCGCCGGTGGCGGTCGCGCTCTATACACCGGTACGCACCCTGAGCCGGCTTGCGGTGCAGCTAGCCGGCATCATCAACCGCGCGACCATGCCGGAGATCGCCAGAGCCAAGGCGCAGGCCGATGATCAGGCGCTTTCCCGCATCCTCGGGCTCAATCTGGCGGTCATGGGCCTGATCCTGCTGCCCGGCTGCCTCGTCTTTGCCGCCATCGGCAGCCCGCTGATCGCACTGTGGACCGGTGGGCATATCGTGCCCCCCCGGCTGTTCGTCGCCATCATGGCCGCGGCAACGCTTGCCCATGGGCTCTGGTATTTCCTGTCGAACGCGCTGATCGCCACCAATTCACATATGAGCCTCACCGGCACGCTGGTGACATCCGCCCCGCTCGGGCTCGTTCTCGCCGGCCTTGGCGGCCATCTGCTCGGCCTCAATGGGGTGGCCCTCGGCCTGCTGGCAACCGAACTATTCTGCCTCGGCAAGGTGCTTACCGTCTTTCCATGGACATCGGTGCAACGGTCCGACCTCGGCCTCCCCTTCCGCACGATCAGGCGCATGATCAGGGAGATCCGGATATGATGCGACCCCCCGCCCCATTCACTCAAGCTGCAACCGTTACTCAAGCTGCAACCGCGTGCCGGCGCGCGCGCGTCAGGCGGGGAGGCGCGAGATGAAGGCACCCGGCAAGAGCCCGCATGTGGCGGTCATCTATCACCAGTTTCCCCATTACCGGGCCGCGATCATGCGGGAACTGGTGACCCATGGCGTCTGCTCCTACGAGTTCTGGGGCTCGACCGAGGCGTTCAACGGCATCCGCGCCTTCGCCGGCGATGAGCTGGTCCAAGTGAATCCGCTCAAGCTCCGCAAGCTGCTCGGGCGGGTGAAGATCTCCGGCTATCTCGAACCCATCCGACGGCGGGAGGTGGATGCCCTGATCATTCTCGGCAATCCGAACTATCTCGACACCTGGGCCATGGCAGCGGCCGGCCGCAGCCTCGGCAAGAAGGTGCTGTTCTGGACCCATGGCTGGATGCGGCCCGAGCCGCGCATCAAGCAGCGGCTGCGCCATCTCTATTTCGGCCTCGCCGACCACGTGCTGGTCTATGGCGAAAGGGCACGAAAGCTCGGCATCGAAGCCGGCTTTCCGCCGGAGCGGATCTCCGTGATCTACAACAGCCTCGACTTCGAGACTTCGAGCCGGATCTTCGCGGAGATAGAGGCTGAGACCCGCCATTCTGCCCGCGAGCGGCCGCAGGCGCTCTTTGCCGAACCGGACCGGCCGCTCATCATCTGTACCGCCCGGCTCATCCCACTCTGCCGATTCGAACTGCTGTTCGAGGCGGCGGCAGAGCTCAAGGACCGCGGTCGGCCGGTCAACATCCTGCTGGTGGGGGATGGCAGCGCCCGGGGCATGCTGGAGGAACAGGCCCGTGCGCTCGGCATCGACGTGGTCTTCTATGGCGCCTGCTATGACGAAGCCGTGCTCGGCCGGCTCATCTACCATGCCGACGTGACCGTCTCGCCCGGCAAGATCGGCCTTACGGTGATGCACAGCCTCGCCTATGGCACGCCGGCAATCACCCATGGCGATCTCAATGCCCAGATGCCGGAGGTCGAGGCGATACTTCCAGGGGTGACCGGCGAGCTGTTCCGCAACGGCGATGCGACGGACCTTGCCGATGTGATCGCGCGCTGGCTCGACCGGCACCGGGGCGACCGGGACATGATCCGCAGCGCCTGCCGGCAGGTGATCGCCGACAAATGGAATGCCGCGCACCAGCGCATCTGCATCGAGCAGGCGGTACTCAGGCTCATGGGACGGAGGACGTGATGGCGGCGAGGCGCGGCATTGCTCCGGTTGTGCCCGATCCCATGCGGGTTGCGCCCGACATCCTCGAGCGCTGCCACCGGGAGATTGACGGTCCGCTGAAGCGCCGGCTCCGCGTGCTCGTCAACAGATGGCACAGCCGGCGCATGGGGCTCGCACAGGTGGGCAACGGCTTCCAGTTCGGCCCCGACATCCATGTGCCGAGCGGCAGCAGGCTCGGCCACTACGGCTATATCGGGCGCGGCTTCCGGGCGCAGAGCCCGATCTCGGTGGGGGATCTCTGCCTGATCTCGACCATGGTCTGCATCGTGGGCAACGACCATGGCATCGATGATCCGGATACGCCCACGAGGCTGGCCTTCCGCTGGGCCCATGCCATCACCGTATTCGAGGCTGATGTGTGGGTCGGCCATGGCGCCATCATCCGCGCGGGCGTACGCCTTGGTCGCGGATCGGTGATCGGTGCCGGCAGCATCGTCACGCGGGACGTTCCACCCTATGCGGTGGTAGCCGGCAATCCTGCACGCCTCATCAAGGAGCGCTTTCCCGATCCGGCCCAGCGGCGCCATCACGATCTCGCCGTCTATGGACGGACGTTCGAGTCCCAGTTTCCGGAGATCAGCCGATCATGCGCATAGGCATCCTCACCTATCATTTCAGCACCAATTACGGGGCGCTGATGCAGGCCTATGGGCTCAGGCAGTGGCTCATCAGCGAGGGTCACGAGGCGTCGTTCATCAATTACCATCCGGCCTATGTCGAGGGCAGCACAGGGCTGCGGGGAGCGCTTGATCCGCGTCAGCTCAAGAGCAGTCTCAAGGCGCTGTTCCTCCGGGCCGCCCAGCTGCGCCGGCGTCTTGCGGGCAATCCTCAGCAGGAGAAGCAGTTCGAGCAATTCAGGCGGGAGGTGCTTGGCGTCTCGTCTCCAGCCCTGCAGGATGAGCGCGAGGTCGAGGCCTTCCTCAATTCGCCCGAGGGCCGCTTCGATGCGCTGATCTGCGGCAGCGACCAGATCTGGAATCCGTCGCCGCCGAAGGGGCTCGACCGCAGCTATTTCCTCGCCTTCGATAGCGCCGCGGGGGACGCGCGCCGGATCGCCTATGCGCCGAGCTTCGGGCGCGGCGCGCTTGACCCGAGGCATGCGGAGGAGGCGCGGCGGTATATCAGCAAACTCGATGCCGTATCGGTGAGGGAAGCAAGTGGCGCGACCATCGTGAAGCAGCTTGCCGGCATCACCCCGGCGGTCGTTCCCGACCCGACGATCCTGCTGGGCGATTTCTCGGCCCTCACCTTCTGCGCCGAAAGCATCTCGGAGGGCCATGTCTTCTGCTATGCCCTGCGCTCAGCGCAAGGCATACGCGAAATTGCCGAGCTGGCCGGCGAGACTTTCGGCCAGCCGGTGCTGTCGCCCGACAATCCGCACCGGCGCTGGCGGGAGATCGGAATCACGGTCCATCCCTCGCCCGCAGGCTGGGCGGCACTGATCGAGCGTGCTGGCTATGTGGTGACCAATTCCTTCCATGGAACGGCCTTTGCCATCCTCATGCAGAAGCCGTTCCTGGTGGCGGGCCTCGGAGGGGCGCGGCTCAGCCTCAATGACCGCGCCCTGAACCTACTGCGCGCCGTGGGACTGGAAGACCGGTTCATCCCGGCGGACCGGATCGGGCTCGCGCGCGACCGGTTGCTGGCGCCAATCGACTGGTCGCAGGTCGAGGCGGCGCTGGCCACACTCCAGGAGCAGGGCCGGTCCTATCTGCGGCGGGAACTGGCCCTGGCCGGTCAGCCAGAGCGAACGCGGAGGACGGGATGAGCAGGATCCGCAGCTTCGCCACACGCCTGCGCAAGAGCGGCCAGATGGTCAGCGAGTTCGCCCTCGACCTGGCCTATTACCTGCGCCACAGCGGCATCTCGCCGTTTCAGGATGCCAACCGCAAGCTGTTCTACAAGATCATCATCGAGACCCATGCCATCGAGAAGGGCCTGTCGCTGCGCGAGCCGCGGCCGCTGTTCGGGCGCGACAAGATCCGCTTCATCATGGCTGCCTGCCGGCGCTATGACCGCCGTCATTCACTCATGCCGGTGAGCATGGCGACGGGGGCGCTTTCAGCCTATGGACAGCTGCACCGGGAGCGCGGCATCGATGATCCTCTGATCGGGGAGATCGAGGAATTCGTTGCGGAGATGGCTCACGACGTGGGCATCTCCGCCAATGGCGGGCTCAGGCAGCTCGACCAACCCGCGCCCAACCATGCGGCCTCGCCGCACGACTTCCTCGCCTCGCGCTTCAGCTGCCGCATGTTCCGGCGTGAAGCGCTGCCCCGGGACGTGATCGAACGGCTGGTTGCCATTGCCCAGAGCGCACCGTCGCAATGCAACCGGCAGGCGACCCATCTGCACTGCTTCCAAGACCGGGCGCGGATCGACAGCCTGCTGCGGCTCCAGGCCGGTTCCGCCGGCTTTGCCGAGGATGTGCCCTGCCTGTTCGTGGTGTCGACCGATTTCGCCGCCTGGGGCGGGCCGCAGCAGCGGCATCAGGGCTTCGTCGACGGGGCGCTGTTCGCCATGAGCCTCATGCTGAGCCTGCATGGCGCCGGCATCGCCAGCTGTCCGCTCAACCTCGCCGTCGATCACCGGCGGGAACGGGACATCCGCAGGGTGGCCGGCATTCCCGAGCATCACCGGCTGGTGATGATGATCGCCGCCGGCTTTCCGCTGGCTCGGACCGTCAAAGCCGCGCGCTCGCCACGGCGGGATGTCGCTGAGATCCTGCGTTTCGGGGATGCGTCATGAGCGCGGCCGAAGCTCACGCGGCAGAAACCGGCCGGCCCCGCCTGGGCCTTACCGCGATCATCCTCACCTTCAATGAGGAGCTGCATCTGGCGCGGGCGCTGTCAAGCATCAGCGGGCTTGCGGACGAGGTCTTCGTCATCGACAGTTTCTCGACGGACCAGACGCTCGAGATTGCCGAGTCCCATGGCGCGCGGGTGCTGCAGCATGCCTTCGTCAACCAGGCGAAGCAGTTCCAGTGGGCGCTCGATCACGCGCCCATTTCCGGCGAATGGGTGCTGCGGCTCGATGCCGACGAGATCATCGAAGCGGATCTTGCGGACAATATCAGGCGCACACTGCCCTCGCTGCCACAAGACATCACCGGCATCAACCTCAAGCGCAAGCACATCTTCATGGGGCGATGGATCCGCCATGGCGGGCGCTATCCGGTGACGCTGCTCAGGATCTTCCGAAGGGGCATGGCCCGAGTCGAGGACCGCTGGATGGACGAGCATATCCTGATCAAGAGCGGGCGGACGATCACCCTGGACGGCGGCTTTGCCGACCACAATCTCAACGATCTCAGCTACTTCACCGAGAAGCACAACCGCTATGCGACCCGCGAGGCCATCGAGGTGCTCAACCAGCGCTACGGCTTCCTTGACAGCGGGAGTGATTCTGCCGGCCGCAGAACCTCGCGCCAGGCAGCGTTCAAGCGGCTGGTCAAAGAGCATCTCTATAACCGCATGCCCGGTGCGCTCGCCGCCCTGCTCTATTTCCTGTTCCGCTATGTGGCCCAGTTCGGCTTTCTCGACGGGCGCGAAGGGCTCGTCTATCACGTGCTGCAGGGCTTCTGGTATCGCTTCCTGGTAGCAGCCAAGGTGATGGAGCTCGAGCGGGCCATAAGGCCCGTGGCCCATGAGCGCGAGCTCGTGCTCGACGAAATCGCGCGGCTTACCGGCCTGAGGCTTCAACCCCAGGCTCCGGCGCGCCATAGACCCTGACCCAGTCGACCATCAGATCCTGTTCGGCATCCCCCCGATGGCGCTGGGCGCTGAGGATGAGAAACAGCTTCTGCCAGTTGCAGACGGCGCTGCTTTCCGCGCTGAACAGCGGCTCGCCGTTGAGGAACCAGGTGAGCCTGCCGGGCTCGCGCAGCAGACCGAAACGGTTCCACTGGGTGCTGTCGATCGGCTCGGGCAGGTGGTGGTAGTGGTTGCGGTTGCGGCTCGAGACGTAATCGTCCCAGTCATGGGCGGTACCGACGAAGACCTTAGGTCCGTAATTCTCGTAAATGTCGATCTCGCACCAGCGATTGTCGTCGCGGCCACTGGCATGTTCGCTGCTGAACAGCCAGAAGGCTGCCCAGTTGTCTGGGTCCGGCGTCCAGCGCATGGCAGCCTCGAAATAGCCGTAGCCGAAAAGCGCCCCACCCTCCTGCGCCTTCGGGGAATAGGTGGCGATCGTCGCGCCCTTCTCCTCGGATCCGGTCCTCAGAGTAAGCACGCCATCCTTCACCGAGATCAGGTGGTCGGGCGACGGCCGATTGTACCAGAGGCCGTTGTACCAGCGATGGGCCGCGCCCCGGTCGCGCGCCAGATCGAGTTCACAGAAGTCCTCTCTGAAGATCTCCGCCGTATATCCGGCCTCTATCGCCTCCACGGGAAGGGATGGTTCGATCATGCTGGCTTTGCAGGAAACATTGGCGTCATCGAACAGCGTGACGGCGCCCGAAAAGCTCAGGGACACCATGGCTGCGAGGGCAAGATTCATCCCGTCCTCCAGTCTCCGATGTCACCTATCTATCTTCATAATTTGGCCGATTTGCGATTTGTATACTGACTATCAATCGCCTGGAGCCAGGAATGCCGCAAGGCCGGGAGGCCCCATGATCGTCAAACTTTACAACCGGAGCACCCGGCTGGCCCTGCTGGTGGGCGCGCTGGATACGGCGATCGTCTTCTCCTATCTCACCCCCCTGCCGGTGCCGGTGTGGTATGCGGCGCTGATCCTCGCCAAGCTCGCCGTGGTCGCCTTCGACCTCAGGCATCCGGGGCCCATCTTCCAGCGTAACGCGCCGCTGCTCGGCCTGACCCTCATCATGGCGGCATCCTCCTTCCTGCATTTCGAGGCCGGCCGGACCTACGACCAGTCGATCGGGCATCTGGCCTTCGTCATCCAGGCGGGGCTCACGCTCTACGTGTTGCGGCCGGAGACGGTGGCGGCCTACTGCCGGAGCGCCGCTACCATGATCCTCGCGGCCATGGTGGTCTATCTCGCGCTTGCCGCCACCGGGCACATAGACCATGTCTATGGCCGCTACCAGTTCTTCGGCGGCAGCCATCCCAATCTGGGCTCGGAAATCATCGCGGTCGGTGCCGTGGCCGCGGCCGCAAGCTTCAACCGGCGGAACTTCTTTGTCTTCATCGGGCTTGCGATCATCGCCGTTGCCATGATGCAGGGGCGTGCCGCCCTGGTCACATGCCTGCTGGTGGCCATGGTGCGCGCTGCCGCTGCCATCGGCGAGCTGCCGCCGCGAACCCGCCGGATCAGCACCGCCCTGTTGCTGGTTGCAGGCCCGACCATCCTGGCCATGGTCGCCCTGCCGCTGATCGAGAACCTCAACAGCGCGCTCATGCTGGATGACGAGCACCGGGGCATCGGCACCGGCTTCGTCGGCCGGGACGAGCGGTGGCTCGGCGCCTGGCGGCTGTTCCTGGACGCGCCGCTCATGGGCAATGGCGCGGATGTCTTCGCCGACCGAGGCATGCACGGGGCGCACAGTTTCCCGCTCTATGCGCTGGCCTGCTACGGGACGCTGGGCGCTGTCTTTCTCGGCATGATCGGCCGGCGGATCATCCTTGTCGCGCTCGACAACCGCTGGCTGGGCGCCGCCTGGCTGTCGCTCCTGGTCATGCTGGTGCTGAATGACCGCTTCCTCAACCTCAACCCCTATCCGTTCCTCGCGATCACCATGCTGTGCGCCTTTTACGGAGCGGCGGAGCGTCGGTTGATCCTCAGGTCAGGCGCGGTCCTGTCGCCGGCGCGTGGATAAGCATTGGGGCCCGCGCTGAGGCGAGAAACCGGAAAGGCCGAGCTGCGTCCGCCGGGCCCGGGGAGAGGGACATCTTACGCAATCAGCGGAACCATCGGATCGGGCAGCCGGCGCGCTCAATCGCGACTGGCATCCCGGCGGCGCGCGTCTCGGGTGCAGGCTGAGCACAGCTCAGCGCCGCAAGTCTGCAATCCCTTCAGACCCTTCAGACCCTTCAGACGTGCGAGCCGGTGGCGTGAAAGTCGATATCCACGAGAAGGTTGCGCAAACCGGGATCATCGACGGCGGCGATGGCCTCATTCAGCTCAAACCAGGCGCGCTTGCGGTCCTCTTTTTCGGGCCAGTTAAGCAGCGTACCGGCGACACGCATGGAGAACAGCGTGGCCGCATGCCAGTGGAAGGCCCCGTCGCCGTCAAGGCGACGATAGAGGAAGCGACCAACCGGCTCGGGTTCGAGCCTGCCGACGACGCCGCCCTCGTTGAAAGCCTCGCGCATGGCGGTTTCCCGACCATTCAGGCCGGGCATGAGCGGCCCCTTCGGCACGGTCCAACCACGACGGCCCCGGGCAGAGACGAGCAGCAGGCGGATGGCGCCGGTGCGGTCCATGTTCCAGGGCACGACGCCATATTCCTCGACGCAGACGACCCCCTCGATGGGCTGGCCGATGGCTGGCTGATGATCATACATCATGGGAGGCTCCCTCGGCATGAGGGATATGGGCCTCGTCGGGCGCCAGCATCGACCGGTCGCGAACCCCATGGATGCCGCCCTCGTCCGCACACCACAGGCAGCTTCTGGCGGAGCGCGGGACGCGCCGCCGGCACGACGAACAGATCTGATCTGACAGGCGATCGATCACGACACTCTCCATGAGCTGCCGAACAGGCAGCGACAAGACATTGATGGCCCATTACACAGCGCAGGACTGGCAAGACTTCGCGCCACGACCCGGCTCATCCATGGCGCACCGGAGAGAACTTCGCTCACCAGGCAAGTTTTCTCGGCGTACAAACGGATTTTTCGTCCACATCCATCTAAAGTACTATAAATAAAGAACTTATTAATACCATAGCAAGAATACAACAGCTGGTGGCTTTCCTCCGGCGTGCGCCCGGTGCATCGGCCGCCCAGACGCAAGGTGGCGGCGGCATGCGCCCCATGGGCGCCGTATGAGAGCCCATGCGGCCGATAGTTTTCCAGGCGCAACCAAGCCGCTCGCAGAGCGATCGGTGTTCGGCATGGCCGCGCGCATCCGGCCATGAGGAAGCGAATGTCCTCCCTTGAACAGACCGGCCGCACCGAGGTCGTTCGTGGAAGCGCCTCGGCGGACGCCTGTTCCCTGCCGCAAGGTCGGTCGGGGGAGGCATGATCTCCCCTCCCCGTGAAACCGCGGGAGAGGGTCACAGTGCGTTCAGCAGGCAGAAGATGCGCTGTGGCAGGCGGGGTTCCGGCGCGCCTGGCGTGGCCCCAGGCGTTAACGGCTGGCGGGCTGGGCCGCAGTGGATGGCCGCGCAAGCAGCGAGGCTGTACAAGTGCCGCTGCGCCTGATCAGATGATGGAGGGAGGTTGCTTTCCCGAGGAGCCGGCAGAACCCAACACCGACTGGCGGTGAATGGTGGGCGCACAAGGATTCGAACCTTGGACCCGCTGATTAAGAGTCAGCTGCTCTACCAACTGAGCTATGCGCCCGCCGGCTCCGTGAAGCGAGGGCTGTCTAACAAATGGCATGGCGGCTGTCTAGCGCTTGTGACAATCACCTGTGGAATAATCACAGAAGTCGCGGAATTCCGCCATTCTTTCACGTGGATTTCGTCTCCTTCGCACGCTCGAAGAAGGCGCGCATGGCCGAAAGGGCTTCCGTGGACGACGCACTTTCGGCGATCAGTTCGGCCTCAAGCGCGAGCTGTTCCTCCAGACCGTGCGCTTCCGTCGCACGGCAAAGCCGCTTGAGGCGGCGGAGGGCCGCCCCTGGCAGCGCAATGAGACGAGACGCCATGGCCTCCACCGCCGCATCCAGATCGGCATCATCGACGACCTCGGTAACCAGCCCCAGCGCCAGCCCCTCTTCGGCCGAGATCACCGGATTGAGAGCCATGAGCTCGAAGGCCTTGCGGAAGCCGACAATGCGGGGCAGGAACCAGGAACCGCCGCCATCGGGACTGAGCCCCATCTTCGTATAGGCGGAGGTCATGGCGGCGGAGCGGGCAGCGATCACGAAGTCCGCTCCACAGACGAGGCTGAAGCCGGCGCCGGCGGCCATGCCATTCAGGGCAAGCAGAACGGGCGCGGGCCCGGCATGCAGGCGCGATACGCCCTCATGGAGCAGCTGGGCGCTCGCGCCCACACGGTCGCCCGCTTTCTCGCCCCATTGCATGAATTCGCGCAGATTGCCGCCGACGCTGAACATGTCGCCCTCAGCCTTCACCACCACCAGGCGGAGATCAGGGGCCTCGGCGCATTGACGGCCAATCTCGGCAAATTCCCGGCAGAAGTCGTAGCCGATGGCATTGCGCCCCGCAGGATTGGCAAGCGTAACGGTTGCGCGCGGTCCCGCAATCTCCAGCCTTACACATGACGCAGCCATAAGCCCCCTCCCCGCCTTGCACTGTTAACCAGACGCCGAAGTTTCCGCAGGACAAACTCTGCGGACTTTCCCTTTGCTCGAATCTATCTTTAACATCATGCTTCGGTTGATCGTATAGTTGAGGGAAACGCTTCGCCCGCGGGAAAAACGGCAAGCGTCAGACTTTTACAGGGAGACAGCCCGTCGCCAATCAGGGCAGACAGGGTCTGTCCGGGGGGATCTCGTGCTGAAACTGTCGCGGTTTAAGTCGCCAATTGTTGCCGCCCTGGTGGGGGTCGCGCTGTCGAGCGGACCACTTGCCGCGCAGGAGAGCAAGGCGCCGCCCACGGTGCAGACGGCCAAGATCGCGGCGCAGGATGTTACCCGGACGGCCAACTTCGTCGGCCGCATCGAGGCGATCCAGCAGGTGGACATCCATCCGCGGGTCGAGGGTTTCATCAGCAGCGTGAACTTCACCGAAGGCGGGATGGTGAAGACCGGCCAGCTCCTGTTCACGATTGATCCGAGCACGTACGAGGCGGCGCTGGAAAATGCCAAGGCGGCGGTCGAGCAGGCCGAGGCTGCGCTCGCGTCAGCCCAGGCACAGCAGACCAAGACCGAACTCCAGTACGAGCGCACGGCTCAACTGCGGAAAACCGGCACCGTCTCGCAGGCGCAGATGGATGATGCGACCGCGGCGCGGGATGCAGCCGTGGCCAGCGTCCAACAGGCGCAGGCGGCCATCTCGGCGGCCAAGGCCCAGCAGCTCAGCGCGCAGATCAATCTCGACTATACCAAGATCAGCTCGCCCATCGACGGCCAGATCGGCAAGGCGGCGCAGACGGTCGGCAATCTTGTGTCGGCGAATTCCGCCGCCCTTGCCACCATCGTGCAGACGAATCCGATCCGGGTCGCCTTCGCGGTGTCGGACGTGGACTATCTCAAGGTCATCGAGGCGATGAACACGGGCCAGGCGGCCCTCGACAACTTCATTCCGCGGATCAAGCTGGCCGATGGCTCGATCTATCCCCATCCGGGCAAGATCTCCTTTGCCAACAACGTGGTCGATGCCAGCACGGGCACAATCACGGTGCGGGCGGATTTCGAGAATCCGGAACGGCTGCTCGTGCCCGGCCAGTTCGTGAACGTCATCGTGCAGGTGGGCCAGCCGGAAAGCCTGCCCTTCGTGCCGGGCTCGGCGGTGCTGCAGGATGTGAACGGCGCCTATGTGTTCGTCGTCGGTGAAGGCAACAAGGCTGAGGAACGACGCATCAAGACCGCCCAGCGGACTCCGGCAGGGTGGGCCGTCACCGACGGGCTCAAGGTCGGCGACGAGATCATCGTCGGCGGCCTGCAGCGCGTCTCGAACGGCATCGTCGTCAATCCCGTTGCCTCGCCCGCGGGGAAGTGAGCGATGATCTCCGATACCTTCATCAACCGGCCGAAATTGGCCATGGTCGTCGCCATCGTGATGACCCTGGCAGGCACGCTCGCGCTGCTGAACATTCCGGTCGCGCAGTATCCCGACATCACTCCGCCTGTCATCCAGGTAACCGCGACCTATCCGGGCGCCGATGCCGAAACCCTGGCACAGACGGTCGCGGCGCCCATCGAACAGCAGGTCAATGGCGTCGAGAACATGATCTACATGTCCTCGACCAGCACCTCGAGCGGGGTCTACACGCTGAGCGTCACCTTCGAGGTCGGAACCGACCCGAACATCGCCCAGGTAAACGTGCAGAACCGCCTGGCGCTGGCAACGCCGAGCCTCCCGTCGATCGTCAACCAACTCGGCGTAGTGGTGAATGCGCAGCAGCCCGGCTTCCTGCAGGTCGTAGCGATCTACTCACCCTCCGGCGCCTATGACGCGCTGTATCTGTCGAACTTCACCAGCATCAACGTGGCCGACCCGCTTTCCCGCGTGGATGGCGTGGGCAGCGTGAGCCTGTTCGGCGACATGCCCTATTCGATGCGGGTGTGGCTCGATCCGGTGAAGATGACCGGGCTTGGCATCGCGCCGAGCGATGTCAGCAACGCGATCCAGTCGCAGAACATCCAGGCGGCGGCCGGCCAGGTGGGCGCACCGCCGACCTCGGACGACCAGACGCTGCAATACAACGTGACAGCGCTCGGCCGGCTTTCGACACCTGAGGAATTCGGCAATATCGTGCTGCGCACGGCGGCGGATGGCGCGGTGGTCCGGCTGCGGGACGTGGCAAGGGTCGAGCTCGGCTCGCAGAGCTACTCGTCCTACAGCAAGCTGAATGGCAAGCCGGCTGCCGCCTTCGCCATCTACCAGTCGCCCAATGCCAATGCGCTGGCCGTGGCCAACGCGGTGCGCGACGAGCTTGAGACGCTGAAATCCCGCTTCCCCGGCGATCTCACCTACGAAGTCGTCTATGACTCGACGGCCTTCGTGAGCGCCACCATCCACGAAATCATCGAGACGCTGGTGATCACCGGCATCATCGTGCTGTTCGTGGTCTATGTCTTCCTGCAGGACCTGCGGGCCACGCTCATCCCGGCCTTCACCATCCCAGTGTCGCTGATCGGCACCTTCGCCATCCTGCTGGCGCTCGGCTATTCGGCCAATACGATCTCACTCTTCGCCCTCATTCTCGCCATCGGTCTGGTGGTGGACGACGCCATCGTGGTGGTGGAGAACGTCCAGCGCATCCTCGAGGAAAATCCAGAGATCAGCCGGGTCGAGGCGACGCGGCAGGCCATGCACCAGGTGACGGGCCCGATCATCGCAACAACACTCGTGCTGTTTGCGGTCTTCGCACCGGTTGCATTCCTGCCGGGCGTTACCGGCCAGCTCTACCGGCAGTTCGCCGTTACCATCACCGTGTCGGTCGCACTGTCGGCCATCAACGCCCTGACCCTCAGCCCGGCCCTGTGCGCGACCGTGCTCAGGCGGCCTGATCCCAATCCGCGCGGGCCGTTCAAATGGTTCAATCTGGGCCTGGACAAGACCCGCAACGGCTATGTCAGCGTTGTCGGCATGCTCAGCCGCCGCGCCGCCTTGGCAGGCGTGCTGGCGATCCTTGCCGGGCTCGGTACCTATTACCTGTTCAACAAGACGCCTTCGGCCTTCATTCCAACCGAGGACCAGGGCGCACTGTTCGTCAATATCCAGCTGCCGGATGCAGCGTCGCTGCCGCGGACCGAGGCAGTGCTGGCGCAGGTCGAGGAAATCGCGCGCAGCACGCCGGGCGTCGCCAACGTCATCACCGTGTCGGGCTACAGCATCCTCGCCGGTGCGCTGTCGACCAATTCAGGGCTCGCGGTGGTGGTATTCGAGCCGTGGGATGACCGGACGACACCGGAACTGCGGCTTGGCGGCATCTACCGGCACCTGCAAGGGGCCTTCAACCAGATCACCCAGGCCAATGTGATGGCCTTCCCGCCGCCAGCCATTCCGGGCGTTGGTTCCACCGGCGGATTCGACTTCCGGCTCGAGGCCCTGTCCGGCCAGGCACCCGAAGACGTTGCCTCGGTGGTGCGCGGATTCATCGCTGCCGCCAATGCCGATCCGCGCATCGGCCAGGCCTATACGACCTTCTCAACCTCGGTGCCGCAGCTCTATCTCGACCTCGACCGCGTGAAGGCGGAAAGCCTCAAGGTGCCGGTGTCGGAACTGTTCTCGGTGCTGCAGGCGCAGCTGGGGTCGCAGTTCATCAACAATTTCAACCTGTATGGCCGCACCTACCAGGTCAATATCCAGGCTGATGCCGAATACCGGTCAACGCCGCAGGATGTGCTCAACCTCTATGTCCGCAACACCGAAGGCAACATGGTGCCGGTCAGGACGCTGGCGACGCTCGACACCACCTTCGGTCCGAGCATCCTCAACCGCTACAACCTGTTCACGTCAGCGACCATCAATGGCGATGCGGCGGCGGGCTATTCATCGGGCGAGGCCATGAACGCGCTGGCGGAAGTGGCCAAGAACACGCTGCCTAGCGGCTATGGCTTCGAATGGTCGGGCATGTCGTACCAGGAGGCGACGGCCTCGGGTCAGGTGGCGATGATCTTCGCGCTGGCGCTGATCTTCGGCTATCTGTTCCTGGTCGGGCAATATGAGAGCTGGACAATCCCGCTGGCGGTCATCACCTCGGTGGTGGTGGCCATGCTGGGGGCGATCGCGTCCATCCACTATATCGGTCTGTCCAACAACATCTATTGCCAGATCGGCCTCGTGCTGCTGATCGGGCTTGCGGCCAAGAACGCGATCCTGATCGTCGAGTTCTCGAAGGAACAGCGGGAAGCGGGCAAGACGCGGCTGGCGGCCGCCATGGAAGGCGCCCATATGCGCTTCCGCGCGGTGCTCATGACCGCCATCGCCTTCATCCTCGGCATCGTGCCCATGGTGATCGCGACAGGTGCGGGCGCGGCGAGCCGCGTGTCCATGGGCGTTACCGTCATGGGCGGAATGATCGCAGCAACCTTGATCGGGATCATTCTCATTCCGGCGCTGTATGTCATGTTTGCCTGGGTGGGCGACAAGGTGACGGGCACGCCGGACGAGGTCGATCCGGCCACGCTGCCTGACGGTCACCAGTCCAGGTGACCGTCACCCGGGCGGAGGAACCGGCCCTGCCCGGCCGGCGTTTACAGACTGATGAACCAGTGAATTGCGGGGAAGGTTTAAGACCATGGCTGACAAAGCTGAATCTGACGCAAGGCAGGATCTCACCGAGAACCTGAAGGCCGAGATCGATATCCTGCGCGCCGACGTTGCGAGCCTTTCCGAGACGATCAAGGAGCTGCTCGAGAATGAGCGGCGCACCTTGAAAGCACAGCTGAATACGGCGACGGACAAGGTGGTGCAGCAGGGAGAGCAGCTCGCCCAGGCGGCAACCGACCAGTTCGCCAGCACCAAGAAGCAGCTCGAGGAGTCGATCGTACGCAACCCGATCCAGGCGATCCTGATTGCCCTGGGGCTCGGGTTCCTGATCGGCGTGCTGCGTCGCTAAGGGGTCAGACGTGTTCCCGCTCATCGCCCTTCTCAAACAGGAAGCCTCCCGCACGACACAGCGGATCACCCGTAAGCTGGTCGCGGCCATCGTGGCGGGCGTATTCCTCGCGGCCGCCATGGCCTTCGCCGTGGCCGCCTTCTATCTCTGGCTTGCTGCAGAGCTCGGGGCGATAGCCGCCTGCCTTATCATCGCCGGCGTGTTCCTTGTGCTTGCCTCGATTGCCGTGGCGATCCTGGCCCGACGCGAGGCTCCGCGCACCATAGTGTTGCAGGCCCCACAGACGGCAGCGCAGGCCGTGCCGCCCACACAGGCCGGGCCGTCGACGCGGGCCACCCAGACCGCGCCCGATCCCTTGCAGGCGGCCAGCTCGCTGCTGGATGCCGTCGCCTCCCCGAAACTTTCGACCGTCCTGCAGCTGGCAGCGGCGGGACTGGTACTCGGGATCGCCGCCGGCCGGCGGGTGACCCGAAAATAGAGCACGAGCGGCGGTTGGACTTTTGCGCTGGCCCAGCGCCGGAATGGGGCCACTTCTGCCTGCCAGACGCATGGCTGGCACGATCCAGTCGACGCAAGATGAGGACGGTTCATCGACTCACCCGGACGGCGCGATGCTGCGATCGCCTTCTTGGACCGGCCACCGTCACTCCACCCCAAGCAATTGAAATGTCTTAACATTTCCGGCTTCGACAGACATTCTGCGCGCCATCCCCCAAGGCCCGCTAAGGTTCTGATCGTCGCAGTTCGCTCTCGGATCGAAAATTTTACTGGCGTTCACTCAAGCTAAACTATAAATTTGCATCTATTCCGATTATGGGGATGCTCTGAGGAGCATATTCACCCAGCTATCCCTTCCCAAAGCACGAACTGTTCTCGCTGCCCAGGTAGCCCACCCATGGAGCGGCCCGCTGCATTTCTGGAGCGGATTTTTTAAGCCATTGATTTTTCTCAAAATTTTTTCAATGGGCCGACCACAGTCCAAATCCCGGCCGCCGCTAAAGCAACTTCTGTGTAAGACTCTTCGTTCAGCTTATGTCAATGTTACAGCTGTGCAGGTGGCGACAGCCGGCCCTGCTCGACCGCGCAACAGGATGCAGAGCTTGATGGACCAGGCAAAGCAAAGATTGCTGATTGTCGATCCCGACCTCGAGGCCGGGAAGATTGTCGCGTCTTCTGCTGCGGACTATGGCATCGAGTCTCGCGCCCTGGCCACTGCGGGCGAGTTCATGGAGCTCTTTGCCGGTTGGCAACCAACCCTGATCTGCTTCAGCCTCAATCTGCCGGATATGGACGGTGTCGAGCTCATTCGCTGGCTGGCAGATGTAAGGTGCGATGCCCAGATCATCATCGCGGGCAATGTGGACAAGAAGATTCTCAATACCGCTGCAAACCTGGCTTCCGCTCGGGGGCTCGACGTGGCAGGTGTGTTGCAGAAGCCTTATGGCCCCAGCGATATCACTGACCTCTTCGAGGCGACCCAGATGAGCCAGGAGACCGTTACCCTGCGCGAAATCCAGCAGGCATTTGGTTCGAACGAGATCGTGCTGCGCTACCAGCCGAAGATCGATCTCAGCGATCCTGCCCTGCCGCTCAAGGGCGCAGAGGCACTTGTCCGTTGGCATCACCCGACACGGGGCCTGCTTTCGCCTGACCGGTTCCTTGGCGCCATCGAACGCCACGGCATGATGGCGAAGCTGACCGATGTCGTCATCAAGCAGGCCTTTGCCGACCTCGCCTCGTGGACCCACCTGCCGGATGAATTCTCCATAGCGGTGAACGTGCCGGGCGACCTGCTGCATGACTTGTCGCTGCCGGATCGTATCGAAGCCGAGGCGCGGGCGGCCCAGATCGATCCCCGCCGCGTAGTGATCGAAATCACCGAAAGTGTAGCGCTGGATGATCAGCCCACAACGCTGGATGTGCTGACGCGCATGCGCCTCAAGGGCTTCGGCTTGGCGCTCGATGACTTCGGGACTGGCTTTTCGTCGCTGGTTGAGCTCTACCGGATGCCGTTCAGCGAGATCAAGATTGATCGCTCCTTCGTGAGCCAGGTCGAGCGCGATCCCGACGCCAGAACCATCGTCAGATCAATCGTTGGGCTGGGGCACAATCTCGGCCTAAGGGTCGTTGCCGAAGGCGCGGAGACGGCGAAGATCATCGACTTCCTGCGCGAGATCAACTGCCAGCAGGCCCAAGGCTATTTCATCACCGTGCCGCTGGCGGCAGGCGCCTTCGTGAATTTCTCCAAACGATGGTCGGGCCGCAACAAGCCCCTGCGGGTGGTTACGAGCAACAATCGAAAATCAAGTTCCGCCGCATAGTTCCCTCCTGTCACCAGCAGCGGATACTCCCTGAACCTTCCTCGCAGCTCATGCCGGGAAGGTTCCTTGTTTTCAGGATCGAAAAAGCCGTCGGTGGGGACCACCGACGGCTGAAATGACCCCTGCTGCAAAAACATGCGGGCGTCAGTACGGGCTCACGCAGCGATGCTGCCGGCCATCATAGCCGGTATAGGTGTCGGTTGCCGGATTGTAGGACCGGTAGCGATTCTGACACCAGCTCACGTGAGACGAGCCTTGCGCCGCGCGCGCCGCCGAATTGGCAATCGCGCCGGCAACGCCGGCAGCAGCAGCCGCACCCAGCCACCACGGCGTACGGTAGTAGTAGCCGCCATAATAGTAGCGATAGTCACCGCGGCGATGGCGATAGCGCGGCCCATGACGGTGACGGTCGTAGCGATGGCCGCCGCGATGGCCACGTGCCCTGCGATGCTGGACATCCTGCACGAGGCCATCCCCCGGCGCTGCCTTGTGGCTGAGATTGATCGACAAGGGCGAAGCCGCAGCGGGCTGGGGCTGCGGTCCAAGGAAGACCATGCCGCCCATGAGCACGCCCGAGGCCAATGCGAGTGTCTTAAGCATCCTGTTAGCTCCCTGTTTATGCATTCATGAACGGGAAAGCCTGCGGGAGGGGATGCGTTCCAATACCGGGCAGAGGCTTATCTGTCCCAAGAGCCACAATCCACGGCCGGGCGCGTGGCGCGCTCCTGCAGCATTAACGCCTGGCAGACGATGCCTCAGCTTGAGCCGGCGAGCAGGAACCAGCCCAGCATCACCGCGCCCAGAACGATGCGGTAATAGGCGAAGGGCTTGAAGCCGTAGCGGGAGATGAAGTCGAGCACCGAGCGGACCACCAGCAGTGCCGCGATGAAGGCCGCGATGAAGCCTATGGCGATCAGTGCGCCGCCATCGAAGGAAAGGGCGGTGTGGTTCTTGTACAGGTCATAGACGGTTGCCCCCAGCATGGTGGGGATGGCGACGAAGAACGAGAATTCCGCCGCCGTTCGCCGCTCAACGCCCATGAGCAGCGAGCCCAAAATGGTGGCGCCGGATCGCGACACGCCCGGGATCAGCGCCATGCACTGGAAAAGACCGATGCGCAGGGAAAGGCTTGCCGGAAAATCCTCGACACGGCGCCAGCGCTCGGAATGGACGAGATTTTCAACCGCGATGATGGCGAAACCACCGAGGATCAGGGCTATGCAAACGATAATGGGGTTGAAGAGGACCGACTTGATGAAGCCGTGAATCGTGGCGCCCACGATGGCCGAGGGCAGGAACCCCAAGAAGACGGCGATGGCGAAGCGCCGGGCCGCGGCATCCACCGGCAGGCGGACGAAGACATTCCAGAGCTTGTGGAAATAGACACAGACGACCGCGAGAATCGCGCCGAGCTGGATGGCCACCTCGAAGACACGGCCGGGCGGGCCCTCGAAGCCAAGGAGGTCGCCCACCAGAATGAGATGACCGGTTGACGAGACAGGCAGGAACTCGGTGAGCCCCTCAACGATGCCGAGCAGGAGCGCTTCCAGTGCGAGAGTGATATTCACGTATCCCCCAGTTCGATCTCAGGGCCCCAGCCAAGGGCTGCTCAATATCGCCTCGGCAGCGATGGAGCAAGCCACTCGCGCGTGTTTCGTCACCATGGCGGCGCTCACTTACCCTAGCGGGCAAAGAGCCGAATGGCATCGATGAACTGCTGGAGCGCCTCCTCCAGACCGCGGTCACCATCGACGACGATGAAGTCAAGGCCAGGCATGGCGGCAAAGTCGATGCGGCGGAAGCGGCGCGGCTGGGTTGCGGCGCGGTCGGGCAGGGATCGGGCGAGGCGGGCGGCGCGGGCCTGGCGGGGAGCAGTTACGGCGATGACCGCAAGGCGCGACTGGAACTCGCGCCGGGCCTCGGCCAGGCTTACCGGCAAAAGATCGGCGATGACCACCGAGCCAGCATTGACCTGGCTGACCACCTCGCGCTTAAGGCCGTAACTGGTGCCGCCGTTCAGCCAGGTCAGGGCGAAACGCCCTCCCCGCTCCCAGGCAGCGAATTCCCGGGCGCTCAGGCTGTTGCCATGATGGCCGCCGGGGCCGCCGGCAATGACCGGCTCGGCGAAGACAAAGCGCGGCTCTTCCTTGAAGGCCTCGCGGGCAGCCGCCAGCAGGGGCGCGTTATCCACGCCCTCCTCCGAACCGATGACCGCTATGAACCTGCCTGCCAATGGTCCCTGCCTTCCGTCACGAGCTCGAGATGCGGTTTACCATGCACCGGGCATGGCTGTAGGTAGCATCTTGCGAGGGCAAGAAACAGCCCGTCGTGCTGCAGGGCGCATCTGTCCTGCGCTCATGGCATCGGCCCCATGGCGGTTCACCTTCTGCGGGAGCGAGCTGCGACTCAGTGGCAACAGTGGGCGAGGCGTGTGCCGCGTGCGACTAGGCGCTGCGCGCATTGCCTGAGGATTTCCGACCAGGGTTGCATAATCGGTGTTGACCATGACGCCGCGATCTCCTACCAGTTCCAACCGTCGGAGACGTGGCCGAGAGGCTGAAGGCGGCGGTTTGCTAAACCGTTATACGGTGTAAAGCCGTATCGAGGGTTCGAATCCCTCCGTCTCCGCCATGATCCCACATAAATCAATCTATTGCGGGCTGTTTGAAAGCTCGCCGCAAATGAGCGACTTGCGCGGCCGCTTGGGCGCCATTCGATGCGGCGGAATCAGATCGCGATCCTGTCCGTATCGGCCCCTCTCAACAGACAGGCAGTGCGAAGACGCTGGAGAACGTAAACAGGATTGTCGCGATTGCGATCATCGACGCATAGCGTGCAAGCTGGTGCAAGAATTGCTGCGGCTTCTCCACGGGCTCTGGCAGACGAGCAATCCACCGGAACGTGAGAACGGCGGCCGCGGTGACGGCCAGGAGCAGGACGATCAGCAGGATACGCTGCAGCGACAACGGCCCTGCCATCAGGTCATTCCAGCCCGCCGCACATCCGACTGCCTGCAATCCATAGATGGCAGCAAAGCCCACTCCCCAAGTCGCAAATCCAGCGGCCGAAAGCAGCAGATCTCTCGCAGGCGCTTGCTTCATGGCCTCACCCCCCGATCCCCCGCAAAGCCCAGAAACAGGCTGGCGAGAACGCAGACCAAGGTGACGACCAGAGAAAAGTCATGCCACAGAGTGCCGATGCGGAGATCCAGCGAACGCAAGGGCGAAAGATACCCTGCCCTGGCGCGAAACATGCCAAATCCCGCGAGGAGTAGCGCGATTGCGGCGTGCAGCATTGCAAGTCCCAGGATCGCCCATGAAATCGCGGCATGAGCATGGGCGGCGGGATCCCTGATTTCCGTCATCGCCACGGCGAGAGCGGTTGCGGCAAGCAAATGCGCTGAAAAGCAGAGCGCAAGCGAGAATGTGGGCGACCCGCCATCGCTCAGGCGGCGCAATGCATGCCGTCCAAATCCTGCCGCCGCTCCTGCCCAAACCAACGGCGCAACGAGCAACCACGGCGACAAGGGATAGGCCACGGCGGGGGGCCAAGCGGGGGCGACCACCCAGAGAAACAGCGCCCCGAATATCAATGACGACAGAAATACCGCGTCTGCCGTCAGGAAGAAGACCATTGCCCACCAAGATGGCGGTCGCGCCGCCTGCCAATGGGGCGGCACCCTGATGCCCCGGCCGATGGAGAGGTCGGCAACATCCTCTTTGCTGCCTGTCGTTGCGGTCCATGTGAGGAAAATTGCGATCGCGCCCGCAAGAGGCAGGAGCGACAGCCAATAGAACTTGAATAGCAGGCAAAGCACGAAACCGCCGGTGGCGAGCCCCGACCATAAGGGCAGGAATGTCGGACGCGGCAGCACGATCAGCTCCGTCGGCACTGCCGTCACCATGTCGATACCAAGCGTTTCCATCCAGTTATTGCGCGGTGACGCGACAAATCCCTCTCCCCGCGCCAATGCGGGAGCCAGCGTCCCGATATCGAGCCTGTCGGCCCGATCCGTGATCTCGGGAAGTGACGCGAAGGCGTAGGAGGGTGGCGGCGTGGGCGTGGCCCATTCGAGAGTCCTTGCCTGCCACGGATTATGACGAACCGCCGTGCCAAAACGGATCTGCACGATGACATCAAAGACGAAGACAGCGAATCCGACTGCCATGATGAAGCCGCCTACTGACGACGTGAGGTTCAGCCAATGCCACATGGCCTCGGGGGGATAGGTAGGGATCCGACGGGGCATGCCCAGCAGACCTGTCAGATGCATGCCGAAGAAGGTCAGATTGAAGCCGGCAAAGATCAGCCAGAAAGCAGGCTTCGACAAACCGTAGTCTGCTATCCGGCCGGTCATGTGCGGCGGCCAGTAATAGGCGGCAGCCATCATGGGAAACACGAAGCCGCCCACCAACACATAATGAAGATGAGCGACGACGAAATGCGTGTCATGGGCTTGGAAGTTGAAAGGTACCATGGCCAGCATCACACCTGTCAGCCCGCCGAGCACGAAGATGACGAAGAAGCCGGCGAGATAGAGCATGGGGATGTCGAAGCGCGGCTTGCCCACCGCGATCGTTCCGATCCAGGCGAAAATCTGCACGGCCGTTGGAATGGCTACCAGTCCGCTGGCAGCGGAAAAAAAGGACAGCGCCAGATGCGGTATTCCCACGGTGAACATGTGGTGCACCCATAGCCCGAAGGAGAGGAACGCGACCGCGATCACGGCGACGATGATCAGGCGATAGCCCAGCAGCTCGTGCCGGGCGAAGGTGGGCAGGATCATTGATATGGCACCGGCCGCAGGCAGGAAGATGATGTAAACCTCAGGGTGGCCGAAGAGCCAGAACAGATGCTGCCACAGGAGCGGGTCGCCGCCGCGGGTCGGATCGAAGAACGGCAGATCAAACGCCCTCTCGAGCTCAAGCAGAATCGAGCCGAGGATAAGCGGCGGGAAACCGAGCAGCATCATGAAGGCCGTGATCAGGAGATACCAAGCCATGATCGGCATGCGATCAATCGACATGCCCGGAGCCCGGAGCTTGAGGATGCTGACGATGATTTCGATGGCGGCCGATAGGGCAGAAATCTCGACAAAGGTTACCCCGAGCAGCCAGACATCCGCATTGATTCCAGGGGAGTAAGGCTTCGAGTTGAGCGGGGTATACATGAACCAAACGCCATCGGGCGCCAGACCTGCCAGCATGGCCACAATCAGGATCGACCCACCAAAGATGTAGCACCAGAACCCGTAAGCGGTGAGCCGCGGAAAAGCCATGTCCCGCGCGCCGAGCATCTTCGGCAGGAGATAGATCGCGAAGCCCTCGAACATCGGGATCGCGAACAGGAACATCATGATTGTCCCGTGCATCGTGAAGAGCTGGTTGTAGGTCTCCGGCCCCACGAAGGCGCTGTGCGAGGTCGCAAGTTGAGCGCGGATCAGCATGGCAAGGCCGCCGCCGATCGCGAAGAACACGAACGCGGCGATCATGAAGCGCCTTCCAAGCACTGTATGGTTGACCGCAGAGAGCCGCCCCAGCCCGGGGGGCGTGTCCGAGATCCGCGACAGCTCCCTGTGCAAGCGGACGGGCGACATCGCAGGATCATCTGCGCCGTGGTTTACGCCCGACATTCCTTCACCCTCGTCGCTCATTGATCGTCGCTCCCAGGGAGCCGGGCAAGTACTGCGGGATAGTCTCCAGCTTCATGAGCAATGACCTAGAAACGCATGGCTCCATGCCCTGAGCCGCAGAACTCCGCGCAGGCTCCCCCATAGGTTCCCGGCTTTTCCGCAAGGAGGCGGATGACATTGCGATGCCCAGGGATGGCATCGATCTTGCCGCCCAGTCGAGGCACCCAGAAGCTGTGGATCACATCGGCGCTGGTCACGGCAACTTCCACAGCCCGGCCCACAGGCAAGTGCAGCACGCCTCTCGACACCAAATTGCCAGCCTCGGGATAGCTGAACGTCCACATCCATTGCCGTCCCTCAGCCTCTATTCGAAGTGTCGATGGGGAACCATCCCTGCCAATGAGCCGTTCGCCGAGCACAAAGGCAGCAATCACGAGGGCGGCAAGAATGGCCGACGGCAAGACGAGGCCACCCCACAGCATGAGAAGTCTCGGCGCGTCCGCGCCCAATGCCGCGGGTCGCCTCCATGCCAGCACCAGTACGACTGACGTTGCGAGAAAAATAAGCGCGCTGCCAGCAAGCATCGTCCACCAAAGCGATGCGATTGCCCGTGCGGAGGGGCCCGCGGGATCAAGGGCCGAGAGTTCGCCGGCACATCCCGCAAGTGGTGCGGGCAAGAACAAGATGACGGCCGGGGCGAGCAAGCGTTTTGGAGTAAAACCGGGATGAGTGAAACCGAGGGTTCCTCTGCAAGCCCCGTCATCGAGGCGGTTGCCGAGAAGGATACAAGTTCGACCGTCGCCGTTGCTGGCCACCCGCTGCACGCGATGAGCGTCCATTTTCCCATTGCCTTCGTGGTTGCCACACTTGGTTGTGATGTCTTCTTCTGGTGGGGGGCAGATCCCTTCTGGCTGAGGGTCGGGTGGTGGGCCTCCGGCCTTGCCTTCCTGACGGGGATAGCGGCAGGACTGGTCGGCACCGCGGAATTGCTGCTGGTGCCAGGTATCCGCGTGCGCGTCGCCAGCTGGACTCATGGCATCGCCGCGATGACCCTGATCGCCGTTTGCGGCATGAACTGGGGGCTCCGATTGGCCGACCCCGCCAGCGTCCTGCCGCAAGGGTTGCTGATATCGCTTCTCGCCCTGGTGCTTACCGGGCTCGCAGGTTGGCATGGCGGGAAGCTCGTTTTCGATCACGGGATCGGCCTCATGATCTCCGAAAAGGATTGAATTGCTCGACCAGCCGCCGGAGCGCGCCTGGCTCCTGCAGCCAATGGGGCAAGACTGGTGGAATTTCAGGCTTGCCGAGCACGAGGAAGAGGATGACCACAATGGTCGCCATGGTGAGAACCGTCACGACAAAGAACCGCCAGACCGGATAGATCTCGCCCTCGTTGAACAGGCGGATGATGACGGCGCCGGTAAGGATGTGGATTGCCGCGAGGACGCCCACGAACAGAAGCTTCATTGCGAACCATGGTGTCCAGGTGCCGCGCAGGAAGATGAGAAGCGTGCCAGAGGCAATGGCCAGATAGGCGGCGGGCGACATGAGCCCAACGTAGAGAAAGCGCACAAGGGCCTGCAGGCGATATAGCCCCGGTCCCGCCGGTACGTGGCTTCGCTGGACGTAAAGACCCGGCAGACAGAGCAGCCCCGCGCTCCACAGGGCGATCGTGGCGACATGCAGCAACTTCACCCAGACCATCCAGCCCTCCTGCCAGGCGAGCCGAGCATGGGCCAGACACGGAAAAGCGCTGCGGCAAGGTAGGGCAAGGCGGCCGGCACCCACATGATAAGGCCGGCCAGCTGCTGGTCAGAGAGCGGGGTCAGGCCGAAAGAATGGGTCGTGTCGAGATGTGCTTCGTAAAGCGGTGTCGGCGCGAATGTGAGCAGTGCGCCCAAGAGGCCCATCTGGATTGAGGTGCCAAGCATGGCAAATACCACGGCACCGGCGTCCTCGGACTGACGAAGTGCCCTTTGCCACAGACAGAAGGACACGCCCAAGAGGCTGGCCTGCATCGCCCAGTAAACGGCAGCTACCGAGATTGCGACCGAGTAAACCGGCGGAATATGCCAGAACCAGAGAACAACTGCCTGGATCGCGGCCAGAAGACCCAAGGGGACAGTTTCCTGCCGGCTGCGCGGCGCAGCGGGAAAAGCCATTGCCAGCAGCGGCGCTACGGCGACGAGCAGTAGCACGTGGTGGACCGTACGTGCTGAGAACAGGGCGACCGTCAGGGCGCAAAGCGGCGACAGAAACAGCGCGGCGATCAGCCCGATGCCAATCCAGATCGGCAATCGACCGGCCTCGGCACCGAAGCGGCGCCAGGCAACAAGAATCCCGGCGCAAGCCAGCAGCGCCACCAGATCGAGCCGCCATGCCCCCATCAGCGTTTCCGGGACCGGGGCAGCCCCGCAATATAAGTCAGACATGCCCTCTCCTCCCCACGGAAGAACGGGAGCACGCGGGACTGAGCCTCCGAATATTTCGTTAGAACATCCAGGACCGATTGTGCTGCGCCTCACCGTTTCAAGACAGAACCCAGTTTCCGTGAACCTGTTCCCGATCGGCTATTGCTGGCATCCGCAATGCGGTCGCTTATCACCGGCCTAGTTTTTTGGTGGGAGCATCATCTTCCCGCTGCTCCGCCACTCTCAGCTCGTGCAGCGACGAGACTTCATTCGTAGGGCCCGTCGGACTGCCCACGTCGCTGTCCATGAAATCCCCTGCGATCAGCCGCGCTCCGCGCTCATAGGTCAGGTAACGCCATAGCCACCGGAGCGAGACGAACAGCCGGTTCTGGAAGCCTACGAGCAGGTAGACGTGGATGATCGCCCAAGACAACCAGGCGGACCATCCCCTGATCTTGAAACTGCCAAGTTCAAAGACGGCGGCGTGACGGCCGACAATGGCGGTATTGCCACGGCTCCTGTATTGAAAGGGACGCAAAGGTTCCCCAGCGAGGATCAGCGACGAGAGACCGCGTCCAAGATGGATTCCCTGCTGTTTTGCGACCTGGGCCAGCCCGGGAAGCGCCCGCTGGTTCTCGTCGAGAAAGGTTGCGACGTCCCCAATGGCGAAGACATCACCGCATCCAGAAACCTGCAGCAGTTGGTTGACGGCGATCCGGCCGGCCTTGTCCGTTTCGCCCAGCTGCCTGGCCAGTGGCGATGCGGACACCCCAGCCGCCCACACCACCAGCCCGACCGGCATCTCGGTGCCCGCGATCGAAATAGATCTCGCGTCCACATGATCGACCGCTTGGCCAAGGCTGACACTCACGCCCAATCGTTCAAGCCTCGTCCTGGCGTAGGTCGAGGCCTCCGGTGAAAATCCGGAAAGCAGCCGCGGGCCAGCCTCGACAAGCATGATCTTGGCTGCTTCAGGTGCGATGCTCCGAAAATCGCGCGCCAGCGTGAAACGGCATAGTTCGGCAATGGCGCCGGCCATTTCAACGCCCGTCGGTCCACCGCCAATTATCGCAATGGTCAGCAGTCGCTCTTGTTCCATCGGATCGTCGGTCTGCTCGGCACGCTCGAAGGTGAGGAGAAGGCGGGAGCGGATCTTCCGGGCATCCTCCATCGTTTTTAGGCCAGGTGCCCAACGGCCCCACTCGTCGCGCCCGAAATAGCCATGGGTCGCCCCGCTGGCCAAAACCAGATAGCGAAACTCAATCGCCTGCCCGTTGGACAGCTCTACCTGTTTTCGGGACAGGTCGACCCGGGACGCTTCCCCGAAGACAACGCGGACCGACTTATAATCCCGCAGGATTTTCCGGATCGGCTCTGCCACGTCCACCGCGGAGAGCGCAGCAGTCGCGACCTGGTACAAAAGCGGCTGGAACAGATGGTGATTGCTTCGGTCGACGAGTGTCGTCGCAATCCCCGCCCGTCCCAGCGCCTTTGCAACTTCAAGGCCTGCGAAGCCGGCCCCGATGATGACCACCTCGGAGCGTCGCATTTGGCTTATGTGAGCGGGGATCCGTCGCGCCACCACCATTTCCTCCGATCACCTGTGCAGCAATACATCCGCAGACCGCACGTCTCGGCCCTGTTCGACATTGCTGGTGCCCGGATAAAGCGGGCCCCCGAGACCGCGGATTACTGACTGAGCTGTTTCGCCATTTCCAGGTGATGCTGGAGATGCGGTAAGGTGGCCGTCGCCCATGCCTTCAGATCGGGATTTTCACCTTCCTTGCTGTAACGTGAAAACAGATCCACGGCAGCCTCATGAGCCTCGACCTGATCGGCGTGATATTGCTGCACAAAGTCCTTGGCTGACAGCTTTTCCAGGGCTGCGAGCCGGTCTCGCCTGGCTTCCTGTACCGCAGCGGGCAGCTCAGCCTTGACCTTGCCGCTGGCCACGAGCTGCTGTAGCTCGTGAGTTGTCTTCGTATGGGCTTCGATCATCTGCCTGGCGAACTCCTCCGTCGTCGGATTGGATCGCCCGAGTGCGAGCCTGCTCGATTCGATCTCGAACCGATCGCTTGTCGCGGCCTCGGTGACAAAATCCTGTGTCGAGGGGGCGACGCCCAGGACTGAGTTGATGCCCGTGGTTTCCGTGGCCGATTGGCCCCAGGCGCTGGACGCCATCATCATCACGGCGACGGGGATCATCGTATATTTCATCTGCGAACCTCCATTTTGCTCCAGGGGCAACAGGGGGTGCGAATGTTCGTTCCGACTTTGACCAACCGTGCCCGCAGGAAAGGAAACAGAGCCGCAGAGGCTCCATGCTCAGCCGCCCCACTCGAACACGGGACGCGCGATCATCAGCCAGAAGATGCCGAGCACTGCGGCAAAGGCCGGGAAGCCGAAAGCGAACCAGGTCCGGAAGAGCCTGTGATACCGGTCCGGTAGCGCGCTGCCGGTCGCGGATGCGTTTTCGGCGAGCGACCTCATCTCCATCTGGATCCATACGACCGGCAACCAGAACAGCCCGGTCACGATGTAGAGAATGATCGACAGAAAGATCCAGCTGTCCCAGAGCGAATAGCCCACATGCCAGGCAAGCGCGACGCCAGTAACAGGCTGTATGACAACGGCACTGGCGGTGAACAGGAAATCCGCGAGCACCACGATCCGCGCTACGGCGGCAATCGTTGCCGCATTCCCCGTGCGATGAGCGAGGAGCATGAAGAAGGCAATGCCCGCACCGGTGCCCAGTAGCACCGCTGCCCCGATGACATGCACATACTTCAGGAAAAAATAGATCATCATCGCTCCTCAAGGATCGCAAGCGCGACATAGTGCAGAAGAATGATCGGGAAGATCTTGAGGAACGGGCCAAGCGGCTCGTTCCAGAGGTCCGGGCGGAGAATGGTGCCGATGACCGCATAGGCAACCGACAGGAGGATCGCACAACAGAGGCCTGCGCGTGACGTCCGACGAAAGGCAATCAGCAAACCCACGACTATGTCGGAAACCGCCCCTGCCACCACGGCAGGCTCTGCCAGCGCGGCAGCTGGTGTGTTGAGAAGCAACTCCACGCCGTTGCGCCAGCCGCTGGTCAGCGAAATGATGCCGGTGGCAATCCAGAACAGCGGCAGCACCACGAATATCGGCGCCTTCAGGTTATAGAGCCCTGCGAACCACCGCTCCTGCACAGTGGCAGGTTCAGCGGCAAGCGCCGACGCAAGCCTCCTCGGCCTGATCCCGGTAAGCTCAGTCCAGGCCGAGGGATCACCCGTCGCTCCACGCATAACCTCGCGGGCCGCATTCGACCGTACCGGGGGGCGCCAGCCGAACCAGCCCGCAACATCCCCAAACCAATAGAACAGCCTGGCGATTCTTCCCGGCACAGCGATGGATGTCGCCATTCTCCAGCCCAGCCAGGCGCGATAATGGCCGACCACTTCGCTCATGGTCATCGCCTCCGGTCCCGCCAGCTCTACTGCCAGCCGAGCGGGGCTATCGGGTCTCAGAAAGAACATCACCGTCGCGATGACGTCATCGAGCTGTACGACCTGCAAACGGCCAGTATCAGGCAAGACTGGCAGGAAAGGCAGGGCGGCAAGGCCCCGGATGAGGGCGCTTGCGCCGAATACCGGGCGCCCCAGCACCACCGACGGCCGCAGGATGACCCAGTCGAGGTCGCGCTCCATCAGCGCCCTATCGCCCGCCAGTTTGCTCCTGGAAAAGTCTGAAGGCTGCTCACGCTCCACCCCGATCGCCGAGAAGTGGATAACTCTGGCAACACCTGCACTTTCGCATGCCTCGAACAATGCGGCTGCGCCGCTTGCATGGACCTCCGTGGTCCCGCCCTGAAGCGCGCCAGCACAATTCACCACGGCGTCAATTCCGCCGAGATAGGGGAGCCATGCATCAGCAGATGTCGCCCGTGCCATGTCGAGATCGATTGCGGTTTCCCCGCCAGATCCCATCGGCCGCGCAGCACCCCGCTGGACGCGCACGACCTCATGGCCATCGCGCTCAAGACGAATACACAGGGAGGAGCCGATCAGCCCGCCCGCGCCATTGACCAGGATCTTCATGCGGTCTTTGCCCGCACCGCAGCTGCACGCAATAGCATGGACATCGCCATTGACCTCCCCATTGAAGAAGCTGCCTTTTCGCTGCGGGAGCAGCAGATTGACGTGATCAGCTCCAACAGCGGGTTCATCGGGCTTGCTCCATGGCTAACCACGGAACGGCAAAGCCGTCTTGCGTGAATGGTTCCGTGTTTGAGCAAGCCCCTCGGGCCACGTTGTCTGCGCACCGCCTTCAGGGTGGCGCGCCCATTTTCGCATGAACCCGTTTCCTGCTGATCAGCGCTGGCCGCGCCCCTTGGGCCTCGGCATCACACCGGGATCTCGGTGCAAGCGCGCCGGCACGCGGTTCCTCCCGAGCTCATATTATCCTGTCTTGGTCTGTCACCCGCCACTTGCCTCACCCCGCCGTGGGGCACTTCACCGGGCCGGATTGTCATACCTGCATCCACACTGTGCAGAGTCGCCTCTTGTCGCCTGAATGCCAGCGTTCCCGTTTGTGGGAACCCGTCGCCCCACCCGCTGTTTGAAAAGGGCGAAAACACCGCAGCAATCTGCTGCGGCCCAGATACAGAGGAACCATGCAATCCCGGTCGAAATCAGAGTTTCCCGCCGCCGCCGGGATATGCCTGGGCCTCGGCCTCGGCGGCTTCTTTGACGGAATTGTCCTGCACCAGCTTCTGCAGTGGCATCACATGGCCACCAGCGCTGGATATCCGGCGGACAGTCTGGAAAACCTCGAGCTGAACACCTTCCTCGACGGGATGTTCCACGCCCTGACTTATATCTTCGTGCTGCTGGGACTTATCCTGCTATGGCGAGCAGCGCGACGGGGACATGAATTCTGGTCAACAAGGCTACTGATCGCCACCGTGCTCATGGGCTTTGGATTGTTCAACGTGGTGGAGGGCATCATCAATCACCACGTCCTTGGTCTGCATCATGTCAATGAGACCGTGGCCCCCCAGCACTGGTTGTGGTGGGATCTGGGCTTTCTGCTCTGGGGAGCGGCGATGCTGGGCGGCGGTTGGCTGCTCTATCGCAGGCCGTTTGCGGATCTCACTCGATCAAGTA
>Ga0180217_1000944_pt1 | contig 36669 bp, 38 predicted proteins | sample eDN3rd37CBELigOP_FD_128521 | JGI IMG/M metagenome (GOLD analysis project Ga0180217, IMG submission 128521) | Enriched Organic Plus compost microbial communities from Emeryville, California, USA - eDNA 3rd pass 37_C BE-Lig OP (version 2) (version 2) ... | reverse complement strand
GTGTGCTCAGCGACCAACCTACCTGACGCCTCCCAGCGGCGCAGGGTTGTGATCGACACGCCCAGCGCTGACGCCGCGACCCCGATGCCAACCAATCTCTCCATAATGGATAGTTTAGCATAGCTTTGCGCAGATACTGTTCAAGCTGTTAAAGCCCTTGCCTGGCCAGGGCATAAATCAGATCGCAAATGGTAATTTATTCGTCGCCGGCAGTTCGGTTGCGCCCCAGAAACCAGATAGCCAGTGCTGCAGCCCCGACTGCCAAGATCCTTTTAGGTCTCGCTAACTGTTTGGTAAGTAAGGTGGCCCCGCTTGAAAGCAGAAATGGGTACCTCAATGCCACTTGAGACAACTGCCCCAAAAGACCTGAAGCAGACCGGGGCATGAAGTTTGCAATCTGCACTCGGGGATCGATGGCGTGGCACAACCTGCCTGCCTGGTTACTGATGGCCTTGCGCTCAATCGCTGCACGTGCACGCAGCATCTCTATCTTGAGTGCCCGTTCAAAAGCTGCGGATCTTCTGTTTCCCATGAATGCGCCTCTTTAGCCCCTGGACTGCCCCGAATCATCATCGTCCTTTGAGTCAAAAATCTCGCTCAAGAGACGTGCATCTTGCGTCAGTTCCTGGACAGTTGCAGAAAATGGATGATTCTCTTCATCCTGCAACCGTTTCTTGAGAATCAGTATGCATGCCAGACCCAATACGGTATATATCAGTACCAGACCCAGAACCACCCAGTTCCTGTATGGTGTTGGCCAGGACAACGTGATGACCAGGAAGCTGAGCATCAGCACCGCAAGCCACAAAAACGCCATGCCCGAGAGCAGCAGCGCGATGTTGACCGCCATGTGGGAACGCGCTTGCTGCCACTCGACACTAAACAACTCAACCCTGGTACGCAGCGCTGCCAGGATTTGAGCCGCAAGAGCCCTTAAAGAGCCACGTACCGTCATGTCTTGACGTTCTTCAGCGGCGACCGATCAGCAAGCCAATCAGCAGGCCGGCTGCAGCAGAGATGGTGATTGCCTGCCATGGATTGTCGTGCACATAGTCGTCAGTGGCACGAACAGCCTGACGGCTTTTCTCAACCAATGAGTCCTGGACATCATAAAGAGCCAGGCGTGTACGCCTGAGTTGATCCAGAGCCTGTTCCCTCAGTTCACTGGCTTTTTCCCCAGTCTCGGCAGCTGCTTTCTTGAGCAGGACCTCGGCCTCATCAAGTGCTGACTTTACCGAATCAACCAGCTTGTCTGATGTATCAACCTGTTCTTTCTTGCTGGACATGTTTCTTCTCCTGGGTTGTACGAAGCAATTCAGTACTTGATCACAGTCTATCGCAAATCAAAGCACAAGGACGAATTTAGTACTTCGCAAAGTGATCTATATCAATGATCGTGATATTTCTGTTTAGTTCCAAAAATCCTGTCACCCGCATCACCCAATCCGGGAATGATGTACCCATCTTCGTTCAAGCCCTTGTCAACAGATGCTGTGTAAATATCCACATCCGGATGCAAGGTCGTAACCCTTTCGATACCTTGCGGCGCGGCAACCAGCACCAAAGCCCTGATTTCACGGCAACCTGCACGCTTGAGAAGATCAATGGTGGCCACCATTGAACCGCCTGTTGCAAGCATCGGATCCAGGATGATAGCCAGCCTCTGGTCAAGTTCTCCGACAAGCTTTTCAAAATAGGTCTGCGCCTGCAACGTATCCTCATTACGCGAGATTCCCACAGTACTGACCCTGGCGCCTGGCACCAGATTGAGCACACCATCAAGCATCCCGATTCCCGCCCTAAGGATAGGAACTACAGTCACCTTCTTGCCTGCAACTCTCTCAACCGCGACCGGGCCACACCAGCCCTGCACGATGTGTTTCTCAAGGGCAAAGTCCTTGCTTGCCTCATACATCAAAAGCTGTGTGATCTCAACAGCCAATTCCCTAAAGCCTTTGGTGCTTAAATCCTCACGACGCATCAACCCCAGCTTGTGCCTGACCAGCGGATGCCTGATCTCATGCAATGCCATATTCAATTTCTCCAACAAATTGCAGGCCCGAACCTGTGACTATCATTATTTTCGCTCAATCAACCAGCGCATGATGTCGTTTTCAAACTCCCTAGCCTTGTGGGCATCAGGATGGTTCACGATGCTCACAAAAATATAGCGGTCGCCACTGGCCGACAGCACGTAGCCTGCTATTGAACGCGTATCCTTGAGTGCGCCGGTCTTCATATAGGCATAGCCACGGGTTTTGCTGTCGGTCAGCCTGCGTTGCAAGGTACCATCGACACCAAGGATCGCCAGTGAAGACATGAATTCAGGCATCGCAGGAGCCTTCCAGGCCGTCTGCAGCATAGATGCCAACTGGTTGGCACTCAAGCGCGCATTTCGGGACAATCCTGACCCATTCTCAATGACCGCACTACTGAAGTCCAACCCCTGGCGCTGCAGGATAGCCTTGATCCGGCTCACTCCAGCAGCGACAGTAGCCGGCCTGTTGCCTGACTTTGCCGCAAGCGTCAGCAGCAACACCCTGGTCATCACGTTGTTGCTGCGCTTATTGATGTATCGGATCACTTCCGACAATGGAGGCGACTGGTATGCCGCAACCGGAATTGCATCCTTGGGGATATTGCCGTTGATGACTTCGCCCGTCATTACACCACCGAGCTCAGTCCACATGGCTTTCATGACCTTGGAGGCCATCGTCTGCTGGTCAAATGCCAGCCGGTACATGTCGAACTCACCACAGGAGCCGTATGCCTGACCGGTCACACGGTACCTGACCTGGCTGGCAGTAACCACCCTTTCAACATCGATTTGTGGACTCGAACGGCATGGCCCTGGCAACCACCGGACTTCGCTGTCGACATCAATGCCTGGGATTCTTGGATCAACGAATGCCTTCCAGCGGCTGTTCTGCATATCCGGTGTGAAGACAATCCTGACTGATCCGAACCCGACCATGAACACATCAGGGCTGGCGTTATAGGGCCTGTCCGGTTTGCCATCAAACTCACCAGGGTCAATAGCAACATCTGCAAAGAGGGAGCGGTCAATCACGATGTCACCGATCTGCTTGATCCCACGTAGGCGCAAGTCCCGCAGCAATCTCCAGAGGTCCTCAAGCATGAACATCGGATCCCCCTCTGGGCGCAAGTACAGCGGGCCAGACAAGACGCCTTTGTCGTTTACCGTGGCCTTGGCATCAGTCAACAAGACAGTCTGCCAGACAAAGTTCGGCCCCAACTCCGAGAGTGCTGCCCAAGTGGTGACAAGCTTCATGATCGATGCGGGCGAGCGCATTGTGTCCGGATTCACCTCGGCAAGCCTTGGCCCTTGGACTTTCTCAATCACCATGGACAATGCGCTTTCAGGCAATCCTGTCTTGGCCCAGGCAGTGCTCACATCTTTGGGCAAGGCTACCTGAGCCCAGGAGATGAACGAAACCGAAGCAAAAACTGCGCCTACAATGAGCCTTGGCCACACACCCAAACCAGACTTTGCCATGACGATAAGTCCCTTAGCTTTTAAAATTCAATAAAAACGCCCAACCCTGGCAAACCAGCGGATTCAAATTCCAAACCGCCAATGCGTAAAGGTACCTATGTTTTACGCTATTGAGCAAGAACTTGTTTGAAGGTCAAGAAGACTTGTCTACTCCTACTCAACCCACACTGACCCTCGAAGACTTCGACTATTCGCTTCCCGAGGAACTGATTGCCCAGTTCCCCACCAGCAATCGCACTGCAAGCCGACTGCTGCACCTTGATGCACATGGGCAACTGGCTGATCGATCTTTCAGTGACATCATGAACCTGCTCTGCCCAGGCGACTTGCTGATCTTCAATGACACACGTGTCATCAAGGCGAGGCTTTGGGGCAACAAAGTGACTGGTGGCAAGATCGAAGCGCTTATCGAACGCATCACTGGCACCGACGAGGCGCTGGCTCACCTGAAATCCAGCAAATCTCCCAAACCAGGCAGCCGACTTGCCTTTGCCGATTCAGTTGCGTGTGAAGTGCTGAGACGCCAAGATGATCTCTTTCACCTCCGGTTTGACCGACCTGTCATAGACGTGCTCGAGAACTACGGACATGTGCCTTTGCCCCCCTATATCCAGCATGACGACACAAAGGAAGATCTAGATCGCTACCAGACTGTCTATGCCAGACACCCTGGCGCAGTTGCTGCTCCTACGGCCGGCCTGCATTTTGATGAGCATCTTCTCAAAAAAATGAAGCTCGCCGGGATTGATATGGCATTTGTAACCCTGCATGTCGGAGCCGGCACTTTCCGGCCTGTGAGGGACAACGACATCTCGAAGCACAAAATGCATTCGGAGTGGTACACCATAAGCCCTGAGTGCGTACACGCCATAGAGCAGGCCAAGGCTCGGGGTTCCAGGATCATCGCTGTCGGCACGACAAGTGTCAGAGCCCTGGAGTCCTGTGCCAGCAAGCACGGTGGCCGGATACAGTCAGGAAGTGACGACACCCAACTCTTCATTACACCCGGGTTTCAGTGGCATGTTGTCGATGCCATGGTCACGAACTTTCATCTACCCAAGTCAACACTGCTCATGCTAGTTGCCGCATTCTGTGGCCTGGAAAGCATGCGTAAGGCATATGCCCATGCTGTAGCACAACGTTACCGTTTCTTCAGCTACGGTGACGCCATGTTCATCGAAAGACCAACGCAGGAAAAAGGAATTCCTCATGCAGTTTGAAGTTCTCGCCAAAGAAGGCCGCGCCCGCCGCGCCAAACTGACACTGAACCATGGCGTCGTCCAGACTCCTGTCTTCATGCCTGTCGGCACCTATGGTAGCGTCAAGGCCATGCTGCCTCATGAGCTTGAAGAAATCGGCGCGCAGATCATCCTGGGAAATACTTTCCACCTCTGGCTGCGACCTGGCCAGGCAGTAGTCGAGAAACTCAAAGGATTGCATGGTTTCATGGGCTGGCAAAAACCAATCCTGACCGACTCGGGCGGTTTTCAGGTGTTCAGCCTGCAAGGCATGCGAAAAATCACCGAAGAAGGTGTCAAGTTTGCCTCGCCCATCGATGGTTCAAGACTATTCCTGACACCAGAACTCTCAATGCAGATCCAGACATCGCTCAACAGCGACATTGTCATGGTGTTTGACGAGTGCACGCCATACATGATCAACGGCAAGATCGCAACGCGCGAGCAAGCGGCACAATCGATGCGGATGTCAGCTCGCTGGGCGCGCCGTTCAAGACAGGAGTTTGACCGCCTGGGCAATCCGAACGCGCTATTCGGCATTGTTCAAGGGGGCATGTATGAAGACTTGCGTGACGAGTCACTCTCGGCCTTGACCGAAATCGGCTTTGACGGCTACGCCATTGGTGGCCTTTCCGTGGGTGAACCCAAGCAAGACATGATGCGCATCCTGGATCATACGACACCGAAACTTCCTGAAAACGCTCCCCGCTACCTGATGGGTGTCGGCACCCCTGAAGACTTGGTCAATGGCGTCTCCCACGGTATCGACATGTTTGACTGTGTCATGCCCACCAGAAATGCACGTAACGGCTGGCTCTTTACCAGAAACGGCGACATCAAGATCCGTAATGCCAAGTACCGTGACGACGACAGGCCACTGGACCCTGAATGCACATGCCATACCTGCCGGCATTTCTCCAGGGCCTACCTGCATCATCTACAAAGAGTCAATGAAATCACCGGGGCACGCTTGAATACCCTACATAACCTTCACTTCTATCTGGACATCATGTCGCAGATCAGGCAATCACTGGAAACTGGTAACTTCGAAAGCTGGAAAAAAACATTTCTCGAACGCCGTGCATCCAACTCGGTACAATAACCTGCCTGGCTTGGTGCTGGTACTAACCCATTGATTCCAGCAAATTGAACCAACTAACACGATAATGCAACCTTTTTCAAAACCTAGGAGGCTTTGAATGGCTTTACATGAAACAGCTGGCGTTGTGCTGGCACAAGCAGCTGATGGCGGTTCCCTGATGGGCCTGTTGCCAATCATCCTGATGTTTGCGATCCTGTACTTTCTGATGATTCGTCCACAGATGAAGCGCCAGAAAGAACACAAGGCGCTGGTTGCAGGATTGTCCAAAGGTGATGAAGTCGTCACTGCTGGCGGCATTGTCGGAAAAATTTCCAAAGTCACCGATGCCTACGTCGGTATCGAAGTCGGTGAAGCCGGTGACAAGCCCGTTGAGATCCTGATGCAACGTAATGCAGTGCAGATGGTGCTGCCCAAAGGCACAATCAAATCCATTTGAATAGTCCAATTGTGATACATCGGCAGCGATTAACCGATGCCGATGTTCGTTTTTTTGCGTTGCTCTCATGAACCGATACCCCTTGTGGAAATATCTGACCGTACTGGTTGCCCTGGTGCTCGGGGTCCTGTACACATTGCCTAATTTCTATGGCGAATCACCTGCCGTACAGATTTCTAGTGCGAAATCGACCGTAAAGATAGAACCTGCCATGGTCGACCGGGTGGACCAGCTATTGAAAAATGCCGGTATTGCGCACACGGGGTCTTCCTTTGAGCGCAACGGTCCGGTCGGCACTGTCCGATTCCGTTTTCCGAATACTGACGACCAGATCAAGGCACGTGACCTGATTGAACAGGCACTCAATCCCAATCCGCAGGATCCAACCTATACCGTCGCCTTGAACCTGTTGCCAGCCTCACCTGGCTGGCTGACCGCGATTGGCGCCAACCCCATGTACTTGGGCCTGGACCTGCGTGGAGGCGTGCACTTCCTTCTGCAGGTTGACATGCAAGGTGCGCTGACTTCACGCTACGATGCACTGGCCACCGACTTCAGGACCACATTGAGGGACCAGAAGATTCCAGTCAGCTCCATCGAACGCAGTGGCATGTCCGTTGTTGTTACATTCCCAGACGATGCCGCCCGTTCTCGTGCTCTGGCGCTCTTGCGCACCCGCAATCCAGACATGATTTTTACGGAGAGCGAAGCACAGGGAACCTCCGCAGGCAAACCCAGCCTGACAGCCAAGCTGAGCGATGCTGCAATCGCCACCGTCCAGAGTAACGCCTTGCGCCAGAACATTACGACGTTGCACAACCGGATCAACGAGTTGGGTGTGGCCGAACCCGTGATCCAGCAACAAGGCTCGGACCGCATCATTGTCCAGTTGCCGGGCGTGCAGGATGTGGCACGGGCCAAGGAAATCCTGGGACGCACAGCCACGCTTGAAATCCGGATGGTCGATGATTCTCCTGCAGCCACTGCCGCTCTGTCTGCGGGCACGGTACCTTTTGGCCTGGAGCGCTATGAAGATACCGACGGCAGGCCGTTGCTGCTTCGCCGTCAAGTCATCCTGACAGGTGAAAACCTGCAGGATGCCCAGGCTGGTCGCGACCAACAGACACAGCAACCTGCTGTGCACCTGACCTTGGACAACAAAGGCGCAGCAATTTTCCGTGATGTCACCCGTGACAACATCGGCAAGCGCATGGCTATCGTCCTGTTCGAAAAAGGTAAGGGTCAGGTAGTAACAGCACCTGTCATCCGTAGCGAGATCCCTGGTGGACAGGTCCAGATCTCAGGCAGCATGACCGCCCAGGAAGCCGCCGATGTGGCACTGCTGCTCAGAGCTGGCTCGCTGGCTGCACCCATGACCATCATTGAGGAAAGGACGATTGGTCCCAGCCTCGGTGCTGACAACATCAACATGGGCTTTCACGCAACGCTGTGGGGCTTTGTGGCAGTTGTAGTCTTCATGATCATCTACTACCACATGTTCGGCCTGTTCTCAGCCTTGGGTCTGACCTTCAACCTGGTACTACTGCTGGGTCTTCTCTCACTGCTGCAAGCCACTCTGACCTTGCCAGGCATTGCCGCTATCGCGCTTACACTGGGCATGGCCATTGACGCCAACGTGCTGATCAACGAGCGCATCCGGGAAGAGCTCCGGCATGGAGAAACCCCACAAAAAGCCATCCAGTTGGGCTTTGAACGTGCCTGGAGCACCATTGTTGACTCCAACCTCACCACCCTTATCGTGGGTGTCGCCTTGTTAATTTTTGGTACTGGACCAATCCGCGGCTTTGCGGTTGTCCACTGCCTTGGGATTCTCACATCCATGTTCTCTGCCGTCATGGGTGTCCGTGCACTGGTCAACCTGACCTATGGTGGGCGCAAGCGACTGAAGAACCTTTCAATCGGCACGGTCTGGAAGCCAAAGGACTGATTTAACCATGGAACTATTTCGCATCAAACGCACGATCCCGTTCATGCGCCACGCGCTGGTGCTGAACATCATCAGCCTTGTCTTCTTCGTCGCCTCGGTGATTTTCATTGTCGTCAAAGGCTTTAACTTGTCCATTGAATTTACCGGCGGTACGGTCATGGAGGTCAGCTACCCGCAAGCAGCACCACTTGCCGAGATTCGATCGGCAATTGCCGGACAGGGATATTCCGACTTTCAGGTTCAGAACTTCGGCACATCCAGGGATGTTCTGATCCGTCTACCCGTCGTCGAAGGGCAGACATCAGCCAACCAGAGTGAAGTGCTGATGTCTGTACTTGCCAAAGCCACCCCAGGTGTGGAGCTACGCAGGGTAGAGTATGTGGGTCCACAGGTCGGTCGTGAACTGGTCGAGAACGGTCTGCTGGCACTCTTGTTCGTGGTCATCGGTATCGTGATCTATCTGGGTTTTCGCTTCGAGTGGAAATTCGCCATCGCTGGCGTGATTGCCAACCTGCACGATGTTGTGATCATCCTTGGATTTTTTTCTTTTTTCCAATGGGAATTCTCGCTTTCGGTATTGGCAGGGGTGCTTGCGGTACTTGGCTACTCAGTCAACGAATCCGTGGTGATCATGGACCGTATCCGTGAAAACTTCAGAAAGCAGCGCAACGCCGAGGTGCGAGATGTCATCGACGGTGCCATTACACAAACCATTTCCCGGACGATCATCACCCACGGTTCAACCCAGATGATGGTGATATCGATGCTCATTTTCGGTGGCCCCAGCCTGCACAACTTCTCGCTGGCACTGACTATTGGCATCTGGTTCGGCATCTACTCCTCCGTGTTCGTGGCCGCTTCCATTGCCATGTGGCTGGGTGTCAAGCGCGAAGACCTCGTCAAGCCGGTCAAGAAGGAAACCACGGTTGAGGAAATTTATAGCGAATAACGCTATATTCATGATCTAGACCACCTGACCCGGGGATGCCATGCATTCCCAGGGTCAAATTCTCCCGGACTTGCACCCCGTGCAAGCCGTATGCAACCAGTAACTGAATCTTCTAACTCTCAGGCTCCCGGGATCTAAACCCGTTATGGCCTCATGCTATGAAAAAGACAACCAAAGTTTTTATCCGCACCTTTGGGTGCCAGATGAATGAATATGACTCCCAGAAGATGTTCGACATCCTCGGGAAGGACACTGCAGTCGAGATGACGCAAACTGCAGAAGATGCCGATGTCATCCTTTTCAATACCTGTTCGATCCGTGAAAAAGCCCAGGAAAAGGTCTTTTCAGACCTTGGGCGTGTCAGGGAGCTCAAGCAGATCAATCCCAAGCTGATTGTCGGCGTTGGCGGCTGTGTTGCCAGCCAGGAAGGCGAGGCCATTGTCAAACGCGCACCCTATGTCGACGTCGTCTTCGGCCCTCAGACCCTGCACAGGCTTCCCGAACTGATCGAACGAAAAAAAGAATCTGGCCGCCCACAGGTCGATATCAGCTTTCCGGAAATTGAGAAATTCGATGCCCTGCCTCCACCCCGTGTTGAGGGTCCGACGGCTTTTGTATCAATCATGGAAGGCTGTAGCAAATACTGCAGTTTCTGTGTTGTCCCCTATACCAGGGGTGAAGAAGTTTCTCGCCCGTTCGAGGATGTTCTGGTCGAAGTTGCCGATCTGGCAGACCAGGGAGTGCGTGAAGTGACTCTTCTGGGACAGAATGTCAATGCCTACCGTGGCAAGTTGAGTGCAGACAGCGATGAGTTCGCTGACTTCGCAATGTTGCTGGAATATATCCATGAGATTCCTGGTATTGAACGCATCCGCTATACCACCTCACACCCCAGGGAAATGACCCCCAGGCTGATTGATGCTTATACGAAATTGCCCAAGCTGGTCTCCTTCCTGCACCTGCCTGTCCAATCCGGAAGCGACCGGATACTGGCAGCCATGAAGCGCGGCTACACGGCGCTTGAGTTCAAAGCGATCGTGAGAAAGTTGCGCGCAGCCAGGCCTGACCTGACATTGTCCTCGGACTTCATTGTCGGCTTTCCGGGAGAAGACGAGAGCGACTTTGAAAAGACCATGAAGCTGATTGACGATATCGGTTTTGACACCTCGTTCTCATTTATTTATTCACGCCGTCCAGGGACCCCGGCGGCGGAACTGGAAGACACAACGCCCGACACAGTCAAGCTTCAAAGGCTGCAGAGGCTGCAGTCCAGGATTGCAGAACAAGCAGCCGAAATTTCTCAAGCCATGGTAGGTACCAAACAAAAAATCCTGGTCGAAGGCCCATCCAGGCGCGATCCGAATGAGCTGATGGGCAGGACGGAGAACAACCGCATTGTCAACTTCCCCGGAAACCCTAGGTTGATCGGTCAGATGATCGATGTCACGATAACCAAGGCTTACACCAACAGCCTTCGTGGAGAAGTCGTCACGCATGAACCAGAGGGGTCAGTTCTTTGAGCAAGACCTTGCGACTTAAACTGGATGGCAGTAACGAACAATTGCTGCGACTGGCTGGGCCTCTCGATGAAAACCTTCGCCAAATCGAGCAAGGCCTGCGTGTCACATTGTCGCGGCGTGGGCATCAGATCGAGATCACCGGCACAGATGTCGAGGTGGCAACAAAGCTGATACAACGGTTTCATGAAGAAGCTGCCCATGGCGAACTTTCAGTAGAGACCATCCAACTCGGGATTGCAGAATTCCGCACCGGCCATGCTCCGGATGGCGGCTACGATGCACCCCCCCTGAAAACTCGGCGCAGTGACCTCAGACCACGTTCGGCAAGACAGGCCGAATACATAGAAAACATACAGCACCACGACATCACCTTTGGAACAGGCCCCGCTGGTACCGGAAAGACATGGCTGGCCGTTGCCTGTGCCATTGATGCGCTCGAACGCGACCAAGTTCAGCGCCTGATCCTGACCCGTCCGGCGGTGGAAGCCGGAGAAAGGCTAGGCTTTCTGCCAGGCGACCTGACGCAGAAAGTCGATCCCTACTTGCGCCCGCTCTATGATGCGCTCTGGGATCTGATGGGGTTTGACAAGGTTCAGAAACTGTTTGAAAAGCACACGATCGAGATCGCGCCACTGGCCTACATGCGTGGCAGGACTTTGAACAATGCGTTTGTCATTCTTGATGAAGCGCAAAACACCACACCTCAGCAGATGAAGATGTTCCTCACTCGTATCGGGTTCGGAAGCAAGGCTGTCATCACAGGAGATCCGACCCAGGTCGACCTGCCCAAGGGACAAGCCAGCGGTCTTGCCCATGCACTGACAGTCCTGAAGGGTGTACGGGGTATCGCCAGCACCATCTTTACAAGCGCCGATGTTGTGCGACATCCCTTGGTTGCAAGAATTGTTGATGCTTACGAAAAAGCCGGAGCATCCCATGACTAAATTGTCTCTGGCCGTCCAGTACGCCACCGAGGCACCTGAATTGCCAAGATGGCGCATCCGACGATGGGTTCAGCGGGCGCTAGAAGTTGCAGCCGAAGCGTTCGACCCCCCCATTGATACGCTCATACTGACCATCCGCATCGTCGGAAAGGAAGAAGGGCTTGCGTTGAACAGCACGTTCAGGGGCCGGGACTACGCAACCAATGTCCTGACCTTCAACTACGATCCTATGCCTGGTCAGGATGATGTCTACCAGGCTGATATCGTTCTTTGCCATGATGTACTGGTCATGCAAGCCCAGGAGCAGCGCAAGACATACCTGAATCATGCCGCCCACCTCTGTGTGCATGCCACCCTGCACGCACTGGGGTTTGATCACGAAGAGGATCAACAGGCTCAGGAAATGGAAGCGCTGGAAACAAGAATTCTGGCCAGCATGGGTGTACCTGACCCATATCAGGAACAATAGGCAGGTTATTGATGACCTTGGCCGCGGACTGAACAAGCCATGGCACTTCGGTTATTCTAAGGATGAACCAGTTTCGTTCCCATCACGTTGACCATGACTGATCCTCATAGTACGACATCCAGTGAATCGCATGACAAGCCCAGCGCATGGCACTCATGGGTCGACCGGGTCATTGCAATGATCCGCAGGGAACCTGAAGACAAAGACGACATTCTTGCCTTGCTTGAGCTGGCGCTCGAAAGAAACCTGATTGATGCCAACGCATATTCAATCGCCAAGGGCGCAATGACCGTTTCCGAGATGACTGCTGGCGACATCATGGTGCCACGAGCACGGATGCATCTTCTTGACGTGAACCGCCCCCTGAGCGAACTGCTTCCACAGATTGTGGAGTCTGGTCACTCACGATTCCCCGTCTATGAAGGCTCGAAAGAAAACATCATCGGGATATTCATCACCAAGGATATCTTGCGCCAGATGCTCAATCCACGGTTAACGCTCAGGGATCTGCTGCGACCCGCCACATTCATCCCTGAATACAAAAGAGTCAACGTCCTGCTCCAGGAATTCAGGACCACGCGCAACCATATTGCCATTGTCGTGGATGAGCATGGTGGGATTACAGGCTTGGTGACCCTGGAAGATGTTCTTGAACAGATTGTCGGGGAAATCGAAGACGAATTCGATGCAAGTGAACAGACCATCTTCCCGGACGGACACAACACTTGGCGGATCATGGCTGAAACCAGCCTTGCATCCCTGGAGAACTTTCTGGGTTGCACATTTGAAGACGGCGACTACGAGACCCTGGGCGGCTGGATGACCCATGAACTTGGGCACATCCCACGTCGTGGTGACAGGGTGGCGCTGGGTACGCTTCAATTCGAAGTACTGCGTGCTGATGACCGAAGGGCGCTCTGGGTGCGTGTGCGCAAACTCACTGAGACCGGCTTGGTCGCCAACACATCGGAGAAACCGGTTTGAGCCCCACATCCCTGAGTAGAAAAACCGCCCTGCTTTGCATTGGCCTGGGTGGCTTGTACTCACTGGCTTTTGCGCCTGACCCACTGCCGTCATGGTCCCTGCCTTGGGTTCAGGTTCTGGCCATTGGTCTCTTGTTCCACCTGACCATCCGTACTTCTGACCCTGCATCTGCAGCAAAAACCGGTTTTCTGTTTGGTATCGGCCACTTTGCCAGTGGACTGTACTGGCTGGTCATCAGCATGCATTTCTACGGCGGCATGCCCATGCCTCTGGCTATCGTGGCCCTGTTTCTTTTCTGCGGATATCTGGCGATCTATCCAACTCTTGTCTGCTACATCATGAAACGGAGTTGGCCCGGCGGCTATCCAGTCCGGTCAAAACCCGTTCTCTGGCTGGCCATGACCTGGGCCAGCATCTGGACCCTTGCAGAGTGGACAAGGGCTAAGCTGTTCACTGGTTTTGCCTGGTTGCAGACTGCTGCCGGACAGGTCGAAAGTTGGCTCTCTGGATGGTCTTCCCTGATCGGCCCTTATGGCGTCTGCTTCCTGACTGCCGCAGTTGCAGCAATCGTTACCATCACCTTGGCGAACAGCTCGGTCCAAGGTGGTTCAAAATTCAATTCCAAACACGCCTTGCCAATCCTTATTGCAGGTATTCTCTGTGCGGCAGGGTCTATCCTTGGCCAAATCCGTTATGTCAGCCCGCAAGGCGAACCTCTGATTGTCAGGCTGGTTCAAGGTGACCTGGATCAGGCCACCAAGTTCTCACCCACTGGCTTTACTCAGGCGCTTGAGTTGTACCAGTCGCTAGCACGACACAAATCAGCGCAGCAAGAAATCGATCCCGACCTGATCCTGCTGCCAGAAACCGTCATGATCAGGTTTGCCCACCAGATACCACCGGCAGTCTGGCGTCAGTGGATCGACATCGCAAACAGTCACCAGGGAACCTTGATGATGGGCGGCCCTCTGGTTGGCGACCAGCCGGGTCATTACACCAACAGCGTGTACGCCATAGAGGCTCACGATGACCCTGAACTTTTGGCGCAGGGTAAGTTTTCCGGAAGATATGACAAGCAGCATCTGGTGCCATTCGGCGAGTTCGTGCCGTGGGGATTTCAGTGGTTTGTCGACTGGATGAACATTCCCCTCGGGAACTTCAGCGCCGGACAAAAACAACAGCAACCCATCAAGATCGGCGACCAACTGATTGCACCCCATATCTGCTATGAAGACATTTTCGCTGAAGAGCTTCTTCCTGCGATCAAGAACAATGCCACCATCCTGGCCAACTTCAGCAACTTGGGCTGGTTCGGGAACTCCGTGGCACTCAGGCAGCACTGGCAGATGGCTCGGCTCAGGGCCATGGAAACGCAACGCCCCATCGTTCGCAGTACCAATACCGGGATTACCGGAGCCATCGATGAAACTGGCACTCCAATTGCCATGCTCCCAACAATGGCGGCAGGTTACCTTGATGCGCTGATCCAAGGTCAGGCTGGCATGACACCATATGCTCGAACCGGAAACTGGCCAATTCTCCTGGTGAGCCTGTTTTTCTTTGTATTGGCCATCTCCGGGATGACCAGGAAACACTCGCAATCTGAATAAAACAAGCGACTGCCTGTGGCTTGATTGGTTTCCTAATGGCATCATGGTCTTGTTGAACTGTATTGGCAAATACCGCAACCCGGAATGAAGACTTTGTCAGACATCAAGAACCGCACTATCAGGATCAGGCGCCTCGTTTCAATCAATGAAATCGATGCCCATCAATGGGATCGTTTGTGCGGCCTTGCCAATGCAGGCATGTTGACCTCGCATGCTTTTCTAAAGGCATTCGAAAACTCCGGCAGTGTCAGTCCGGCGACAGGCTGGGCACCCAGCCACCTTGTCCTGGAACAGGACGACCAGATCATTGCTGCCGTTGTGCTTTATGAAAAAAAACATTCCTATGGTGAATTCGTGTTCGACTGGGCGTGGGCCGAGGCGTACGAGCGATATGGGATGCGGTACTACCCAAAGTGGCTGAGTGCAATTCCTTTTACGCCTGTAAGCGGCCCAAGGATTCTCTGTGCTCCAGAAAACCTTCCACTGGCTGCTGGTGTGCTCAGCCAATTGGCTGACAAAGCCCCCGTTTCATCATTGCATGTGCTGTTTCTCACCGAAGCGGAAAAAGACGTACTTGTAAAAGAAGATTTTGTAATACGGGAGCAGATACAGTTTCACTGGCACAACCAGGGTTGGGACAGCTTTGATGATTATTTGTCCAGCCTTTCCAGGAACAAACGCAAGAAGATTGCAGCAGAAAGAAAAAAAGTCAGTCAGGCTGGGATTACAACCCGTGTACTTTGCGGGGCAGACATCACAGAGAAAGACTGGGAGTTTTTCTATACCTGCTATGGCAACACCTACTATGTTCGCGGACGTGTGCCTTACCTGAAGCAGCAATTTTTCATGGAAGTTGCCCAGACATTGACCAACAACTGCATGATGGTCATTGCCGAGCATGATTCAACACCGATCGCCTGTGCATTATCATGGCTCGATACCATCGGTCATGAAAAACGATTGTATGGAAGATATTGGGGTTGCATCAGAGAACTGGACTGCCTGCATTTCGAAGTGGCCTATTACGCTGCTATAGAGTGGGCAATCAAGCATGGTATTCAGGTCTTTGAAGGTGGAGCACAAGGAGAGCATAAGCTCGCAAGGGGCTTCTTGCCAGTCCGTACCTATTCTGCCCATAGGCTTCAGCATCCAGGCTTTCATGATGCGATCAACCGGTATGTCCGTGAAGAGTCGCAGTTGTTGCAAGAATATGCCTCTGAACTGCGCTCACCATTCAAAAACAGTCCACAGGAAACATGACTCAAAAAACATGAAAGGGACATCAGCCAGGTTGTAACTGATGTCCCTTCCACTACTTTTCCGGTAAGAAAAGCCGTCAACAGGCATCCCCTTATCCAACGGACTCCAGTGGTAACCGAAGTGGGCTGCGTGCATCCGATGTGTTTATTAGACCTCACTCCTATTTATCTGTAAATTATTTTTTATTTAACTTATTATCTATTTTTAAGATATCAATCGAAGCATGAATTCCAACGAAAAACCATGACATTGAAACAACTCCGGTACTTTCTGGCGATCGCTGAGCATGGATCGTTCCTCAAGGCGGCTCAGTCTGTCTATGTGGCACAGTCAGCACTAAGTCATCAGATTGCACTACTGGAGCAAGAGCTTGGCTGCGAACTGTTCCACCGTTCGCGACGAGGCGTGGTGCTGTCAGAAGCAGGCGAGACGCTTTTGGCCCATGCGCGCACCATTTTTCGTCAGATCGAAGATGCAAAACACAGTATCGCGAGCCTGACCGACACACCAGCAGGCAAAGTCGCCTTCGGAATCCCGCACAGTGTCTCCAATGCATTGGCACTGCCATTGCTGCAAATGGTCAGACGCGATCTACCCAAGGTCCAGTTGGAACTTACCGAAGAGCTGACCGGCAATTTGATGCGCCAACTGCAGTCGGGTCAGATCCACATGGCCGTCCTGTTTGAAGACGGCACACTGGAGGAGTTTGAGACCCAACCTCTTCTGGAAGAAAGCTTGCTCTTTATCGCACCACAAGAGCTGGCTCCCAAAAAAAAGAAAATCGATTTACACGACGCGTTGAGCATGCCGCTGATTCTGCCAGCCCAACCTCACGGGGTAAGACCGATCATTGAACAGGCCGCCCAGAACTACGGGTTTGCAAAGCCCAACGTTGTAACCGATATCAGTTCTATCAGCATCCTCAGGACGTCACTGCTTGCCGGCATGGGCTGCACGTTATTGCCCGTGATGCCGCTAAAACAGGAAGTCGAGCAAGGCCTTCTTGCTGCAATTCCAATCACCAGACCACCCCTTCACAGGGTAGTCACCTTGTGCCGCTCACCTAACATTCCACTGACATCTGCTGCAATGTCAGTGTGGAATGCCTGCATCCGACTGGTCATGCAACTAAGTTCTAGCGGCCAGTGGCTCAACAGCAAGGCCTTGACCGGGAAAGCTCCAAGCCCTGCCGCTCATGGTAGACAAGAATAGCGCACCGAGTCAGCAGAAGTCGTAGTCGTTGCAAAACCGACGAAGAAGCTAACAAAGAGGAAACCGAACCGCATGACTGGTGGATGCCAGGGGCATGCCCCCTATGCTGATCAAAAACAACAGCACCCACCTTCCTGACATCAGGTCATTGGTCCGCTCCTGAGTTTCATGATCGCTTCGGCTGAAAGACAAAGTCGATCACCAACATGAAGCTCTCCATGCGCAAAAACCAACGATCTGGTTCGTCTCTGGACAACGCCCGAAGCCATCAGAAAATCCCCATCATGGACTGCATCAATAAAATGTGTGTTCAAACTTGCGGTGGCCATGGGCACATCCTGAACATTTTCCCGGATAACCAAGCTGATCACCTGGTCAATGATTGAAACCAGCATGCCACCATGCACGACACCGTTGCAGTTCATATGCCGGCGATCGATGATCAGACCATATTCACGTTGACCGATGTCACCACGAACCCACAATGGACCGATCATGTCTACATACGGACCACCCTCTTGGTAAATCTCCCAGCCTTGCTGCCTGAGTTCTTGAAAGCGACTATCCAAAGACTCCTCCCCAAATATTGGACACATTCTCTCTTGCGGCGTTACTGCTGCCTCCAAAAAACCATTACCGGTAATATTTTCCTAAGCCAAACATCAAAGATCCAGAAAAAAACGACGTAAAAATGCGACGACAGCTAAAAAATGCCGCATCGATTTGCACACGATCGAAAATTCATGCATAATTTCAATTCTTCGCAGGACACATGTAGTTGAACGCGAAATTCAGCGAAAACAGCGAAATGAATTTTGAGTTAAAATTACATGCAAGGGAGTTATCCCTTGGAAAACTGGGGGTATAGCTCAGCTGGGAGAGCGCTTGCATGGCATGCAAGAGGTCAGCGGTTCGATCCCGCTTACCTCCACCAGTAAGCGAAGTTAGTCCGGGTCCCCTTCGTCTAGAGGCCTAGGACACCACCCTTTCACGGTGGGTACAGGGGTTCGAATCCCCTAGGGGACGCCAAGAATTGTAGTAAGTGCCAATTTGAGCGATACGCAATTTGGCATTAAAATTTGAAGTATCGCGGAGCGGTAGTTCAGTTGGTTAGAATACCGGCCTGTCACGCCGGGGGTCGCGGGTTCGAGCCCCGTCCGCTCCGCCAAATATTAAAGCCTTGTAAGTTCATCTTACAAGGCTTTTTACTTTTTGGATACCTATTAATCGACTTGGGCTCTACATCATAATCGAGGAATACTGGCTCTACACCATAAACGGGGGATGCAGCATTCGTCACACTCTGTTGATGACTTCATTCAACCGCATAGCCCCAAAATTCCCAAGCGATAACACTTGTTGTAGCGCACGGGCCACAACAAGGAGCAAATTTTTCGAGAAATCCAGAAACATAAATACAGATTTCTAGTTGCTATCGTCTGGTTCATTGAGTGATTCCAACAATCCGGCAAACGCCACTGTGTCATAGCCTTGCCTGAAAACCAGCAAAGTGTCCACGCTATCAACCGGCAATGTCCTCATGGATGATGGTAATGACACCAGATCAAGCACGCTCTGAGGCAAGAGAGCAACACATGCTCCCGCTGACACGCAGGCAATCATCGCATGGTAGGACGGCATTTCCAGTATCCTCCACTGCGAGGTCTTGTTTATTTGCAATATGCGTTCGGCAATAGCGCGATATGTACACCCCAATGGAAATGCTGCCAGAGTACGAATTGCCAATTTCCCAATGTCTTTTACTACATTTTGATTAGGCGGCAACAACAGGCGCAAATCTTCCTTCCAGACCTGGGTGGCATTAAGGCCTAGATCCTGAAGCATCGACAAAGGCTGCGCTTTCGGCTCAAGCGCCACAAAAGCACAGTCAAGAAGTCCTGATCGCACACGTTCAATCAACTGTCTTGACGATCCGGTTAACACTTCAAGACATAGTTCTGGCTGCGATAGGTGTAGCCTAGACAAAACTAATGGGAGACGGCTCGCCGCCGTGCTTTCCATGCTGCCAATCCTGAGCAGTCCGGCCTTACGTCCAGCGCTGACAACGTGCAAAGCTTCCTGTTCAAGTGCCAGCATACGCCTGGCGTAATCACAGAACTGCTCTCCTGCCGCTGTCAGACTCAAGCGCTTTCCTGCCCGCAAGAACAATGGTGCGCCAATCTCGGACTCAAGCTGCTGAATCCGAACAGTTACATTCGATGGCGCTCTCCCAAGCCGGCTCGCCGCCTGAGTCACGCTTGAATTCTCGGCAACTGCAAGAAAGATCCTGAGAGATTCTGAATCCATTTCTAATTCTCAAAATGGAAATATTTAGAATATATTATTCTGAATTCTAGAATAAAGAACGAGACAAACTGGAGCATCACCATGAGCAACGTGTCCGCATTTCTTAACAAACTAGGGATAGCCTACCCTATCATTCAGGCGCCAATGGCTGGAGTTTCAACACCCGCTCTGGCGGCAGCCGTTTCCAATGCCGGTGGACTTGGTTCCCTTGGAATAGGAGCAAGCACGACTGAGCAAGCTCAGATGATGATCCAGGAAACGAAGTCCTTGACCGACCGCCCCTTCAACGTCAATGTGTTCTGCCATGCCCATGCCAGACGTGACCCGGAAAAGGAGGCTGCATGGCTTTCCTATCTGCGACCGTTATTTGAAGAAGCCAAGGCTGAAACCCCAAAACAGCTGGATGAAATCTACAAAACCTTTCTAGATGACGAGCAGACCTTTGAAATGCTGCTTGATACAAAACCATCCGTGGTCAGTTTCCATTTCGGATTTCCTTCAAGCGAAAAAATTGCCGCTTTCAAATCCGCCGGTATCTTCACCATGGCTACTGCAACTAACCTGGCTGAGGCCAGACAAATCGAAGATGCAGGTATCGATGCCATCGTGGCTCAGGGCATCGAAGCGGGTGGTCACCGAGGTGTGTTCGATCCGAACGCCAGGGACGAACAATTGAGTACCGCTGTGCTTGTGCAGATGATTGTCAGGAGCACTCGTCTCCCAGTCATTGCTGCTGGTGGCATCATGGATGGCAAAGCCATAAAGGCCATGTTGACGCTCGGTGCATCAGCTGCCCAACTGGGTACAGCCTTCATCCTTTGTCCTGAATCGGCTGCCAATGAAAACTACCGCAACAATCTGCGCAGTGACCGCGCCTACACAACACGTCTGACACCCACCATATCAGGCAGACCGGCACGTGGCATGGTCAACCGCTTCATCAAGTTTGCACATGCGCCACTGGCACCGTTGCCGCCAGACTATCCGGTTGCCTACGACGCTGCCAAACAATTGAATGCTGCCGCTACCAAGCTTGGCAATCATGAGTTTGCAGCACAATGGGCCGGCCAGGCTGCTGCCCTTTCACGGGAGATGCCTGCTGCAGAACTGATGGCCACTTTGATCAGTGAAATCCAGGTTGCCCAATGACCCGATGTGCGAGAAGCCCCGCCGTTTGAGGACGAGAAAGCTGCTTCTGGTGCGATCCTTGGTAAAAGTTCCATGGTAAAAAACCCACGCACAGTTTTGTTTCCGTGCGTGGGCATCACAATTTCCTGCAAGCTGCGTCTATCCTAGATAGAAATAACGCTTTCTATTTCAGAACAGACCGCCATCCATGCTCATGGGCTTATTGTCATTCAGTGCCAACCAGCCTTTGACAATACGGTAGACGTACCAGACCCACACGATCAACAAGATGGGCCACCCGATCACGATAAATGTTGCCAACCCGCCAATCACCATACCGGCAAATGAATACCAGAATGTCCTGATCTGCCATACGAAATGGCTCTCCAACCATGTCCCCTGCACATCCTGTCGTTTGACGTAGTTCATGATGACCGCAATAACAGGTGACAGTCCGACAACGATGCCCAAGGCATACAGACCATAAATTACATGGGTCAGTGTCTTGCTACTGTTTAACGATTGTGGCTCTACCATCGCTTCTGGATCTCCCGAGAAATCTGACTGTCAAGAACAGAATCACGCTGCAGACAGACATGAATACATAGAACATGTCCGAACCGGCAGATCTCATGACAGCACCTGCCAGCAACGGCCCAATACAGGCACCTACCCCATACCCGATTAACAGCACTGCAGAAAGACCTACACGGCGATCTGCCGGGATATTGTCATTTGCATAAGACATCGCCAAAGCATACAGCGTGAACTGGGTCACCCCACTAATTGCAGCAGCAATGACAAGCATCCAGAACGGAAGGTTAAACCATCCCCAGAGCAAAATGGTAACAACGCTTAGTATTGAAGCATTGATCTGGATAAGACGTGTGCGTTTGACCCTGTCTGAAAGCCAGCCCATGGGCCACTGTGCTAAAAGCCCAGAGATCACGGCTGTGGACATGAACATGGCAACTTCCGGTGTGCCAAATGAACGACCAACGATATAGACAGGCGCAAGCGAGTAGAAAGAACCTGAAATGTTGCCGGCAATGAACATTGTGCCTAGTGCTGCCGGTACCTTCTTGAAGAAATACTTGAAATCCAGTGGCGCGGGCTTGGGCGGCGCAGGATGCAGCCGCACAGTCCAGACAATGGGGATGAGTCCAACGACATGGCAAATTGCCACAAACGTCAGAGGTCTGAGATCCAGCGATGGGTACAAAGTGATCAGACTCTGCCCTATCGCTGTCCCAAGTCCACCCATGACCAGATAGACCGCAAAGATACGCCCCCTGTTTTCGTTTTCAATCTGCTCATTGAGCCAACTCTCGATGACCATGAACTGGACTGCCATGGCTGCACCCGCCACAACTCTGAACGCCAGTACAGGATAGATATCCTGGATCAAGGTCTGCAGAAGCACCATGACTGTGGTGGCTGCCGCACTGGCAGCAAATGCCCGGACATGGCCGGTACGAACGATCAGCTTGTATCCAAGCCTTCCACCAAAAACCAGCCCAAGATAGTAGGCAGACATCACCGCGCCAATCCAGACAGCGCTGACATGTTCTGCTGTAAAGCTGACACCGACATAGACGTTGAACAGGCCAATGCCCATCAACATCACAAAGTTGGACAGAAAGAGCGATGAAAAGGAGGCGATCGTGGCAAACATGGCGAGCATTCACTCAGGACAGGCATTAGGATACAACGCGCCCGACTTCAAATGTGCAATGAGCCGGTCAAAACCGGCTCATTGCACAGGATTCAACCCGGCTTTGATCTGATTACAACCTGCTCAGAACAGCCTCAGCAGAGCTGACCTCAAAGACCCCGGGTGCCTCGACTTCCAGACTCTTGACCACACCGTCCTCGACAATCGCAGCATAGCGCTTGGAACGGATACCATAGCCACGCTCTGTCATATCCATATCCAGTCCCAGTGCCTTGGTCCAAAGCGCTGCGCCATCCGCCATCATGCGGATTTTGCCCGTGACGTTGTGTTCTTTGCCCCATGCCCTCATGACAAAGGCATCGTTGACCGATACACACCAGATTTCATCAACACCCTTGGCCTTGATCTCATCGGCCAACCTGACAAAGCCAGGAAGGTGCTTCTGTGAGCACGTGGTCGTGAATGCGCCTGGCACTGCAAAGATCACTATTTTCTTACCTTTAACCAAATCAGAAACCTTGAAGGCATTCGGCCCCAATGAACAACCCTGACCTTCGACTTCGATGTATTCAGTCAAAGTCCCTTCTGGCAACCTATCTCCAACCTTGATTGTCATGCTTATCTCCTGATCAAAAAACTGGCAACCTCGCCCTAGGTATCACTGTCGTGGAAAATGAAACCATAACAGCATGTACATGCCATGTGTCATATCTTGACGTCCTCCTCGTCCTCAAGGACGTGGATTCCTACTGCTAGACGGTCACGTCCGATTGCAAGAATGCTCATCGCAGCATTGACATCGCGATGATAATGCGCACCGCAGGCGCACTCCCATGCCTTTATTCGCGCAGACCCTCCAACCCTTTCGAGCCACTGCGTGCGCCACACGCAGAACAAGTCCGCGAAGAATACGCTTCGTTGACCTCTTCGAATCATACGCCTGCGTCATCGCCCGTGTACTACAGCATGGTTCTGAACGCACCCCAGCTCGCATCCAACTCGCTTTTGGCTGCTCGTGTCCAGGATAAGACCTGAGAGTTCACGTGGCCTACGAAAATAGCACCGTGCTTTCGCACCAGTGCCCTCAAGAGTTTTTGCAGAACCAGCCAGCGACGGCTACCTTCAGAATCCCGCCAGCGCAGCTTTGGCGTCTCGCGTATTCCTCGTTGATGGTCTGAACAGTCTGTGAATGTAAATTCAACCCCTCCTTGGAAGCGCCTCAGGTAAAGTGATGAAGGTCGTAAGCAGAGAGAAGTCTGTTCTCGCGTTGCCAAACCTTGAAGCTCCGTTCGTTGATGTAGTTCCATCCGAAGTTAACCTCGCGAACGAGCGCGCAAGATCTTTGTTGCACGTGTTGACTGTACAGTGCTTCAAGGGGATTGATTCATGATTCAAGGCCTAGCACCTAAAATACATCAAGCACGCTTTCCAAACAATCTTGCGCCTTATATCCTCGCCATCTTGGAAAAGGTTTTACGGCGCACAGAATAACGAGAAGCAGCGACAAGACAACCATTGCAGCATGCGAGCCTAGATGATAGGACGGAATATTCAAAAACTGTTTGGCACCTGGACAGCAGAAATCAATACTGGCACATTGCGCTGCGACCTCACGGCAGGTTTTCTAGGTGCAATACTGGTTCTTCCTCAAGCCATCGCTTTTGCCACACTGGCAGGGCTGCCACCCCAATATGGTCTCTACACAGCGATCGTCCCCTGTATTGTGGCTGCCCTCTTTGGCTCAAGTCGACATGTCATGTCAGGGCCCACAAATGCCAACTCACTGGCGCTCTTTGCCATGCTTTCACCACTGGCTCTGGCAGGCTCACAGCAATACATTGAGCTGGCTCTCATGGTAACCATCATGGTCGGGGTCATCCAAGCGGCTACCGGTCTGCTCAGGCTCGGCGCTCTGGCCAATTTCATCTCGCCATCTGTCCTTTCAGGCTTTACCAGTGGGGCCGCAATCCTGATTGCCTTGCATGCCTTTGGCACTGCAGTTGCGCTGGACAATCCTGAAATTCACGGCTCAGGTGCTACCCTCGGCTACTACTTCCTGCACCTGCACCAAATCCATATCGGCTCAATGACTGTGACTATGGTCACGCTACTGACAGCAATCCTGTCAAAGCGTTATCTTGGCCCACGTATTCCATTCATGCTGTCAGGGCTGTCCTGCGGACTGCTGGCTGCCCTGCTTCTGAACATGGCTCCAGAAGACTCGGTGTTTTCGGGTATTGCACTTGTAGGCACTATCCCTTCTGCCTGGCCTGCGTTTCATATTCCCAGCATTAACTGGTCACAGATTCCAGAACTCGTCGGCATCGCCTTTGCCTTGAGCATCGTCGCACTTGGCCAATCCATTTCGATTGCAAAATCCCTCTCACTGAGGTCAGGTCAGTTGATCGATGCGAACAAGGAATTTTTCGGTCAAGGGCTTTCAAACATCATCGGCGGCCTCTTTTCAAGCTATGTGTCGTGCGGCTCCCTGAACAGGTCGTTGCCCAATCTGGAAGCAGGCGCCAAAACCCCCCTGGCCAGTGTGTTCTCCGCACTACTGCTCATGGTGATGGTCGCCCTGTTCCACGATATCCTGGGGTACATCCCGATGCCTGGGATCGCTGCGCTTCTCATGCTTGTCGCATACTCGCTGCTTGATATCGGACGATGGAAGAAGCTTTGGGAACAGAATCGAAACGACTGTCTGGTTGCAGCGGCTACAGCATTTGCGACGGTGGCTATCCGTATGGAAGTTGCCATCCTGCTGGGAACCTTGCTGTCCCTCATGCTATACCTGAACCGTACTGCCAAACCAGCTGTCCGACTAATGGGTTTTCTAAGCCGTGATCCGGACCGGCATCTGGAAGTCATTGATGAAGTCAACCAAGCTGACCAAGCCCTGCTCTGTCCTCAGATCACAATGGCCAGGATGGAAGGAGACCTGTACTTCGGTGCCATTGCCCATGTCAGCACCAAACTCAGTGAATTGCGATCAAGGCCGGATAGCCCGAAACACTTGCTGATCATGGCGCGCAGCATGAATTTTGTGGATCTACCCGGTGCAGAACTATGGGAACAGGAAAGACAAGCCAGGATAAAAATGGGAGGCGACCTGTATTTTCATCGTCCAAGAAGGGATGTCATAAAGATGTGGCGCAAGACCAAGTTCATTGAAAGGCTGGGTGAAGACCACATCTTCATGACCAAGGAACAAGCCATATCGACAATTTTCAGGCACCTTGACCATGACGTCTGCAGGAAATGCAGGACAAGAGCCTTCTGGGAGTGCCAGCAGATCCCGCCACCTGATGGCGGTACCACCGGAAAATAACCTGGCATTAAAAGCCAGAATACGATCCCGGCCAGAAAACTCAGTCTGGCCGGTCAGTCTACGCGAATCAGTCCTCTTCCTTGACCCTATAGACCAAAACGGGCCCTGTGGCCAGTGACAATACCTTGGCAGTCACGCTACCGAGCAAGAGTTTCGACAAACCACTACGGCCGTGGCTACCAATAAAGATCAGGTCACATTTGTGCTTGGTGTAAGCATCGATGATACCGTCGGCCACATTGAAATTCGTCACTGCCTCACTGGTCGCAGGAACACCGGCTGTTGAAGCACGGTCAAGCACTGCCTGCAGGTATTTCTGTGCTTGCTCAGCAGAGGCTTTCTCATAATCCTCATCAGTGATCGCATAGGCAGCTGCCATGCCATCAAAACCAATCGTAGCTGCAAAAGGCTGGCTGACAAAAAGTGCCACGACTTCGGCACCAATGGACTTTGCAAAAATCACGCCCGCATTGGCTGCTTGTGCCGATAATTTGGAACCATCAGTTGGAATCAGAATTTTTTTAAACATGTCAAGCACTCCTGTTGTTGTCTTGTCTAAATGCCCGCTGTTGCAAGTGTCAGCTGCCGGTTAACCGCATACTAGCGCAATCGCGACCCTGATTCCATCAGTAAAATCGCCGGAATATTGATAAGCGTCAACTCTGCAACCTGGTTTCCTCCAGAAACCAGGCAAAAAACTAAAAGCATCTGAATACAGCTCAGGGCTGACCCGTCGCAGCGCGAAAAAGAACGCTGCAACGGGTGCCTGTGCGGCAAAAAGCCAGAATGGGTTTGGGCAGCGTTTCCAGATGACGGGCAAATGTCTCCACGTCCTCGGCTGTCATGGCGCCACTGACAACAGGCTGGTAAACAACCTCCATGCCAGCCGCCTTGGCAGCCTCCATGATCGAAGCTGCGGTCGGCTGGTCCGGTCCACCTTCAAAGTCCGGCCTGTTGATAATCACACTCTTGTAACCAGCAGACGCCAAAGCTGCCATATCATTAGGGCTCAGTTGAGGCGCCACTGAAACTTCGTCACTCAAAGCCCGCACTGGAATAGACATACTCGTTTCTCCGAAACAGCTTTTGAAAACAGTGATTAAATTAAACACCACAGCCATCGAGTCAGAAAACCATTCAAGCGATGTTGTCATTCGCTATATGAACATCGCTCATAAGTTTTCAAATGACCGAATCCGGCTCTGGCAGTCATGGCTTGATGAGCACGAACAACAGCGCCTGGCGCGCATGTCCAAACCGTACCTTCAGCAGCAATATCTTGTCAGCCACGCCATGGTGAGATCCGTGCTGGCCGACATGTCTGACCAGTTGCCACAGCATGTGCAGTTCGAGGCGCTACAACAAGGTAAGCCCATGATGGTTCCTGTCAAAGGCCAACCGATGCTTCACTTCAGCCTTGCCCACTCTCATGGTCTTGCTGCGGTGGCCGTCAGCCAAAATGGTCCGGTAGGCCTGGACATTGAGCACTTGAAGCGCAAAGTTTCCTCACTGGCTGTTGCCAAAAGGTTCTTCAGCAAAAAAGAGTACCTGGACATCACCTCACACACCCAGGAAAAGCAACAGTACAGGCTATTGCAGTACTGGACACTCAAGGAAGCATTGGTCAAGGCCGAAGGCTGGGGCATCTCTGTCGGGATAGACTGCCTTGAGTTTGACCTGGATACCGGTACAAGGCCGCTGCTTACGGTCCTGGATTCCCGAATCGTGCCCCGCGAGCGATGGGAATTCGGTCAGTTCAATTTACTCGATGAGTATCTTCTGGCAATTGCTGCATATCCGTCACCCCAAAATCCGTCTCTGGTGATTGACTGCGCACCGTGGTCGTGGCTGTAGACTGGAACGACATCAGACTCGGACCTCTTGCCGTTTTGGACCGATCAAGTTCAAACTAGCACTAATATGGGCACGCCGGGCCTTTTGTACTTGCAATTTCCCATTCCATGCTGGAGACACCATGATTCTGATTGGACGTTATCTTTCTCCCTTTGTCAGACGCGTTGCCACAACGCTGCAGTGGTTGAATATCCCATACGAGCACCGTTCGCTCTCACCTGCCAAAGATGCCGAAGAGGTGCGCAAGATTAACCCGACCGGCAGGGTTCCCATCCTGATTCTGGACGATGGTGAAACCTTGATTGAAAGCGGCGCCATCATCGATGCGATCCTTGAGTCTGTTCCAGGCCAGACACTTTTGCCTTCCAGTGGTCCACAGCGCCGGCGAATCGTTCAGCAAATCGTGGTCATGACAGCTGCATTGGACAAGGCAGTTGCCGCCATGTACGAAAAAACCAAACGTCCCCCTGAGAAAATCCATGACGATGTACTCAATGATTTGCTGGCACAATCCAAGGGTGGCGTTGACCTGACAGAAAAAATGATTGCCGAATGCAAGTTTGGCGGCATTGCCAACCCGACACTGGCGGACATCACTGCAGCCGTTGGCTATACCTTCATCAACTTCGTGCTGCCGGACATGGTCAATGCACAGACACACCCCAACCTTGCCAAGCTGGCTGCTGATTTCGAGCAGACGAATGCTTTCAAGGCCTGCTCGCTCAAGAAACCCTGATCCACGGTGGGAACGGTTAACCAGACTACAAACGGCCTGTTTTATGGCTGGAAGATCGTCTATGGCTGCATAGCCATAGCATTCACGTCCTGGGGATTTGCCCTCTATGGCACCAGCGTCTACCTGAGCGCACTCAGCGAATCGAGGGGCTGGCCCATCGGGCAGATCTCCAGTGCATTGACGTTGTCCTTCTTCATTAACGCCCTGAGCATAGGCTGGGTCGGTGTACTTCTGGGTAAATACGGCCCACGACCCATCATGACAGCAGGCGCACTACTGCTTGCGAGCGGGATCTGGCTGACCGGCCTGATCACTGAGTTGTGGCAGGCGTTCGCAGTATTTCCGTTGATAGGACTGGGCTGGTCCTGTCTGTCAACCATTGCCATCTCGACCACAGTAGCCCCATGGTTTGAGCGCCAACAAGGTAAAGCCATCTCCATTGCCCTGCTTGGGGCAAGCCTTGGCGGGATGCTGGGAGTTCCCATCAGCCTGTTTCTGATCGAACTGGCGGGATTTCGCCTGGCTATGGCACTCATTGCGGCCTGGGTGCTACTGGTCATCGTACCGATTGCAATAGGAATCCTGAGACGCCGTCCAGAAGACCTGGGGCTACACCCAGATGGTGAGGCTCCGTCTGAAAAACAAAAGAAAGCTGCTGCTGCCAACCAGCGCAACTGGTCTGCTAGAGAAGCTTTTGCAACATGGCAGTTACGCTCTGTCATCATTGCCTTTGGCATCGGCCTCATGGTGCAGATCGGCTTTCTCAGCCAACAAGTCAAGTTGTTGCAACTCCATGTCAGCCCCAATGTCTCAGCACTCATTGTTCTTACAAGTGGTACCTTGGCATTCTTGGCCAGGGTTGTATTGGCTCAGGTAGCTGACCGTGTGCAAATCCGCCAAGTCGCTGCCTTGGTACTGACGCTCTCTGGCCTGGGATTGCTGGTCACCGGCACTGGCGAATCGCTCGTGACCATCATTGCAGGGTTCTTGCTCTTTGGACTGAATGTCGGCAACCTGACCACGATCCCGGCACTGATCGTTCGCCGGGAATTTGGTGCGACATCATTTGGCAAAGTATTTGGGCTGACAGGCACCTGCATGCAACTTTCTAGCTCCTTGGGGCCTGCCTTCTTCGGGCTGCTCTATGACTTGAACAACAGCTACACGCTCCCCCTTCTGCTGGCCTCGACAGCCATGTTCGCCGCTGCAGTACTGATATCCAAGGGCTGCTGGCGCGAGCCCTTGCTGCAGCAGAAAAGAACGGATTGATGGTCAGCTCCGTCGTGGTCAGTGGCTGGCCTTGGAATCCCGGAAAATCATCCCGCCATCAACATCAATGACACTTCCTGAAAGATAGCCGCATCGATCCGATGCTGCAAACACAACCAGGTCGGCAATCTCTGAGGGCTTAGCCAGGCGGCCAAACGCCAGGGTATCGGTCAGTTCACGCCAGCGGCTTTCATCACCCCACTTTTCGCGGGCCTTATATCGGAGCAGGCCTTCCAGCCTGTCCGTTTCTGTCGGCGAAGGGTTGACCCCAAAAACCCGCACGCCATGCGCTGGTGAAGCGCCGCCCAGAGCATTGGTCATGGCGATCAATGCGGCATTTCCCATAGAACCGCAGATATAGTCTGCCCGGGGTGCACGTCCAGCCATGCCAATGATGTTGACAATCACACCGCTGCCACGTGCCATCATTACGGGCAGGATTTTACGGGTCATTCTGACGTACCCCATCACTTTAAGGTCCCATGCCTGGCGCCAGACATCGTCATCGACCCGGTCCAACCCACCACTGGGGATGGCTCCTGCGTTGTTGACCAGGATATCGATATCCTCACTGAACTCGATGAGTCTTTCGACACCCTCAGATGTCGAAAGGTCACTGACGATTGCCTTGGCATTGCAGCCTGTTTCCTCAAGCAGCTTCAGCCTGGCAGACTCGACCCTCTGGGGATCCCGGCCATTCAATATCACAAGCGCACCTTGCTGGGCAAATCCCTTGGCAATGGCGTAGCCGATTCCCCTGGAACTTCCTGTGACTAGAACACGTTTGTTCTGATGACCAAGATCCATGCCTACTCCTTGAGCTCGAAAAAAGTACTCAACCTGGGTAGATGGCGCCACCAGCCAGTATCACGCTGAGGGCGGCACCTGGCTAGAGTACCACTCGGCAATCTGCCATGGGTACATAAATGTCGTATGTTTGCTTGCCATCAATGCATCAAGCATGGCTTCAAACTCATCGATCCTGTGCGGTACACCCATCAGGTGTGGATGCAGGCCAAGAGCCAGCACACGCGGTCGGCCCGTTTCCTGCACTTCACGCTCAAACCTCTTCAAGGTGCGAACAGTCCGGTCAAGGAACTGTCCTGTCGCATGCTTCTCAATGGCATAGACGATCGAGTCGTTCAGTTCCACGTTATATGGCAAAGCCATGAGGTCACCGCTTTCTGTGGCTAGCCAGTTAGGCACGTCATCGATCACCCAGTCCAGCACATACTCGATTCCAGACTGCTTGAGTACCTCAGGACTGCGATAACTTTCACGCAGACCTGGACTCAGCCAGCCCCGGGGTGCTTTGCCGGTAAACTCTTTGATCAAAGCCATGCTCTGCTTCACGACATCTTCCTCGGCCCCTGCCTGCTGGATCGATTTCTGGTGCATGCCATGGCCGATAAACTCCCATCCAGCCTCTTTCATAGCTTCAGAGGCTTCTGGGTAAGCAGCGATGGCGCTGGCATTGATACTGGTCGATGCTGGCAACGAACGTGACTTCAACGCCTTGAGCATGCGAGGCAAACCAGCGCGCATGCCGTAGTCGGCCCAGGAGAAGTTGGGCACGTCAGGGATGGTTTCTTTGCCATGTGGCGGAGTAATGATAGTTCTGGGCATGGATGCATCAAACACCCAGTTCTCAACGTTCACAACGAGATGAACCAGGATAGAACCTTCTGCCGGTGGTTTGAGAGCTGGCCCCGAATCAGAAAAACGGTAAGGTAGGCGAGGATTGGACATGGAACTTCCTGCAGTATCAAATACAGTGTCCTGCCAGGATCCCCTGGCAGGACAGATCAACAAAGGTCAGGCGGGGCAACACCTACATGCTGCCATGCCAGCCTCAGACGACTCCTTGCTCCCGGAAAGCAGCAATTTGCTGCTCGTCGTAGCCGAGCTCAGCCAGTACTTCGTCAGTATGACCGCCCCATGCAGGTGCCTGTGCAACGATATTGGCTGGCGTGCGTGACAGGATCGCAGGCTGGGTAATGTAATGGCGATCTGGTTCGCCAGGAGCACTGACAGTAGCGAACGTGCCCATGTGCTTGACCTGGGGATCCTCGACCACCTCAGGGATCGTATACACGGGGCCAGCTGGCACACCCGCGTCATTGAGTGCTGTCACCCAATGGTCGACCGTGTTCTTGACAAATTCAGCCTCAAGAATGGCGTTCAATCGCTTGCGATTGATCACGCGCTTCTTCTCGGTATCGAAGTCGGGATCGTCAATCCACTCAGGATGACCCAGGACATTGCACAGCCTGACCCAGTTGCCACGACCGGATGCTCCGATATTGAAAACCCCATCGCTGGCCTTGAACAACCCCATTGGGCTGCTGGTCGGATGGTCGTTGCCCACCTGCTGAGGCACATCGCCTTCATTGAGGTAGCGCGCGATCTGGAAGTCCATCATGGCAATCTGGGAATGAAGCAAGGAAGCCTGGACCCACTGACCTTTACCAGAACGCTCACGCTCGACCAGTGCCACCAGAATACCAATGGCGGCGTACAAGCCTGCGCTCATGTCAGCGACAGCCAGGCCAGCGCGCACAGGGCCCGTTTCCGGAAAACCGGTCACAGACATCAATCCACCCATGCCTTGCATGATTTGGTCAAAGCCAGGGCGCGAAGCATAAGGACCTGTCTGGCCATAGCCCGAGATGCTGGCCAGGATGATCCTGGGATTAACCTTGGCCAGGGACTCATAGTCCACGCCCAGTTTTTTCTTGACGTCCGGACGCCAGTTCTCGACGACCACATCAGCAGTCTCGACCAGTTTCATGAAGATCTCAAGGGCACCTGGCTTCTTGAGGTTCAAAGTCATCGAGCGCTTGTTTCTGTTCAGGTTCTGAAAATCGCCGCCACCGCGGTTGGCTGCAAACATCGCTTCATTGGGGTCAACTCCCTTTGGAGGCTCAATCCGGATAACGTCCGCACCAAAATCTCCCAATACCCTCACGCAGTTCGGACCCGCACGCACTCGCGAGAGGTCCAGAACACGAAACGGTTTAAGCGCTTCAGCCGCTTGAATCTTGCTCATTGTCAAACTTCCTCCTGTGAGGGCATTGATGGCCGAATGCCATCTTTCCCAAAAATTTCATCCTGCACCTGCCTGGCCAACCTGAGCAAATCCAGCTCATGGCCAGGCTTTGCAACCATCTGTATGCTGACGGGCAGCCCGCTGGCATCTGTACCCACGGGCATGGCCAGCGATGGCAACCCCAGGTAATTGATCCAACCACACATCTTGTGCATCGCCAGGCTCGCATATGCATTGAACTGACTTGCACCGGGATAAACCTGCTCCACGGTCGGCAATGGCTGCAACTGCAGTGGCATCAGCCATATGTCGACATCTGCAAACATGGTCTGCAGGCAATGTGCCTGCAGAGCCTGTCTCTGACCGATGGCCTGCTCATAGAACTGCCCTGGCAATACCATCCCGATCAAACCCAGTTGCCTGACTTCTTCACATGCCAGGCCATTCTCAATTCTCTCGCGCTGTGTCTGCGCGACTTCAGTGCTCATGACCACCGTAGCATGATGTCCGGCAGTTTCAAATAACCCACGCAGATTGCCCCTGGTTTCAGCGGCATGGTGACCCGCAAAGGCACGGACCACAGCGGCTATGTCAGCATCGCCGTCACCGAGCTCTTCAAATGCATCCCAGAAGCAGACCCGCAGTTGATCTGGACTGCTCTGCACCAGGGGCTTGCTGGCCACCAACCTGAAGACGTGCCCCAGGTCCTGGACCGAACGTGCCAGCACACCGATGGAATCCAAACTGGGACTGATAAGCTCCATTCCAGTGCGGTCAACCATCAGATGTGTGGTCTTCAGACCCATGACGCCACAGGTCATGGCAGGAATCCTGACTGAGCCAGCCGTATCGGTCCCCAGAGAGGCAAACACCATGCCACTTGCTACTGCGACCGCGCTACCACTGGAAGATCCTCCAACTGCCAAATCCTTGCGCAAGGGGTTCTTTGGGGTAGGCAAGCGCCTTGTAAATCCTGTGGCCGAGCAGGCATCCTCTGCCATGGCGACCGTGCCCAACTGCACCATGCCCTGCGCACGTAACACAGCAGGTGCCCGTGCGATCACGGCGCTGGCATCGGCATGCCCACGGTCCCGGCCAAGTCCTGGCCTATAGCCGTCCTGCTCGAAAATATCCTTGTGCGCAACAGCCACACCCGAGAACGGCAAACCCTGGACAAACGGTTCATCCATGAAACGGATGACACTGTCGAGTTCAACTGCTGCAGCCCTGAAATGCTGGCGCTGAATATCGGCTGCTTGCTGCAAGCTCATCTCACCAGAAGCCAGCATTGCAAGCAAACCATCCATTGTGTTCGGAAAACCACTGGGCAACATCGCTACTGCCCTCCCGCAAGGTCAGAGCCGCCACATGGCTGGCTGCGTGCTTGCGCCGGGATGGCTGCATTGCCGTACGCCACTGCGCGCTGAAAACTTTCTCTCATGCGCGCCAATGCCTTGAGCAACCTGGCTGACTCTTTCGCTGTCAGCGGAATCTGCAGCCCTGCCAGTCGCTTGGATGCAACCTGATCCCAGTAGCTTTCAGGGCTGAGCTGCCCCTGGCTGAACATGGATTCAATACTCTCCAGGTCCCTTTGCATTAGAAGTCGTTCCAAATATATTTTCGTGACACCATAAATATATCATCCAATGGTGTTTTGAATAAATAAATTGATGGCAATCAGGATGTCACAGAATTAGACACTACCCTGAAAACACACCTACCAGCAACATTTTCACTAAACGTTGCTTTATCTAACGGCAATTGATCCGATAGATCTTCAAAAATCTATATCAGAGAGTGCTTATCACTTGCATTCTGATGTCAGAATGTTGTGGAATCTGGTTCATGGCAAGCAGACCCTGCTGTTTATGAGCCTCACAGTTATCCGAAAGGGTACAGGAGCATGTTTGATGAATCTTGATCAGTACTTGCAGCACATACGTACAAAAGAGCCCGATGTCAAAGCCTGGGCCTTCCATGACCCCGAACGGGTCAAAGCACAGTTGGAGCATCTCAACCAGCATGGGCCTCTGGCTGGCATTCCGGTTGGCATCAAGGATCTGTTTGACACCTGCGATATGCCTACCTGCTATGGCTCAAAGGCTTACGCCGGACATCAGCCATACAGGGACAGCTGGGTTGTACAACGCTTGCGTAGTGCTGGTGCTGTCATCATGGGCAAGACTGTCACCACAGAATTTGCGTTTCTGCATCCTGGCCCAACGCGCAACCCTCACAATACGGCGCATACGCCCGGAGGATCTTCCAGCGGCTCGGCAGCATCGGTTGCGGCCGGCATGGTGCCTGTTGCCATCGGTACACAGACTGGTGGTTCTGTGATCCGCCCCAGTGCGTTTTGCGGGGTGATTGGCTTTAAACCAACACATGGTGTCATCCCGCTTGATGGTGTCATGCCACTGGCACCTAGCCTTGACACCGTCGGCATCCATGCAGCCAGCATCGACATGGTGCGTAAAGTATTCCAGGAACTGGTCCTCAGGCTGCATCCCACACAGTCCGGCAAAAGAAAAAAACTCCTCATTGGCTGGTATCCAGGCCCTAATGCAGTCCATGCAGAAACCCAGGTGACCAAGCTTCTGGAAAAAGTACGCAAAAGGCTCAGTGCCAGCGGTATCGCTGATGTTGAGAAATTCGAGTATGACGATGAGATGTTGCTGATACTGGCCCGTTCCAACCGTCTGATCATTCAGTATGAAGCCTCGCGCATCCATCAGAGGGTCTACCGGGAGTCCCGAAATCTGCTCGGTGAAGCGACCGTCGACATGATTGAAACTGGACTCAAGATCGCAAACGAAGAGTACCAACAGACCTTGCAAGCGGTGCGGGCCGCACATGCGGCCTTCATCAAAGCTAGCCAGCGCTTTGATGCCCTGTTGACTTTCAGCGCTCCAGGCGAGGCCCCAAGGTTCGAGCAAGGCACCGGTTCATCTGTCTTCAACCAACCCTGGACCACCTTAGGTGTGCCTTGTATCACGTTGCCAGCAGGCAAAGGTTCACATGGCCTTCCACTTGCGATCCAGCTCATCGGCAATCCTGGCCAGGACTTCCATCTGCTCAATGTCGCGCAGCGCATCCAGCAAGAGTGTCTGATCGCCTGAGACAACTGCAGCTGCAAGGCAACCTTTCTGTGCTGCCTTGCTCATACCTGTACCATTCACCAAACACCTGGATCATGGTTTTGCCGGGGGTAGCAAAGATGTTTTTTCGGTATGCTACGGGGCAAACACTCAAAAGCCTTTCCTTTCACTATCTATCAAGGGAGCAATTTCATGCGTCAAGTCAAATTCAGCGAACTCAAATCTCTGGTTGGCTCTGAAATAGGAACTAGTGACTGGTGGTTAGTTGACCAAGAACGCATCAACAAGTTTGCTGAAGCCACTGGCGACTTCCAATGGATTCACGTCGATGTTGAACGCGCAAAAAACTCCAAGTTCGGTAGCACCATTGCCCACGGCTACCTGACCCTGTCCATGCTGGCAGGAATGCGCTTCAAGACTTTTGAAGTGACAGAGACCTCCATGGCCGTGAACTATGGTCTGAACAAAGTCCGTTTCCTGACACCCGTGAAATCCGGCAGCCGCATCCGTGCCAAATATGTCCTGTCCAACATCAATGAGCGCAGTGACGGCGGCCTTGAGTGCACATTCAGCGCTACTGTCGAACTGGAAGGCGCGCCCAAGCCTGCCTGCATCGCAGAAACCATTTCTGTTTTCTACTCCGCCTGAGCAAAACAGGCGAACCTGCCGGAACCTCGCCACTTTGGCAGGCTCCGGCTGACCCCGGCATCATCAAATCCTTTGTCCTGAAAAAGTGCATCATCCAGTGACTTCAGGATAATCATTACATCCTTGCACCTTAGGGCTTCTGCTCTTTCCCACTCCGACCACAAAGAGACCTACTCCTTTTCTACTGACCCGGTGCGCGGCAATCCCCGCCGTTTGAGAACGAGGAAGGATAGCGCACACGGCGTAGCCGTCCTGGGGCTTTAGTGTGGTGTCTGCTGCTGTTCGATGTACTGGCGCACGATGGAGATTGGCGCACCGCCGCAGCTTGAGGCGAAGTAGGAAGGCGACCATAGGACGCCTTTCCAGTAGTGATTCTGGATGTCGG
>Ga0180217_1000937_pt1 | contig 37044 bp, 35 predicted proteins | sample eDN3rd37CBELigOP_FD_128521 | JGI IMG/M metagenome (GOLD analysis project Ga0180217, IMG submission 128521) | Enriched Organic Plus compost microbial communities from Emeryville, California, USA - eDNA 3rd pass 37_C BE-Lig OP (version 2) (version 2) ... | reverse complement strand
TTCGAGGAAAACGCCGATCTGGTCGGCGCAATCAATGTGTTAAGGGCGGGACACGCCCGGTTAGCTTGTGCAGATACTTCGCCTGCTGTTGGGGCGTCGGGCCAAGAACCCACCGAAGCGACTTAAGCAATAGCTGCTTGAGCGCCGTAGGAATCCCATTCCTTTAGGGAGGGGAGGATGTCAAGCTTGTTCCGTACCTGTACGTGTGTGCCGCGCTGTTGTTGCTTGGACATGGCCACTTTGAGAACAAACGCACAACCTACATTGCCATCATTGTTGTTGCCTTCGCATATTGCATCTGGGCGGTGGTTGGTTCCGGTGCGCAAGAGGTCATGTGGACTTTTGTGGTCTTGATGGTGATTACTGCCATGTACTCACTGAACTACAACCGAACCCACAAGAATCCATATCCCCTTGATGAGCCAGCAACCAATCAAGAATAAGCACTCTAGATAGCGCTTTATTGACATCCTCCCCGTCCTGAAGGACGGGGATTCCTGCTGCTGGCAACCTGACGGCATCGACCACTTCAGAAGCGCTTCGACTAGCCTTTCCGATTCGGCGCTGTTACGCCACTGAATCAGCCGCATGCACAGACCGTGGTAACCGAGTTTCTTTTCGCTTTCTCGTACCGCTCCTTCAGCAATGCCTGTGCCTTGCTGAAGACAAACTGGCACAACAGAGTAGCGGTGCATGTCGCGCACCTAGTCAATACGCGCAAAGCTGTTCCACAATGCGATAATCCCAATCAATCGACAATTATTACTGCATGGACTGGCTTGTCCATGACAATGAGGTTTGAGGCATCATGGCTGCTAATACATTAGGCGAACTGTTCCGGGTAACCAACTTTGGCGAATCCCACGGCCCGGCCATCGGCTGTGTGGTCGATGGCTGTCCTCCGGGTATGGCATTGGATGCAAGTGATATCCAGTTTGAACTGGATCGCCGAAAACCTGGCACATCCCGCCACGTTACCCAGCGTAAGGAGCCCGACCAGGTAGAGATCCTTTCCGGTGTCTATGAAGGCAAGACAACGGGTACGCCAATCGCATTGCTCATCCGCAACGCGGACGCGCGCAGCAAGGACTACTCATCCATTGCCGAAACATTTCGTCCTGGCCACGCCGACTTCACCTACTGGAAGAAGTATGGCATCCGTGACCCTCGTGGCGGCGGACGATCCTCGGCCCGTCTGACTGCTCCCACCGTGGCAGCCGGTGCCATCGCCAAGAAATGGCTGGCAGAAAACCTCGCGATCCAGATCCGGGGATATATGAGCCAGCTCGGCCCGATCAAGATTCCGTTTGAAAGCTGGGACCATGTTAGCCAGAACCCGTTCTTTGCACCCAGCGCTTCTTGCATTGAGGAGCTCGAGAGCTTCATGGATCAATTGCGTCGCGATGGTGACTCAATCGGTGCACGCATCGAAGTCGTGGCCAGCAACGTCCCGGCAGGACTGGGTGAGCCTATCTATGATCGCCTTGATGCTGACATTGCCCATGCCATGATGGGCTTGAACGCTGTCAAAGGTGTGGAGATTGGTGCTGGCTTTGGCTGCATCACCCAGCGTGGCTCGGAGCACGGCGATGAAATTACGCCCAATGGCTTCAAAACCAATCATGCAGGTGGCATCCTCGGTGGCATATCGAACGGCCAGGACATCACCGTGAGCCTTGCCATCAAGCCAACTTCCAGTATCCGCATTGAGCGCGACTCGATCGACAAACAGGGCAACCCGGTCAAGGTCCAAACCTTGGGTCGCCATGATCCCTGCGTCGGGATCCGTGCCACACCAATTGCCGAAGCTTTGCTGGCCCTGGTCATCATGGACCATGTCCTGCGCCAGCGTGCCCAGTGCGGGATCTCTGATTGAATCGCTTTGGCATCGGGCACAAAAAAATACTGATGCAAGGGTAGGGCAGGCCTGCTTGGTTTTACCTTGCCGCAGATGCTTTTGCGGTAGGCTCCTTGAGAGATCCGTATGGTTCTGCGGCTCCATAAAATCCAGGCCGCTATCGCACCTCGACATGTCTCAGGTGCACATTGACCATCTCACCTTGAACCAGTCTGAGGTCATGGACCTGTTTGTCAGTCAATCGAGCCTGCAACAACTGGGAATGGCACCTGAGCGCAATCAAACGAGAACCTCTGATTGATTCACCAATCTTCTCGATGCTAGCCTGCCAGACATTGCTGTCCTCGGCCCAGATTTTTTTGTCCTTGCTGATTTCCAGGTCACTGGCGCTGACCTTGAGCAATACAGGACTGCCAGGCAAGGGCGTTTCCTGGTTCCAGCAGGACAAAGCAAGCCACACGCAGCCGCCAGCACACCGCACCTTCACGCGTTGCCATCGCGAATCGAAGGTATCGACTTCAGCTCGCATCCAGGTGGCGGTCAAATCCGTGGCGGTGTCTGCCGACAGCAATGGGGCCAGTTCGGTCAATTCAGCGCTGGCCTGACATTGGCCATGATCAAGTAGGACCACATGGCTTGCCAGAGTCTCGACCTCCTGCACATCATGACTGACGTAGATCATCGGGATCGACAGTTCATCACGCAGCTTCTTGAGCCAAGGCATGATGTCCTGCTTGTGGCCTTGGTCCAGGCTTGCCATGGGCTCATCGAGCAACAGGATTCTGGGCGAAGCGGCAAGTGCACGGGCAATCGCGACACGCTGCTTTTCTCCACCGGAAAGCTGCTGGGTCGTGCGCGAAAGCAGTGGGCCCAATCCGAGCAAATCGATGATCTCAGCCAGTTCCTTTCTTGTGTCAAGGGTTGTTTTCCAGAAAAAGACACCACGCCGTTGCCTTAATGATGGACTGCGCTTTAAGGCATATTCCAGGTTCTGCAGCACATTCAAATGATCAAACAGGCTTGGTTCCTGAAAAACATAGCCCAGTGGCCGTTTCCAGGTCGGTACGTACACACCTCGGTCGCTGTCTTGCCAGACATCCCCACAGATCCGGATATAGGCGTGCTGAGGTGCTTCCAAGCCCGCAATGCAGCGCAGGATGCTGGTCTTTCCCGATCCTGAAGGCCCGAACAATGCCGAGATACCTTGGCCTGGCAACTCAAGGTCAACATCCAAGGTAAACCGTGGACGATGGAGCTTGATGCGGATTTTCTGGGTCTTGGTCAATTCCATCTGATGGCCTGGCATCTACAGGATGAAACGCTGGCTGCTGCGCTTGACCCGTGCCAGCAACAGAAGCACAGCAAAAGAAAAAGCCAGCATCCCGGCGGCAAGCCAGTGGGCCTTGGTGTACTCCATGGCTTCGACGTAGCCATAGATTTCGGTAGAGATCACCCGGGTTTCGCCTGGAATATTGCCACCGATCATGAGAACCACGCCAAACTCACCTACAGTATGGGCAAAGCACAGGATGGCGGCAGTCAAAAGACCGGGCCTGGCCAATGGCAGTGCCACGGTAAAGAACGCATCGAGCGGACTGGCATGCAAGGTTGCGGCCACTTCCATGGCACGGGTGCCCATGGATTCAAAAGCGTACTGGATTGGCTGCACAGCAAATGGTAAAGAAAACAGGATCGAGCCAACCAGCAGACCCGAGAAGGTGAAGGATAGTGGCCCGATGCCTAACCACTCGGTCAGCATCCCGATCGGCCCATTGGGCCCTAATAGAACCAAGAGGTAAAAACCGAGCACAGTAGGCGGCAGAATAAGCGGCAATGTTACAAGCGCGCTGACAGGCGCCTGTAGCCGTGACCTGGTACGGCACAGCCACCAAGCCAGCGGCGTGGCAAGCACCAGAAGGCAAATTGTGGTGAGCAGTGCAAGCTTGAGCGTGAGCACAACGACCGGCAGCACAGGTTCATCAATCAGCATGTCCACGATGACTCCAGTCCTTTAGCTTTAGTTCTTTCACTTGACTCTCCTGCCACGAGACCTGGGGGTTATGGTGTGCGGTAGCCAAACCTTTGAATGATGGCCCGTGCCGCATCAGACTGCAGAAATTGCATCCACCGGATGGCTTCATGACGATCTTGCGACTTCTTGAGGGTGACAGCATCCTGGCGAATCGGCTGGTATAGGTTCTCTGGCACTACCCAGGCTGATCCCGACTTCAACTCTCCATTCTCAAATACCTGCGACATCGCCACAAACCCAAGCTGTGCGTTCCCGGAGGCAACAAACTGGTATGCTTGGACAATGCTTTCCCCAGTCACAATTCTTGAAGCAATAACGTCAAGATCCCCCAGGTTCTTCAAAACCTGATAGGCGGCCATTCCATAAGGGGCCAGCTTCGGATCAGCCACAGCGAGCTTCCTGTAGTGGTTTGAGCGCAAAACATCAGGTCCTTTGACGTAATCTTTTGCCGGGCTCCAGAGGACCAAGGTGCCTATGGCGTAGGTGAACAATGAGCCGGGCTCAGCCAGGCCTTCGGCAATCAGCTTTCTGGGCACCGACTCATCGGCTGCAAGCAGCACGTCATACGGCGCACCATGCTGGATCTGGGCATGAAACTTACCAGTCGACCCCAGTGACACCAAGACTTCCTGACCTGTTTGCTGCCGGTAAGCTTGGACCAGTTCCTTGATCGGTGCTGCAAAGTTGGCGGCCACAGCAATTTTGAGTGGCTCAGCCTGAAGCTTAAACGATAGACAGGCAGCCGCCATGAACATAACCAAGGAAAGTAGCCTTGCGCTGGCAAGCCATTTCGCACTGGCTCTTGAGGGGGTTGCGTCTCTCAGTCCCTGCATCGTTGCTCGTATTCAGTTTGAAATCCAGGCAGTACGGCCTGTCCTGCCAGACCATGATAAAGCGTTATTCCACTTTTGAATAGCGGTTAATAGTTACCTTTAGCGGTCCAAGTGCCATAATGAATAAGCCAGAACACAAGGCAACGATCCAGGGGATATGAGCAATCCACCATTTCTGAAACTTGATCAGGCGCTCGGCCATGACGTTGTAGACCGCAGGATGCAGATCCTGCGCCAGGTTCATGAGCTTGGATCCATTTCACAGGCCGCAAGGGCAGTGGGTTTGAGCTACAAAGCGGCCTGGCAGGCTCTGGATACGCTGGGCAACCTGGCAGGCCAGCCTGTCATTGAGTCCACAGCAGGAGGTGCTGGGGGGGGTGGTGCAAGACTCACGGCTGCTGGCAAGGAACTGTTGCGTGCCCACGAACTGATGATGACAGCCAGAAAGTCCGTTCTGACAACCTTGGCAGACCAAATGATGCATGGCGCGTCAGGACAATCCTCAGGCGGTGCCGCACTGGCACTGTCATGGTTGGGATTGCGAACCAGCATGCGCAATCATCTGCCGTGCTGCATCCGTCAAATCCGGCATGAGAGCGGTGCTGTCAGAGTTGAATTGGTATTGCCCGATGGACAGCCATTGCAATCCATGATTACGCGCCACAGCGCCCAAATCCTCGGGATTGTGCCTGGAATGCAGGTTCTGGCGCTCTTTAAGGCCACCGCTGCCCGGATTTTCAGTGCCCATTCCACAACAAGGGACTTGCAGCTTCAGGGACAGTTCCTGCAAGGGCGGTTGACCACGCAGGGATACGAAGGCGATACGGACGCCACGGAACCTGTGACTGCTGAAGCGACAGTTGCGTTGGGTCAGGACCAGAAGATGACGGGATTCGCAAGCGAGGCGCTTAAGCCTGGGGAATCGGTCAGGGTGATGGTCGATCCCGCTGCTGTCGTTCTGGTGTTGCCAGGATGATGCATGATCATGGATAAATGGAATCATAGGGTGGTAGCAGATATACCCTATGGCATAATCAAATGATGCTACCGAAGGCATACTTGACAGTCATAGCCCTACGAGGGAATACCTAGCTGCAACTGGCCTTCAGGACAAGATTCAAGGGTGGTTGGCAGCGGCGGCTTCAGACTTTTCCGGGTGCTTGATACCGAGGTGAATGTCTGCTTCCGCTTGCTGGATGTGCAGCGTCTGATTCAGACCATACCAGTTGAAACCAGTTTCCAAAGCTCTTCATGACGGTTGATTCACAATGAAAAGAACACTTTACGACAAGCTCTGGGATGCCCATGTGGTGCATCAGGAGCCAGATGGCACGGCCATTCTCTACATTGACAGACACTTATTGCATGAGGTGACCAGTCCCCAGGCGTTCGAAGGTCTGGAGCTGGCGGGACGCAAGCCCTGGCGCATCAGCGCCAACCTGGCTGTGGCTGACCACAACGTGCCTACGATCAATCGCAACGAGGGCATTGAAGACCCGGTTTCCAGGCTGCAGGTCAGCACCCTGGATGAAAACTGCGACAAGCTCGGCATCACCGAGTTCAAGATGAACGACCTGCGTCAAGGCATCGTGCACGTGATCGGGCCTGAGCAGGGTGCGACCTTGCCTGGCATGACCGTCGTCTGTGGCGACTCTCACACCAGCACCCACGGTGCTGTTGCCGCCCTGGCGCACGGCATCGGTACCTCTGAAGTCGAGCACGTGCTGGCAACCCAGACACTGCTTGCCAAAAAGAGCAAGAACATGCTCATCAAGGTTGAGGGCAAGCTGCCTGCAGGCTGTTCTGCCAAAGACCTCGTGCTGCACATTATCGGTGTCATCGGCACCGCTGGCGGAACAGGCTATGCAATCGAGTTTGCTGGCAGTGCCATCCGCGACCTGTCGATTGAAGGCCGCATGACCGTCTGCAACATGGCCATCGAAGCCGGTGCGCGTTCGGGCATGGTGGCAGTTGATGACAAGACCATCGAATATTTCCGCGGCCGTCCGTTCGCGCCCACAGGCGCTGCCTGGGATGCGGCCGTTCAGTACTGGAAAACCTTGCACTCAGATGAAGGTGCTCATTTTGACCGGGTTGTCGAGATCAACGCAGCTGAGGTCAAGCCGCAGGTCACCTGGGGTACGTCACCTGAAATGGTGCTTCCTGTCGATGCCAAGGTGCCTGATCCTGAAAAAGAAAAGGATCCAGTCCGCCGCTCAGGCATGGAGCGCGCATTGCAGTACATGGGACTTGAGCCCAACACACCCATCACCTCGATCAAGATCGACAAGGTGTTCATCGGCTCCTGTACCAACTCACGTATTGAAGACCTGAGGGCTGCTGCCGCTGTTGCCCGCGGCCGCAAGGTTGCACCCAATGTCAAGCTCGCCATGGTCGTCCCAGGCTCAGGGCTCGTAAAGATGCAGGCCGAGCGCGAAGGGCTGGACAAGATTTTCCGGGAAGCCGGTTTTGAGTGGCGTGAGCCAGGATGCTCCATGTGCCTTGCCATGAATGCTGACAGGCTTGAACCCGGTGAGCGCTGTGCATCGACATCGAACCGCAACTTCGAGGGTCGCCAAGGGCAGGGTGGCAGGACCCATCTGGTGAGCCCAGCTATGGCTGCTGCTGCAGCTATCGCTGGCCATTTTGTCGATGTGCGAACACTCCTTTGAGGTATCCAAATGCAACCGTTTACAGTACACAAAGGTCTGGTCGCACCACTTGACCGCGAAAACGTCGACACAGACCTGATCATTCCTAAGCAATTCCTCAAGTCCATCAAAAGGACTGGCTTTGGACCTAACCTTTTTGATGAACTGCGTTACCTGGATCACGGCGAACCAGGCATGGACAACAGCAAGCGACCACTGAACCCGGATTTCGTGCTGAACCAGCCTCGCTACCAGGGCGCATCGATCCTGCTGGGTCGCAAGAACTTTGGCTGCGGCTCAAGCCGCGAGCACGCCCCATGGGCGCTGCTGCAATATGGCTTCAGGGCCATCATTGCACCGTCGTTTGCCGACATTTTCTTTAACAACTGCTTCAAGAACGGTCTGCTGCCGATCCGCCTGAGCGAGCTTGAAGTCGACCGCCTCTTTAACGAGGTCAATGCTTTTGTTGGTTATGAGCTGACGATCGATCTGCCTGCGCAGGTGATCCGTGCCAATGACGGCACAGCATTTCCGTTCGAAATTGACGAGTTCCGCAAACAGTGCCTCATCAATGGCTGGGACGACATCGGACTGACGCTTCGCCATGCTGACAAGATCCGTCAGTTTGAAGCCGAGAGGCTTGCGCGCCATCCTTGGCTGGACGTTCAACCCGTAGTAGGAGTACGTTGATGAGTCACCTTATTGCCGTATTGCCAGGTGATGGCATCGGTCCGGAAATCGTCGCACAGGCTGTTCGAGTCCTCGAGGCGCTGAAGCTGCCTCTGCAGATCAAGACTGCGCCAGTCGGTGGTGCTGCATACGACCTGCACGGCCATCCTTTGCCGCCAGAAACACTTGACCTGGCCAAACGCGCCAAGGCAGTGCTGTTTGGCGCCGTGGGTGACTGGAAGTACGACAAGCTGCCGCGGGAACACCGTCCCGAGCAGGCCATCCTGGGCCTGCGCAAAGCACTTGGTCTGTTTGCCAACCTGCGCCCGGCGATCCTCTATCCAGAGCTTGCCAATGCCTCGTCGCTCAAGCCCGAAATCGTCTCTGGTCTGGACATCCTGATCCTGCGTGAACTGACCGGAGACATCTACTTCGGCCAGCCGCGTGGCATCCGCCAGGCACAGGATGGTCCATTCCAAGGTGAGCGCGAAGGCTTTGACACCATGCGCTACGCCGAAACCGAAATCAGACGCATCGCCCATATCGGTTTTCAGACAGCCATGAAGCGACGCCGCAAGCTCTGCAGCGTGGACAAGGCCAATGTGCTTGAAACTTCGCAGCTCTGGCGCGACCTCGTGACGGAAATTGCCAAAGAGTATCCCGAAGTGGAGCTCTCACACATGTACGTCGACAACGCAGCCATGCAGCTGGTCCGTGCGCCACGCGAATTCGATGTGATCGTGACTGGCAACCTGTTTGGTGACATCCTGTCCGATGAAGCTGCCATGCTGACCGGATCGATCGGCATGCTGCCCTCGGCATCGTTGAATGAGTCTGGCCAGGGGTTGTATGAGCCAAGCCATGGTTCAGCGCCCGACATCGCTGGCAAGAACATTGCCAACCCGCTTGCCACCATCTTGTCAGCAGCCATGCTGCTGCGCTATTCGCTCAACGAAGAAGCTGCAGCCAACCGTATCGAGACGGCAGTGCGTAAGGTTCTGGCCGATGGTTTGCGAACAGCCGACATTTATGAGGAAGGAACTCGCAAGGTTTCGACCACAGAAATGGGTGATGCTGTCCTGGCCGCGTTATGATTTAAGCTTCAAAAGTAAAGTGGGAATCCGGACTAACCCGGATCCCAGCATAGTGAGCGAGTGTCTTTGATGAATCAGTCAGTTGGTTTTGTGGGTTGGCGAGGCATGGTTGGCTCGGTACTCATGCAGCGCATGCGTGAGGAAAACGACTTTGCAGGCCTGAACCCTGTATTTTTCTCGACCAGCAATGCCGGGGGTAACGCCCCTGAATGGGCTGGTGGTGGACGCCTTGAAAATGCGTATGACATTGATACGCTCAAGAGTCTGCCAGTGATTGTCACCGCACAAGGTGGCGACTACACGACCGCCGTGTACGGCAGGTTGCGCGAAGCAGGCTGGAAAGGCTACTGGATCGATGCAGCAAGCACATTACGCATGGATCCTGAGACCATCATCATCCTTGATCCTGTCAACCGCGATGTCATCGACGCTGCGCTCGCACGTGGCATTGTTTCATTCGCTGGTGGCAACTGTACAGTTTCCTGCATGCTGATGGGGCTTGCGGGTCTCTTTAAAGCCGGCCTGGTCGAATGGATGACCAGCATGACTTACCAGGCAGCATCGGGTGGTGGCGCTCAGCACATGCGTGAGTTGCTGACCCAGTTCGGTCTTATCAACAGCAAGGTCAAACACCTGCTGGACGATCCGGCATCAGCGATCCTTGAGATCGACCGTGGTGTGGTTGAGCTGCAACGCAGTGGCGAACTTCCCGATGAAAACTTCGGCGTACCTTTGGCAGGAAACCTGATCCCATGGATCGACAAGGATCTTGGCAATGGAACTTCCCGTGAAGAGTGGAAGGGCGGCGTTGAAACCAACAAGATCCTGGGCAGGGGCGAAGGCTTTGGTACGCCCGCCATACCGATTGATGGTATCTGTGTCCGTATTGGCGCAATGCGCTGCCACAGCCAGGCCTTGACCATCAAGCTCACGCGTGATGTGCCAATGGACGAAATCCATGACCTCATCAAGCAGGGGACGCCCTGGGCTAAGCTTGTGCCCAACACCAGGGAAGACTCCATGAAGTACCTGACCCCAGTTGCGGTAACAGGTACCTTGGACATTCCTGTTGGCCGTCTGCGCAAACTGGACATGGGACCACAGTACCTGAGCGCCTTCACCGTTGGTGACCAGTTGCTCTGGGGTGCAGCAGAACCTCTGCGCCGCATGCTGAACATCGTCCTGAAACGCGCCTGATCGTTTCACGACAGGCTGTACCAAGAGCTGCCTGCATTTCTGGGGCAGCTCTTGTCGTTTGTACACACATCACTGGTGTTATTGGCATCCTGAGAGGCAGGCACGTTTAAAAGCGCGCTTGTTTTGCTGAAGAAACAGTGGCAGAGTGCAATAATGTAGGGTTTTGTGAGTAATTGGTTGTTGTCAGAAGTTTCCAGTATGGACTTGGGGTTGATTCTTGCAACCAGGGTTGCGCAATGCAGCTTTTGACGCAAATCCAGGGGCAGTAGCAAACCACTGTGAGACATGCTTGATCATCGACTTGTCCAGCCCGGATTGTCCAATCGCCTCTTTTTGCATGCTGTGAATAAACATGAAATTCAAGGAAAACAAGGTGTTAAGTGCAAAATCTAAAGTATCAGGTGACATAGGTACGACGGTTGGCAAAACAGCAGGCTCAATGCTTCTGATGGCAAGCCTCGGTGTTGCGACATCAGCGCACGCCATTGAATTCGGGCGTGCCCACCTTGCCTCTGCGGCCGGACAACCCTTACGTATCACGATCCCTGTTCGCGACCTGACACCCCAGGATATCCAGACTTTGGCGGCCACTGTTGCTGCTGCGCAACAATGGCAACAAGCCGGCCTGACGCCACCGGTAGACATCTCCAAGCTTCAAGTCCGGGTCATTGACGGACCGCAACCGAATACCCGTTTGCTGGAAGTGCGTTCGACTGAAGTTCCCCAGGGTGCCGTCATCGACATCCTGCTTGATGTCTCAAGTGCATCTACCAAGCGATTGCTGCAGTCGAGCGTCATCCGTCCAGCTCCCGTGCAGGTCAACCTCGCCGGCATGACACACCAAGTTCTGCGCGGCGATACCTTGTTCGGCATCGCGCAGCAATTCCCGGTCGAAGGTGCAACGCTGTACCAGATGCTCTGGGCCCTGTTCAGCGCAAACCCGCAAGCATTTTTCAATAACAACATGAACCTGCTCAAGGCCGGTTCATCACTCAGGATCCCATCCCCCCAGGATGTACTTGCCGTCGATCCGCGCTATGCCCATCAGCAGTACCTCTCCCATGTCAATGCATTCCGTGCCATGCGTGGTAGACCCGGTGCCACACTGCATCCAGCTTCATCAACGGCGATGAGCAAAGCGGATGATGGCACAAGCAACAAAGGAAGCGTTGAGGCGCCGTCAGCCGAAGTGGTCAAGGATCAGGCCAACGACCAGGTCAGGCTCTCAAATCCTGGCACATCGGGTGCCAGCGCTGCTGAGGACCAGAAAACCAGCATGCAGCATGCCCTGGACGAAGAAAAGAAACGCGTCGAGATCCTGGAAAAGAACATTGCATCGCTCAAAGGGGCGTTGGCAGTTGCCGGATCAGGCGCCCATGACAAGCCAAACAATACCGGTGCTGCCAGTGACACATCTGGACAGGTGCAGGCCGGTGATACCGGTTCGGGTGCGGGTAACACACCAGGCGCCGGTACTGGCGCGGGCAACACATCGGAAACTGGCACTGGCCAAGCCAATGGTCAGCAAAGCGGCCAAGCTTCCGGTTCAGCGGCCAATGGACAAGGCGGTGAAGCTTCTGCACCGACAGGCCAACCTGGCCAGGCCCAAAGCGATGCACAGTCCCAACAAGGGCAGGGCGATGGCACCTCCAGCCAGTCCTCGCAAGGCCAGGGTAGCGAATCATCCTCCGGTGCGCTACAGTCTGCCACTTTTCATAGCGGACAAGGTGGTAGCCAGAAGCAACAAGGCGAACCAACTCAGATTTCTTCAGATAGTGCGGTAGATCAAGTGAAACAGTGGGTCTCAGATAATGTATTGGCAGCAGGTGCATTGATTCTTGCACTGATTGCATTGGTATTTGCATGGATCATGCGTTCCTCGGCACAGCGCGAGTCTTCTGGCCGAGCGCAGAATCCTCAAGCCAAAGCCTTTGAAGAAAAACTCAAGCAGATCGATCTGGATCTCAAGTCTGAACCCGCTGTCCAGGATGCCGCCCAAAAGGTCGAGCCCAAGATCGAGGCTGTAGCCGCTGCCGCTGCAACCGTGGCCGCCGCAGCCGATGCTGTGGCTGCAAACCAGGACACCAAGAGCGAAGAAGCTGGCAAAGAGCAAAACGTCCAGCAAGATCAGGCCGAAACAGCCGAAGACAAAGGGGATGCGCAGCAATCCAAAGCAGAAGGCAAGAAAGATCAGGCGGATTCCGGAAAGGGCCGCAAGAATGGCAAGAAGGGATCGGGCAAGTCACGCTGACTTGGACTTGAGAAGGACATGTCAGAAGCCAAGGACTCTCATCAGAACCAACCATCCGGAAGTGGTGGCACTCGTGTAGCCCTTGGCATTGCCTATGATGGTTCCAGCTGGGCAGGATGGCAGACACAACCGGGCGGGATGACCATTCAGGACTGTGTCGAAGACGCCATCGAACGCTTTGCTGGCACCAGATTGCCGACCATCTGTGCTGGCAGGACTGATGCAGGCGTGCATGCCCTGGAACAGGTCATTCATGTCGACGCACCGTTTTCCAGGCCTTCTGGCGCCTGGGTTCGCGCCTTGAACACGTACCTCCCGGACTCGATTGCAGTCCAGTGGGCCATGCCTGTCAGCAACCAGTTTCATGCCAGGTTTTCTGCCACGGCACGACAGTACACCTACCTGATTCTCAATACGGCACACAGGCATCCCCTCTGGAGCAAACGCGCTGCATGGTGCTTCCGGCCTCTGGATGCAGATGCCATGAACGCGGCTGTTCAAAAGCTCCTGGGTGAGCATGACTTTTCGAGCTTCAGGTCATCGCAATGCCAAGCCGCCAGCCCAGTGCGAACCATGCTTGCAGCCAGTGTCGTGCGTCACGGCCCGTTCATTGTCATCCGGCTCAAGGCCAATGCTTTCCTACACCACATGGTCAGAAACATTGTGGGAGAGCTCGTTTATCTTGGACAGGGTCGAACCGATCTGGATCACTTCGTGAAAGTGCTCAACGCCAGGGACAGAACTGTGGCTGCACCGACCTATTGCGCAGCAGGCCTATACCTGTCAGGAGTGGACTACCCTCCCGAGCTTCTGCCACGTCCCCATGACGAGAACCTGGTCGAGCGATTTCTGAACTTTCAAGTGATATAACACAGCGCCAGGAACAAGCCTGGCATGCCATGCAACCATTTCAGTACAGTAGACTGACTATGATTGCACAAGGACAACTTGTTGGACCCGTTCAAATGCCTACAGACAACACTCACCATCAAAAGCATTCTAGGACACGCATCAAGTTCTGTGGTTTTACCCGCAAAGAGGACATCGATACGGCTTTGTCGCTTGGTGCCGATGCTCTGGGCTTTGTGTTTTATCCAAAAAGCAAGCGTTACCTGACACCAGCGCAGGCTGGTCAACTGACCCGACATCTGCCACCGTTTGTCAGCACACTGGCGCTTTTTGTCGATCCAGAACCAGCGTTTGTAAAAGAAGTCATTTCGGCCATGCACCCAAGCCTGCTGCAGTTTCATGGCGATGAGGACGCACAGTTTTGCGATTCATTTGACTGGCCGTATCTCAAGGCTTTCAGGGTAGGGGCGCCAGGCATGGACAGCCCTGATTCACTTCAAGCAAGCTGCCTGAGGTTTTCCAACGCCAGCGGCTGGCTCTTTGACAGCTACACGCCAGCATACGGTGGCAGTGGACATAGTTTTGACCGTAGCCTGCTGAGTCACGTCATGGCAAATCCGTCATCACGTCCTGTCATCCTTTCAGGAGGGCTGACCCCGGAGAACGTTCAGGCACAAGTCGAAGCGTTGCGGCCATGGGCAGTAGACGTCAGTAGCGGCATTGAAGAGGCACCTGGCATCAAAAGCGCACGTAAAATGGCACTGTTTGCCCAGGCAGTGAGGCTGGCAGACAACAAGGTTTAAATTGCATGCCGCGATTTTGACAAAAGTGCAAAAACATTGGTAATATAACGGTCTCGCAGGCGGTTAGCTCAGTTGGTTAGAGCGCCACGTTGACATCGTGGAGGTCGTTGGTTCGACTCCAATACCGCCTACCAGTTTTGAAGATTGGCCGTTCACTTCTGATCAGTGAACGGCCAATTTGTTTTTGCTTTCGGTATGCTGCTCAGGCTCTGGCTCTACACCATAAACGGGGGATGCAGCATTCATCACACTCTGTTGATGACGCTGTTCCAACCGCACAGAGCCAAGACTCGGCTCTTCACCACACATGATTGTTGGTGTTTTAAGACAAGCCACCCTCTGCACCACACTTGATCATTCAGGCATGAGAATTTTTGCTGCACATTCCAAGAACTTCTCAATCCCATAAAGTTGTTTTATTCAGCAAAATAGCGGCTTTACGATCACCACAAAAAGCAGTGAGGAGCAGAAATGAACAGCCACGACCATGGTCAGGGCAGCGACAAGCCTGAATACACAAAAATTTTGGCCAGCTTTGCAGCAAACCTGCGCTATGAAGACCTGCCTGCCGAAGTAGTCGCCCGAATGAAGACCAGCATGCTTGATAGCATTGGCTGCTGTCTTTATGGTGTTACGCTGGATTGGACGCAAAAGGTTCTGAACATGGTTCGTGCCGAAGGCGCCCGGCCACAAGTCGCCGTATGGGGAACCGATTTCCGCAGTTCGCTGGCCAATGCCGTGTTGGTCAACTCAACCGCTGGGCATGCCTTCGAACTGGACGACATCCACAAGGAATCCATTCTGCATGCAGGCTCGATTGCAACACCAATTGTCCTGGGCTATGCACAGAGAGAGGGCAATGCCAACGCCAAGGATGTGCTGACGGCGATGACAGCAGGCTACGAAATCGGAACGCGGGTCGGTAATGCGGCGACCATGGATCTATTTTTCAGGGGATTTCATCCACAAGGCGCATCGGGCGTATTCGTTGCAGCTGCGGCTGCTGCCAAAATGCTCAAGCTTGGCCAAGACGAAACCTTGCATGCGCTTGGTTGCTCCGGTTCACAAGCCGGCGGTCTCATGGCTGCCCAGGAAGGCGCCATGGTCAAGCGATTCCATAGTGGCAGGGCTGCGCAAAGTGGCGTGTATTCCGCAGAGCTCGCTGCACGCGGCTTTACTGGCATTGTCGACGTCCTGGAGGCATCTTATGGCGGCTATCTGACAAGCTATTCTGGCAAACCCAACCTGTCGCGTCTCCTGGATGGACTGGGAACAGTTTGGGAAACCGCCAAGGTTGGCTACAAGCCACACGCCTGCGTCACCAGCATCCATTCGGCATTGGACGCTTTTGCGCACATCTTGCGTGAGAACAGTATCAAGGCTGACGAGATTTCATCCGTTTCTGTCGGTGTCAGCCAAATGACCCATACCCATTGCGCCTGGGAATATAAGGCTCAAGGTGTCACCGCAGCCCAGATGAACCTCTTCTACGGTGTGGCCGTGACCGCCCTGGACGGTATGGCTTTTGTAGCCCAATATGACCAGTCCCGGATTGCCGATCCTGCCATCATGGATTTCATTGCCAAAGTTCAAGCCTATGTCGATCCAGAAATTGATGCCATGGGACCTGCTTTCCGCCATGCAGCACGTGTCAGCGTGACACTGAAGGATGGTCGAACATTCAAGCACGAAATCCTCAACCGCCGTGGCAGCCCGGAAAATCCGCTCGCTCACGATGAGGTGGTCTACAAGTTCAGGAATGTAGTGGGCGGCGTGATCAGCAAGACTGCGATCGACAGCTACATCCGTCTGACAGAAAACCTCGAAGATGGTGACAATCTCAACGAACTGCTTATCCTGTTGAGCAAGCCCCTGTCGCAGCAGTAATTATCCGGCGGCAGATTCCAGGCACACCATCCATATTTGCCAAGAGGCAAAGGCGGGTGTAGGTTCGCACAAGCCATGCAAACCAGCCGGCGCAACTTCTGCGATTCTTTCCAATCACATGCTGATGCCATAAAGCATCAGCGCCTTGCCGCTTCTGTCTGGCCATCACTCACATGTCTCTGTTTTTCTGGCGACGCTGAGCATGAAGGCACGTTTCCTTATACCTGCAGGCCAAATAAATCTACGTTGTCATGACTTGCGCCAGTGGGCATACTGTTGCCCCAAGGTCAGCCATCAGTCCATGATTGGCAACACCAGGGTAGTACAGCAACGTTAATCAGACCAGAATCAAGGTAAACAGAGTGGAACGTATCGATCAAGCAGCACTAACAACACTGGCAACCAAGGCGCTCATGTCATTTGGCCTGAAAGAGGAGGACGCGGCACTGACAGCGCAGATCCTGGTCCTAGGTGACATGTTCGGCCTGCATACCCATGGTGTCAGCAGGGTTCAATCCTACGGTGAGCGCCTGGAAATCGGTGGTATCAATCCCAACCCCAATATCAAAGTGCAAAGGCTTGCATCAGCACTGTGTCGTGTTGAGGGTGACAATGGCATTGGTCCACTGGTCGGGCAGCGCAGTCTGCAGCAAGCCATGCAGATTGCAGAGGAATCCGGCGTAGCCGTGGTTCTGGCCAACGGTAGTAACCACTTTGGACCTGTTGCTCCCTATTGCCATATCGCTGCGCAATCAGGCTTTGCTTCTTTCATATGCAGCAATGCCAGTCTCACCATTGCCCCCTGGGGTGGCAAGCAGACCCGTCTTGGCAACAGTCCCATGGCCATTTGCGTACCCAATCCCGAAGGTGATCCATTCCTGCTCGACATGGCATTGAGCGTTGCCGCCAGGGCCAAGATCAGGCAGGCGTTGAAAAAGGGCGAATCCATCCCTGAAGGCTGGGCCACCGATCGCGAAGGCCGACCGACCACGGATCCCAAGGCCGCGCTTGATGGGTTCCTGCTTGCGATCGGCGGCCACAAAGGCTACGGTCTGGCATTGGCCATAGACCTGCTGGCGGGTCTTTTGTCAAATGCCTCCTACCTGACACACGTCAAATCATGGTCGGACGAACCTGACCAACCTTCCGGGCTTGGCCACTTCTTCCTGCTGATCGATACCAAACGTCTGGGAACCCCACAATGGCTGGCACAAAAGATGAAGGATTTTGCGCAGATCCTGCACGACACACCTGCGGCCGATCCAGCCAATCCTGTTCTGGTACCGGGTGAAATCGAACTTTCCCGCTACCATCAGGCCTGCGCACAGGGCGTTGCCGTCGATCCCTTAGTGCTTGCCTACCTGAACGAAAGGGTACAAAAGTGCAACTAACACGGATTTGAGCAGCGCAGGACACCGCCATGGCGCTATGCTTGGCATGGGTGCCTGTAGTCACGTTTAATGCCTACAGGCACTGGCCTCATAACAGACAATAAACTCGCCAGAAGAGGAGACATGACTAATCCTGTTCGTTTTTTTAACAAGAACATCTTGTTGATGATCATGTGCCAAGGCATGTTCCTCATCAACAACGTGACTTTCATCTCCATCAACGGCCTGGTAGGTTTCAACCTGACTCCGATCCCGTGGATGGCAACCCTGCCGGTCATGGGCTATGTGGTAGGTGGTGCGCTTTCAACCTCACTGGTGGCCAAGACGCAAAGCCGCTACGGTCGCAGGCGTTCCTTCCAGATCGGAATCCTGGTGGCGATCCTGTCGTCACTGATCTGCGCCTGGGCGGCATGGTCGGGCAATTTCTGGCTGCTTGTGACCGGCACCTTTGTGGCTGGCTACTATAGCGCCAATGGACAGCTCTACCGCTTTGCCGCACCTGAACTGGTGGCAGCCAACATGCGAGAAAAGGCCATTTCATGGGTGCTGGCCGGTGGCTTGATCGGTGCTGTTGCTGGTCCGAACCTGGCGTCCTGGTCCAAGGACATCATGCCTGTGCCATTTCTCGGGCCATATCTGGTTCTGACTGTGGTTGGATTTGTCGCACTGATACTTATGAGCTTTGTTGAATTTCCGAACGAAGTCAAAAAGACCACCAAGCACGACAGTGGTAGGGCGTTGTCGGAAATCGTGCGCCAGCCTGTGTTTGTCGTAGCCTTGGTGAGCGCAGCACTTGGCTATGGGATCATGAATTTGCTGATGGCAGCAACACCGCTGGCCATGGATGTCTGTGGCTTCAGTTTCTCGGCTGCGGCTGGGGTCATTCTCTGGCACTTTGTCGGGATGTTCGCGCCGGGATTCTTCACAGGCACCTTGATTAAACGCTTTGGCACCATTGAAATCATGTGGGCAGGACTGATACTGAACGCACTGTGCATTGCCATTGCACTCTCAGGTGTCACTTACAGCCATTTCTGGTGGTCGCTACTCTTGCTGGGTTTGGGCTGGAACTTCCTCTTTACGGCATCGACCAACCTCGCCATGCAGGCCTATCGTCCTGAAGAAAAGGACAAAGCCCAGGCCGCCATCAATTTCGGTGTGTTTGCCGTCATGGCTGTTTCCTCATTCAGTTCCGGTGCGCTGGTCACCACTCACGGCTGGTTCTGGCTCAATGTGGGCTCGATTCTGCCCGTGGTCATCATCGCTGCAGGACTTCTCTGGCTGGGGGTACAACGCCGCCAGTCAAAGGTGCAGGTTGTTTGACCGGATGCGCGATTAGCCCAGGGCCTTTCAGGCTGGGCTGCGCGCACAATGTGGTTCGTCCTTGGGTTTCAGGGCAGCGTGCACTGCTCCCGTCCTTTTAAGTCGGTAAGGATGCCAGTACGCCATACTGAGAAGTAAGGCTAAAGCCTTTATGGCTGTCCTCATTCATTCCTGCTCGCTGGTTTTCTTCAGTTCCCGCAGCAGTTCGCGCTTGATCGCTGCGCGCATCAGCAGCATGGCCGTGATCGGAGAGGTCAGGATCAGGAAAAAACTGATCAGCAGCGTATGGGCTGCAAAACTGTGTTTGGTTACGAACGAGATGATGATTGTCGACAACACCAGACAAAATGCCGAGAGCGTATTTCCAAGCGTCGGGGCATGAATACGACTGTAGAAGTCTCTCAACCTGATCAATCCGAGTGAGCCGGTCAAGGCAAAAAAGCCTGATATGACCAGCAGCAAGCTGACAATGATCTCAGCCCAAAGCGGCATTTGCTCCATCATGGTTCGATCACCTCACCACGCAGAAGGAACTTCGCCATTGCAACTGATCCAACAAAACCAAAGATGCAAATGAGCATGGCGATGTCAAAGTAGACCGGCGATGCGAACTGCAGACCAAGCGTCAACAAGATCAGCATGCCGTTGACATACATGGAGTCCAGAGCCAGGACGCGGTCTGCCATGGTCGGTCCGGTGCTCAGCCGGTAGGTGGCCAGGCCCATGCCGATCACAAAGCATGCCAGGGCAAACACAAGGGCATATTCAACAATCGATGTCACTCGAATATCTCCTTGAGCGGGCGCTCATAGTCATCCTGGATTTTATGAATCCAGTACTGTTCATCCTTCAGGTCCAGCACATGCAGGGTCAGGATACCTTCACGTTCGGCGTATTCTGACCAGACGGTGCCAGGTGTGTATGTGATGATGCAGGAAAGGGCAGCCAGGCCATGGGGGTCTTTCATTGTGAGTGGGATCTTGATGAATCCCGGAGTGATGTCATCCCGGCTAATCCAGACATTGTGCGCGACGGCCAGGTTGGAATGCAGGATATCGATGGCGACCCGACACACCAGTTTTATGGCAACCAATGGTCGTTTGGGCTGTGAACGCAGAGGGCGCAAGGAGCGTGATTCCCAGCCAAAAAACAAGGCCAAGGCTGCGCCAAGGACAATGTTGCCCGTTGACATGCTGTCATTGAGCAATAGCCACAGCCCCAGCAGGATGGTCGGCAAGTAGAACCAGCGCAGCACGGTCCTCATCATGGCGAAGCCTCCAGTCCGTTGATGACCCTGCGCGGGTTCTGGCTCAACACTGCGTCGATATAGAGCTCAGGCGAGTCCAGGTAGTCGGCTGTACGATCCATGTAGGCCATGATCGGTCCTGCCCAGACCGACATGACCACTGTGGCCGCAATCAACAACGTCACTGGCATGACTTCGCTGAGCCTTAGCCTTGGAGTAATCAAGTTGCCCGAGTTCCAGAAGAGCCTCACGCCGGTTCGTCCCAATGCAATGATGCAGGCAAATCCGGAAAAGAGCACAAAGCCGATGAACACCCAAGAGTTCACATAGTCGGTTCCTTGCACGGTCTGCAGGGCAGCTGAAAGTAACGTGAACTTGGCAACAAAACCGGACAAAGGCGGCAGTCCGGCAATCAGCAGCACGCATGAGACAAATGAAAGCCCCAGGAAAGCCATGGCCGCAGGAATGGCCACCCCCACCACATCGTCACTTTTGTCGGGAGACTCTGGATCCTCAAGGTCGAATGCTTCAAGGCTGATGGCCAGGATCTGGGCACCGACCCTCTGGGTTCTGGAAATCATCTCAAGTAGCATGAAAAACGCACCAAGCGCCATCACGGAACTGATCAGGTAAAAGATGGCCGGACCAGTCAGCATGACACCTGGCATGCCAAGTGCAGCAAACAACGTCCCGGAAGACATGATGGCGCAATAACTGGCCTGCCTTTCAGGCGACTGCGTCCCCAGGATACCCAGGATACCGAAGCCAAGCGTTGCAATTCCAAGCGGAAACATCCAGGCACCGCCAAATGCTGCCGGTGCACCGGTGGGCAGCAGCAGCGATCCGATGCGCAGCATGCAGTAGACACCGACCTTGGTCATGATCATAAACACAGCCGCAACAGGAGCCACACTGGCTGCATAGGTCGAAGGTAGCCAGAAATTAAGCGGCCAGGCAGCAGCCTTGGTCAGGAACGCAATACCAAGAATTGCAGCACCGGATTCAAACAGCCTGCGGTCCGTGCCTTGCAGCTTGCCTGCCAGTACAGCCAGGTCTGCCATATTGAGTGATCCGGTCACGCCATAGATCATGGCCATGGCAATCAGCAAAAGAACTGAAGCCACAAGGTTCACGGCTATGTAGTGCAACCCAGCCTTGACCCTTTGCTTTCCTGAACCATGAAGCGCCAGGCCGTAAGACGCGGCCAGCATCACCTCGAAGAACACGAACAGGTTGAACAGATCTCCGGTCAGGAATGCACCATTCAATCCCATTAGAAGGAACTGGAAAAGGGGATGGAAGTGCACACCAATCCGATCCCACTTCGTGTTGGCATAGCACCAAGTACAAAAGCCCAGCACGGAGGTCAGGACCAGCATGCTCGATGAAAGCATGTCGACAACTGCCACGATGCCAAACGGTGCAGGCCAGTCGCCAAGCAGGTATACGCCGATGCCACCAGCCCAATCGCTTGTAAGGTAGCCTCCTGAATACAGAAGAAGCATAACGGCACTGACGAACTGCCCAACGATAGAAACAAATCCAATGGCAATGCGGGTCTTGCGATTGCTATCGCGCAACATCAACATGAGCGCGCCTGCCATCATAGGCAGCACGACAGGGAAAATGGGTAGGTGCTGTAACCAACCTGTCACTTGTGGGTCTCCCTACCATCAACATGGTCCGTGCCAGTCAAACCTCTTGAAGCCAGCAACACCACAAGGAACAGGGCTGTAGTTGCAAAGGAGATGACGATGGCAGTCAGCACCAGAGCCTGTGGTGTCGGATCAGCATATTGAGATGCATCTGCAGCCCATTCCACGTTAATCACAGGTGGAGCACCCAGGGTGATCCTACCCATAGAGAAGATAAAGAGATTGACGGCATAGGAAATAAGCGACAGTCCCATGATGACCTGGAACGTGCGGGGCCTGAGCAAGAGCCAGACTCCTGAACCAGCCAGTGCACCAATCGCTAGGGAAAGGATGATTTCCATTTAGTGTGTCTCCTTGGCAACCTGCTCGGCATGGTGAGCTTCGGCTGAGGATTTCCGGTGTAGCCTCAACGATTGGTGAGCCAGGGCCACCAGCATCAGCACGGTGCAACCAACAACCAGTGTGTAGACTCCGATGTCAAAGAGCAGCACTGACGACAGGTGTACGTGGCCAACGACAGGTAAGGCAATGTCTACCGAAAGAGCCGACAAGAAGGGTTTGGATGCATACCAGACCATGACAGCAGCTGTTCCAGCGGCCAACAGGCCGATACCTATCCAGTATTGGGGATGCAGTTTCTGGCGAGACTCAACCCAGATGACCCCTCCCACCATGTACTGCACAATGATGGCCGTGGCCATGATAAGTCCGCCGACAAATCCACCTCCGGGCAAATTGTGTCCCCTAATCAGAAAGTAGACCGATACCATGGCGGCCAGAGGTAGCAACAATCTGGCAAGCACTGATGGAATCTTCATGACGCCAGAAGGCAGCAGGGCATCCGGATCCGGATCACCGAACTTGTCGAGCAACTGGGTTGTCGGCGCCGCAAACTGGCGCGCCTTGGGTAGCTGCAAGGTTTCTGGTGGCGGCCTGAATCGGCGCAAGAGCGCATAGACCGTCAAGGCCACGATACCGAGCACGGTGATTTCACCATAAGTATCAAAACCACGGAAATCAACCAAGATCACGTTGACCACGTTGGCACCACCCCCCAGCGGCAGTGACTGCTCGACAAAAAATGATGACACACCATCTGGACGAGGACGTGTCATGATGGCATAAGAAATCGCGGCGATGCCCAGTCCAGCAAGCGTTGCAAGGACAAAGTCTCGTGACCGTCGCACGAAGGCCAGCACCCGGTTCTTGATGGGGGTTTCATCTTCACCCTCGACAGGTATCCTGGGTGGTAACCAGCGCAAGCCGAGAAGGATCAACACCACCGTGACCACTTCCACTGTCAACTGTGTCAATGCCAGATCCGGTGCCGACAACCAGGCGAAAGTAATCACTGTGCATAGACCGGCACCACCGGACAGCAGCAGGGCGGCTGGCCGGTGATACTTTGCGCTGGCTGCCGCAGATACCGCACATACTGTACCGGTCATCCATAAAAGGGCAAAAGGAAGTTCAATTGCTGTCTGACGTTCCACATTGATCCAGTCCGTTCCGACCAGAGGCAATGCTGCCACGACAATGGCAGCCATCACCAAGATGAAGAGTTGTACCTGCAGACGAGAGGACTGCAACCACTCCAGGACCTCATGCGAAGTAACATCGATCCAGTCCATGATTGCTTCAAAAGTGCGTCTTCCATCGAAACGGTAAATGAAGGGGACAATTCCCGGCTTTTCTTGCTGTCGCTTGCGCAGCAGCAGATAGACGATGATGCCAATACCTAGCGCCAGGAAGCTCATCAGAAGTGGCAGATTGAATCCATGCCATACCGACAGGCTGTACTCCGGTGTATTGGTGCCTAGCAGGGCATTGACGGCCGTGTCGAGAAAAATGCCGGGAAGAATTCCTGGCAACACACCGACGACCAGGCACACCATGACCAAGATGGCACTGGGGATCAACATCATGAGCGGTGGTTCATGCGGATTTCTGGGCAAGTCAGTCGCCGGCTTTCCAAAAAACACCTGACGAATGAACCGCAGAGAATACGTAACACTGAAAGCACCAGCCACGACCGCCAGCAATGGCAGACCGGAGCCGAATAACTCACTTTCAGTGGCATGGATGGTTTCGGCAAAGAACATTTCCTTGGAAATGAAACCATTCAGTAGCGGAACACCGGCCATCGCTGCAGCAGCCACCACAGCGAGTGTCGCTGTCAATGGCATGCTTTGAAAGAGGCCAGAGAGCCTTTGCATGTCCCGGGTGCCAGTTTCATGGTCCACAATACCGGCCGCCATGAACAGCGATGCCTTGAAAGTGGCATGGTTGATGATGTGAAAGACGGCTGCCACCAGTGCAAGCGGACTATCAAGTCCAAGCAGCAGTGTAATAAGTCCCAGATGACTGATGGTCGAATAAGCCAGCACTCCTTTGAGGTCAGTCTGAAAGGTCGCTGCAAAGGCACCAAGGAGCAGGCTACAAGCTCCGGCTGAGACCAGAATCAAGGTCCATTCGCTGGTGCCTGCCAGCACCGGCCACAAAGTCACCAGCATGAACACACCCGCTTTCACCATGGTCGCTGAGTGCAAATAAGCTGAAACCGGTGTTGGTGCTGCCATGGCATTGGGCAGCCACACATGAAAAGGGAATTGGGCACTTTTTGTCAGCGCGCCCAAGGCGACCAAAATGACAATTGCTGTGTACCAGGGATGGCTGCGAATGATTTGACCGGACTGCAGCACGATGTCCAGGTCATAGCTTCCGGCAAGATGGCCGATCATGAGTACGCCAGCCAGTAAGCAAAGTCCTCCGGCACCAGTGATCACCAGCGACATCCTGGCACCTCGGCGGGCATCTAGCCTGTGGTGCCAGTAGGCAATCAGCATGAATGATGACAGACTCGTCATTTCCCAGAAGATCACCATCTGCAGCAAGTTGCCGGAAAGCACAACTCCGAGCATGGACCCCATGAACGCCAGGAAAAAGGAAAAAAACCGCTGCACCGGATCCTCTGGCGACATGTAGTAACGCGCATAAAGCGCTATCAGGGCACCGAGGATGCTGACAATCATGCCGAAGAGCCAGGAAAACCCGTCGATCCGCAGTGTCAGGTCGACGCCATATTGCGGCATCCACGGCACTGATGCCCTGACCACTTGCCCGTCCAGGACGCTGGGAAACTGCCAGGCCAGCAATATTGCACAACTGATCGCGATCAATCCTGCCAGCCAGGCCTCTGCGTTGCGAGCATTTGCCGGAATGCAGGCGGCAACGATACTCCCGAAGAAAGGTAAGGCAAGTATGAGTATTAAATGCATCAGTTACGTGTGCAATCAGATTGACGAGTATGCCTAATAATACGATGAGTTGATGGCAAGTTCAGGGCCAGTTAACGCTTTTTTTGGTTCAAAAGATACAAAAAACCAGTATGACTAAATTTGCATTAGAAGATCTTGCCCATACCGCAGTGCACAAAGCTGAAATTAACTTAAAATTCAGCCCGTGCAGCAAGCATGACCTTCCATGTGATGCAATCGGCAAGCATGATCGACGGCACCATTAACGGGCATCGACAGCCCAGGCAAATGTCTCCTTGGCCAGGGCCAGACCCTGATCATCGACATCACGATGGAATACGGCACGCATCACCGTTGCTGATTCAACGCCGATCCTCACCCCCCGAGACCTGAGCCTGTCACTGATCTGCATGGAAGTCAGTCCAGTCTTGCCAATGTCGATAAAGATCAGATTGGTCTCAACTTCGTTGAATAGCAGACTGACAGACGGGATCAATGTAAGGAAACTTGCAAAGTCCTTGGCTCGGCGGTGATCATGTGCCAGGTCAGCGACATGATGATCCAGTGCATAGGTACCGGCAGCAGCAAGAATGCCGGCCTGGCGCATTGCGCCTCCCAATCTGTGCTTCCAGACATTGGCCTTCTCGATGAAGTCTTCAGAACCAGCCAGTACGCTACCAACAGGGCAGCCCAATCCTTTGGACAAATCGATCCAGACCGTGTCGCACAGGTCGGCATATTCTTTGGCGCTGACCCCAGAAGCCACTACGGCATTCATGAGGCGCGCGCCATCCATGTGCATCACCAGGCCATGTTCTCTTGCAAAATTCGAAACTTCCTGCAGCTTTTGGTAGGGCCAGACAGCACCACCGCCCCGGTTGTTGGTCTGCTCAACCTCGATCACAGCTGGACGAGGCGACTTGACGCGAGTAGGGCGGTAAATCTCGGCCAGTTCCTTTTCACCAAAGATGCCGCGGGGAGCATCAATCGTCAACACCACAGCACCGGCCAGAACCGCCGCACCTGCACCTTCGGAGCCGACGATATGTGAATTGCGTGCGGCCAGAATGGCATCGCCACGATTACAGTGCACGGCAAGTGCAATCTGGTTGGCCATGGTGCCGCTAGGCAAAAACAATGCTGCGGGCTTGCCCAGCAGGTGTGTGACTTTTTCTGTCAATGCGTTGACACTCGGGTCTTCGCCCAACTGCTCATCGCCAACAGGCGCATGAGCCATGACAGCACGCATCTCGTCAGAAGGGCGTGTCGCCGTATCACTGACAAGATCGACCAGCAATGGCACTTGATTCATGGTGTTGCTATTCCTTTGACAAGTTTGACGGGTTCCTGACAAGGACTTGCCGCTTCAGGGCTGTTTGTCTGCTTTTGAACGTGGCTGCAGGATTGAAAAAATATCACAAAGATTACGCGAGCCAGACTTTGCGCCTGAACAGTGCTTCTGTTTCGTCGAAATTTGATGATGGATCGAGCAAGGGGTGTAACCAACATGCAACTACAGCTTGGTCTTTGCTTATTGGCTAACTAATGGAAAGTAGGAGGTCAATTCGTGCCAGACGCTGTCAAAAAAAACCGCAGGCTGATACTCGATCGTAGGGAAGAATCCGGGAGGATGGGGTGCTGGCGGGTGCACCACAGTGCACCCATGGACTTGTTTATATTAAGACTGTTCTGCCGAATACTTCTTCAGCATGGTGTAGATCTGGTCTTTGAGCAATAGTTTTTCTTTTTTGAGTTTTTCTATTTCTATCTGGCTGGCCGGTGAAATCTGCGCCTCCATGTTTGTGATGCGCTGATCAAGTTCATTGTGCTTGTCAAAAAGTCTCAGGAAACGCTGGTCCTGCTGTTGCTTGAGCTTGGTTATCAAATCACGGAACTCAGGAAACATAGGGACTCCTTTTTGTCAGTTTAGTCAGTTAAAAACCAACCGTGAAAGAACCAGGCGGCTCATTGATCCTGCGCAGAACCGCCTGGCAATATTCGTGAACTGTTGTGGCTGCAATTCCCTCCATCAGCAAAAGTGGCTACACGTTCAAACTCTGGCGCCATCCGACAATCTGGCGTTAGTGACCCAATGCTTTAAGTACTTTGCCAAAGAACTGATCAGCCCTGTCCGGATTAAGCCAGCGTACAACCACGGCAAGCCTCAGGGCAGGGTCGACCAAGGTGAAGTTGCCACCTGCACCCATGCCAAAGTAACTGGTTTGAGGCACAGACGGAAAAATCTTTCGACCGTTGTTGAGCCAGACCAGATAGCCATAGAACGGTGCAATCGGGCAGGGCGTGCACATTCGGTCAATCCAGTCTTCGCTAAGGATCCTCTGTCCGTTGATCTGCCCCCTGTTCAAGAGCATCTCGGCCAACAGCGACTGATCCATGGCACTGATGGAAACACCGCCACCCCAGTGCGAGCCGCCAGGCACACTCTGCATCCGTTCACCGTCAATGGTGACCCATGCATGGTCATAACCGACCCATTTCCAGTTATCTGACAATCCGCAGGGCCGGGCTATCCGGTTCCTGAAGACCTCGGGCAAAGGCCGCCTGAACAGATGCAAAAGTGCCAAGGACAGTTGGTTGATACGGACATCGTTGTATTCCCAGTATGTGCCGGGAGGATGCATTTGCCGCAACTGTCCTTTCTGTCCTTGTGGCTTGGGCCCGAAATGGACACTTCTGTTGTGGTCGACCTGATCCGGGATACCAAAGCAGTTGCCCGACCATTCGCTTGTCTGCTGCAAGAGCTGATGCCAGGTCACCAGTCTGTTCTGGCCCTCATCAAAGCCGATGCCTGGCAGTGTCTCGACAATGGGCTGATCGGGCTTGAGCAGCCCGTCGTCATAGGCCAGGCCAGCAATCAAAGCCAGGTAAGCCTTGGCTACGCTAAAGGTCAGGTCTGCCCGCTCTGGTTCACCCCACGAGGCAATCACCTCTGAATCCTGCCTGATGACACCGCTGACACCCCCCCTGGGGTGAACCGGTCCATAAAGCCGGTTGTACGGAGGAGGGTCGGCCTGGTGAACCCCCCAGATCCCACTGGTGTCGCGAGACCAGCCAATTTCATGCTCCATTGCAAAATCAATGGCACTTTGCAGCAGCTTCTTTTTGTCTTGCACTTATGTCTCCCGTGAAAGAATCTTTAGTATCGATGCTATAGCGGCTGCTAGATTTTCACCAGTGTTCATGGGCAGCTTGCGCAAAAAAGTGCCCGTCATGCAACAAGTCTAGCCAGGGTAATGCATCAGTCTGTCATTTACCAGAGTGTAAAGACACGGATGTTCCTCATTGGACGAACTTGAAATGTTAAACTTGACAGCTTGACGGCCTGTGTCCGGAAGGATCAATCGGCTACCCGGGTGGTGTCAGGCTTGCACGGTCCGGATGCCCAATGAAAGAAGGATGATTCCAACAGCATGATTGCAATTACTTTGCCAGATGGTTCTAAGCGTGAGTTTTCCTCGCCGGTAACTGTTGCTGATGTTGCAAGCTCAATCGGTCCTGGACTGGCCAAGGCCGCATTGGCTGCCAAGGTGACACGCGACGGCACTAGCCGCCTGGTTGACACATCGTTCCTGTTGGATAGCGACGCTGAACTGGCGATCCTGACCGCCAAGGATCCGGAAGGCCTGGAAATTCTGCGCCACTCCACAGCGCACCTGCTGGCCTATGCCGTGAAAGAGCTGTTTCCTGAGGCACAGGTCACTATCGGTCCCGTCATCGACAACGGCTTCTACTACGATTTCTCCTATAAGCGCCCGTTTACACCTGAGGATCTGGAAGCCATCGAGAAGAAGATGGCCGAACTCGCATCGCGCGACGAGAAGGTTGTGCGTGAAGAGTGGGAGCGTGACAAGGCAGTTGAATTTTTCAAGAGCATTGGAGAGGATTACAAGGCCGAAATCATCGCCTCGATCCCGACCAATGAAACCATCAGCCTGTACCGTGAAGGCAACTTCATTGACCTGTGTCGTGGACCTCACGTTCCCAGCACCGGCAAGCTCAAGGTATTCAAGCTGACGAAAGTAGCTGGCGCCTACTGGCGTGGCGACAGCAACAACGAGATGTTGCAACGTATCTACGGCACGGCATGGGCCTCCAAGCAAGACCAGGATGCCTACCTGAACATGATTGCCGAAGCCGAGAAACGTGACCACCGCAAACTTGGCCGCGACCTCGACCTGTTTCACTTCCAGGAGGAAGGCCCAGGGCTCGTGTTCTGGCATCCCAAAGGCTGGGCCATCTGGCAACAGGTCGAGCAATACATGCGCCAGGTCTATCGCAACAATGGGTACCAGGAAGTCAAGGCACCCCAGATCCTGGACATTTCCCTCTGGAAGAAGACCGGGCACTGGGACAACTACCGTGAGAACATGTTCACCACGGAGTCGGAAAACCGCGTTTATGGCTTGAAACCCATGAACTGCCCAGGCCATGTGCAGATCTACAAATCCAACCTGCATTCTTACCGTGAGCTTCCATTGCGCTACGGCGAGTTCGGACAGTGCCACCGCAATGAACCTTCAGGTTCTCTGCACGGCATGATGCGGGTGAGGGGATTCACCCAGGATGACGGGCATATTTTCTGTACCGAGGAACAACTCCTTGGCGAATGCATCGCCTTTACCTCGCTCTTGCAGAAGGTCTACAGGGACTTTGGCTTTACCGAGGTTCTCTACAAGGTTGCTACGCGCCCTGAAAAACGCATCGGCAGTGATGAGATCTGGGACAAGGCCGAACACGCCTTGATGGAAAGTCTCAGGACCACTGGCTGCGAGTTCGAGATTTCCCCTGGAGACGGTGCTTTCTACGGTCCCAAGATCGAATATACGTTGAAAGACGCCATTGGTCGTCACTGGCAGTGCGGCACCATTCAGGTCGACTTCTCAATGCCACAAAGGCTGGGTGCCGAGTATGTCGACGAAAACGACCAGCGCCGCACGCCAGTCATGCTGCACAGGGCCATACTGGGTTCCTTTGAGCGCTTCATCGGTATCCTGATCGAAAACTATGCCGGTGCCTTGCCACCCTGGCTCGCGCCTGTGCAGGCTGTGGTGTGCTGCATTTCCGAAGCTTCGGAGCAATATGCTGCACAAATAACACAAACTTTGCAAAAACAAGGCTTTAGGGCTGAATCTGATTTGCGGGGCGAGAAAGTCACCTATAAAATTCGTGAACACAGCCTGCAAAAGGTTCCTTACATCCTTGTTGTGGGTGAAAAGGAACGCGATTCAGGTCTTGTTTCCGTCAGGGTGCGCGGAGGTGTTAACCTCGGTACCATGACACTAGAAACCTTTTCTACGATGCTGGATGAAGATGTGAAGCTTCACCGGCAAGTTGCCAAGACAGAGTAAATGCTTGTTTCAAGTCACTGTCAGGCATGATTTTTTGATCAATAACCAGGAGTCTTAGACATCGCAACAGAAAAGTCCCATCGCATCAACGGTGAAATCCGCGTACCCGAGGTGCGACTCATCGGTCTGGAAGGCGAGCAACTCGGCATCGTTAAAACAGTCGATGCCATTCGTGCCGCTGAACAAGAAAACGTGGATCTTGTCGAAATCGCTCCAAACGCAAGCCCTCCGGTTTGCCGTTTGATGGATTACGGCAAGTTCAAGTACCAGGAGCAAAAGCGCCTGGCTGAAGCGCGTGCCAAACAGAAGGTCATCCAGGTCAAGGAAGTCAAGTTCAGGCCTGCGACTGACGAAGGCGACTATCAAGTCAAGCTCCGCAACCTCAAGCGCTTTCTTGATGATGGCGACAAAGCCAAGGTAACCCTGCGCTTCAGGGGACGCGAGATGGCGCACCAGGAACTGGGCATGCGCGTACTGGAACGTGTACGCGACGATCTGCAGGAAATTGCAGTCGTGGAGTCGATGCCCAAGCTTGAAGGCCGCCAGATGGTCATGGTGCTTGCTCCGCGGAAGAAATCACCCAGCAAGACGGAAGCCTGACCGCATGATGCATGTCCTTTTCATCATAGACCCGATTCATGAACTGAAGGCCTACAAGGACAGCTCAGTCGCCATGATGCGTGCCCTTGTGGCACGTGGCCATTCCATCAGTATTGCTGGAATAGGTGACCTGTTCATCGAAGAAGGTAAGGTCAAGGCGCTCACCCAGCCCATCAGCCTGCATCTGCACGCAGACCTGCATGGCAAGGGCTGGTGGGAAAACTCAGAAAAGCCACTTGTCACACCGCTTTACGAGTTTGCCGCAGTCGTCATGCGCAAGGATCCTCCATTCGACATGGAGTATGTCTACGCAACGCATCTGCTTGAGTATGCACAAAACCAGGGTGCCAAAGTTTTCAATGGTGGTGCAGCGATTCGCAACCACCCTGAAAAACTGGCCATTACGGAATTTGCCGAATTCACGGCACCGACTCTGGTGACACGCGATATTGCCAGGATCAAGGACTTCCACGACAAGCACGGTGACATCGTGGTCAAGCCACTTGATGGCATGGGCGGTACCGGTGTTTTCCGCATCACACCACACGATCACAACCGCAATGCCATTCTTGAGATGCTGACCCACTACGGTCAGCGCACCATCATGGCCCAGCGCTATATCCCGGAAATCGTCGATGGCGACAAGCGGATCCTGGTGATTGGCGGTGAACCTGTCCCGTTTGCGCTGGCCCGCATTCCGCAAGCAGGGGAAACACGAGGCAACCTTGCCGCTGGTGGTCGAGGCGTTGCCCAACCGCTAAGCGAGTCAGACTGGAAAATTGCCAAGGCAGTCGGACCGGTGCTGGCGAAAAAAGGGCTGCTGCTGGTCGGCCTTGATGTGATCGGAAGCTACCTCACCGAAGTCAATGTCACCAGCCCGACCTGCTTTGTCGAGATCACGGAGCAGACTGGCCTGAATGTTGGCGAGTTGTTCGCCAAGGCCTTGGAGCTGGCGGTCCGGGAGTAGAGCACCAGCCATGTCTGCCTGTCTTGAGCTGTCCGCCAGCGCCATTGAGCAAGTTGTGCCTGCTTCTGAACCGGAGCAGTCGCAGCCATTGGCTGTCAGCCCTGATCAGTCAGAAAAGCCTGCCACAGCTCAAGCCTCTCCAAACGAGCAGAAGGTGGCTCTGCTTGTCATTGCACATACTCCTTCGGCCAGCGCTTTGAAAAGCGTGGCTGAGCATGTTTTTGGCTCAAACATTTCCCTGACAGCGATTGATGTCCTGCCAGGCGCCAATGCGAGCGACTCCACCGAGGCTCTGCTTGGACAGCTCCGCGCCCTGAACCAGGGCAAAGGGGTCTTGATCATGACAGATTTGCCAGGTGCATCACCTGCCAATGTCTGTACCAGTGCTGCCAGCCGTGCCAGACAAGAGGGCATTGCCTGTGAGGTGGTCTCCGGTGTGAATGCCGCCATGCTCCTTCGTGCGCTGACTTATCAAGACGATGATCTGGAAAAACTGGCTACTGCAGTCATCTCGGGAGCATCAAAAGCGGTCACTCGTATCGAATGAACTGAACGAAGTAATCATCATCACCCTACCAACGACGGAACAACCCCAGAATGCCTCAGGTCGAAGTAACAATCTCTAATAAGCTTGGACTACACGCCAGAGCAGCAGCAAAACTGACCAAGCTGGCCGGACAATTCAACAGTGAAATCTTCATTTCCAAGGGATCCCGCAGAGTCAACGCAAAGAGCATCATGGGTGTCATGATGCTTGCTGCCGGACTGGGTACCACTGTTACCATTGACGCTGAGGGCTCCGATGCCGATCAGGCACTTGCAGAAATTGTGAACCTCTTTAACGACAAATTTGGTGAAGATGCCTGAACTGCCAACCAACGGACCCATGATTTGCCTGTACGGCCGCTCTGTCGCCAGTGGCTTTGCCATGGGTCGGGCAGTCATGATGAGTGCTACGGCGCTTGAAGTTGCGCACTACCGTATCGCCGAAGGCGATGTAGATGCCGAGCGCGAACGCTTTCTACAGGCGCTTGCCGAAACACGTGCAGACCTTCAGGCGCTGGCGAAAAATCTTCCGGAAGACGCGCCCAAGGAACTGGCCGCCATCCTCAATGTACACCAGTTGCTGCTTGACGATCCGCTGCTGGCTGACGAAACCATCAAGCTCATCGAGACACGCCACTACAACGCCGAGTGGGCCCTGACAACCCAGGGACAAATCCTTGACGAGCAGTTTTCTGCCATGGAGGACGAGTACCTGCGCGAGCGTAGCGCCGACGTCAGGCAAGTGGTGGAACGGGTGCTCGAGTCCCTGAATGGGACACCAGTCATGGTCAGGCTCGATGAGATGAGCAAGACCGATGAACCGCTGATTGTCATTGCCCGCGATATCTCTCCAGCAGACATGATCCGCTTGCGTGGTGCCAAATTTGCTGGATTTGCCACCGAGTTGGGTGGACCGACATCGCACACTGCCATTGTCGCCCGAAGCATGGGTGTACCAGCCGTGGTTGGTGTTGCCAACGCCATGAGCGTCATCAGGGACGGCGACTTTGTGATTGTCGATGGTCTGCAGGGCGCGCTCCTAGTCAATCCATCGCCTGCACAGATTACCAAATATCAGGAGTTGGCCAACGAATACCGAGAATCCAGGGAGCGCTTGCTTAAACTGCGTGACGTAGAAGCGCACACCCTGGACGGCGTGCGTATCCGACTCATGGCCAATATCGAGTTGCCCGAGGAAGTGCCTCTGGCATTGAGCCAGGGTGCGCAAGGCATTGGTTTGTTTAGAAGTGAATTTCTTTTCTTGGGAAGGCACTCCCTGCCGACTGAAGAAGAACAGTTTGAAGCATATCGTTCCGTAGTCCAGGAAATGGGCGGCAAGGTCGTCACCATCCGAACACTGGACCTCGGTGCAGACAAAGTCCTTGATGGTGAACCATCCTCGGCAACCAACCCAGCCCTGGGGCTTCGTGCCATCCGCTATTGCCTGGCCAAGCCAGATTTTTTTGCCACCCAGTTGCGTGCCATCTTGCGCGCATCAGCATTTGGACCAACACGGATCCTGATCCCCATGATCACCAACCTTGCTGAGGTTGAAGCGACCATGAGCATGATCCAGAGCGTCAAGGATGAGCTTCGTGCCAAAGGGATCAAGTTTGCCGACCATGTGCCTGTAGGCGCCATGGTTGAGGTTCCTGCCATGGCAATAGCCATTGAACCGTTTGCCGAGGCATTTGACTTCCTTTCCATTGGTACGAATGACCTGATCCAGTACACCTTGGGTATCGACCGGACCGATTCTGATGTTTCGGACTTGTACGATCCTTTGCATCCTGCCGTCCTGCGCCTGATTGCTTCAACCATCAATGCTGGGGAACGCTTCAGGAAACCTGTCTCAGTCTGTGGTGAAATGGCAGGTGAGTCCCACATGACCCGACTTCTGCTTGGTCTCGGGCTCACAGAGTTTTCGATGCACCCGCGCCAGCTGCTTGATGTCAAACAGGAAATTCTCAAGGCGCATTCCAATGCCTTGCGCACCAAGGTGGCAGTCTCCTTGAATCGTGCTCAGAGCATCGATCCGGCCGATCTGGCGGGATAACATCCTTACATATCCAACAGCAAAACAACCATACTCCACATCCCTCATGCCATCAGGCAAGAGGGATGTTTGCTGTTGGCGCACTTTAAGCTGACAGAATTTTTTCCACAAATCCAGGACGTCATGAAAGCCAATGTTTATCAATGCCTGAAAAAACCGGGATGCTGGCTAGGCATCCCGGAAAAGGGTGGAACTACATGAAGACAGAGACTACTTACTACCAGATCAAAGCTCGCAAATCAGTTGTGGTAAGCCGATTCGCCGTGTGAGTTGATATCCAGACCTTCGCGTTCGACGTCTTCAGGAACACGGATTCCAACAATCGCATCAGCAACCTTGTAACCGATGAACGCTACTACAGCTGACCAGACGATGGTGATCACCACGCCTTCAACCTGGATCCACAACTGACCTGGGATCATGCTGGCTGACTCGAGGCCAGGGCCGCCCAAAGCTTGTGCATTGAACACACCAACTAGGATTGCGCCGAGGATACCGGCAACACCGTGGATACCGAACACGTCCAAGGAGTCGTCAGCACGCAAGATGCGTTTCAGACCGTTGACACCCCATACGCAGATCACACCAGACAAGACACCGATCACAAAGGCACCGAAAGGACCGACCAGACCTGCTGCTGGGGTAATACCGACCAGACCGGCGACAGCACCAGAAGCGGCACCGAGCATGGAGGGCTTACCTTTGACGGTCCACTCCGTGAAACTCCAGCCCAGAACAGCAGCCACAGTCGCAATCAAGGTGTTGAACACAGCCAGAGTAGCGATCTCGTTGGCACCCAATGCCGAACCACCGTTGAAACCGAACCAGCCAATAAAGAGCAGGGAAGCGCCGATCATGGTCATGGGCAGGTTATGCGGCTGCATGGCTTCTTTACCGTAGCCGATACGCTTGCCAATCACATAGGCACCCACCAAGCCGGCGATACCAGCGTTGATGTGAACGACTGTGCCACCAGCAAAGTCAAGAGCACCACGCTCGAGCAGGAAGCCACCAGGACCCCATACCATGTGCGCGATAGGGATGTAGGCAAATGTCAGCCAGATTGCAGTGAACACCAGTACGCCAGCGAACTTGGCACGTTCTGCGAACGAACCCACAATCAGAGCGCAGGTGATGCCGGCAAATGTGGCCTGGAACGATCCAAAGAGGATCTCTGGGATCGATCCTGACATGGCAAACTCGCCACTGGCAGGATTGAACATGTTGCCAAAGAAGGTTTGACCAAACCCGCCGAAGAAAGCATTGGCTTCCGTGAAAGCCAGACTGTACCCATAGATGAACCAGAGAACCACGGCAAGTGAGAATGTCGATGTCACTTGCATCAACACAGAAAGCACGTTTTTGGAACGCACCAGACCGCCATAGAACAGTGCCAGCCCTGGCAAGACCATCAGGATCACAAACACCGTCGAAACGATGACCCACGCGACATCAGCTTTATCCATTTCAAAACTCCAGTCTATTGACGATGTTTACTGTTTACAGAGCGTCTTCGCCGGTTTCGCCGGTACGAATGCGCACCACTTCTTCAAGATGAGCCACAAAAATCTTGCCATCACCGATTTTTCCGGTTCTGGCTGATTGTTCAATGGTTTCAATTACTTGCTCGACCATTTCATCGGAAACAGCCGCTTCGATGCGAAGCTTGGGCAGGAAGTCAACGGCATATTCAGCACCGCGGTAGAGTTCTGTATGGCCTTTCTGACGACCAAACCCTTTGACTTCAGTAACAGTCAGCCCTTGTACTCCGATTGCAGACAGGGCGACTCGAACCTCGTCAAGCTTGAAAGGCTTGATAATCGCTATAACTAGTTTCATGGTCATTCCTCAGTTTCAGGTACAGGTACCGACAATCAAGCAATTCGCGTGCCAGTTTTTGATTCCATGATCCAAAGCCAAGTTTCGGCATCATGACAGGGCAGTGCATCACCTTGGTGCATCCTTCAAGACACCGAATTGCCAAGAATGCGTCGTGATGGTGCATGACTGGTCTTGATCCATGACAACCACCTAGGGAAGCCCACCAGTTTGGATTTTTGCCGCAAACGGCTACACTCTGTGTATTGAAATATGGAGGTCGTTTATGCAATCCAACTCTTGGTTTGAAGCATTCCAGAAAAACGTCTCAGAGCTGATTGCACGCAGTCCAGCAGCGGATGTTGAGCGCAATGTGCGCGCATTCATGACCCAGGCATTCGGCAAGATGGACTTGGTCACGCGTGAGGAATTTGATATCCAGGCCGATATGCTCAGAGAATCGATGCGCAAGGTCGAAGACCTGGAAAAACAGGTGCAGGCCCTGGAACTCAGGATCACCGCTCTGGAAAACAACAAGGGCTGAACAAACAGAACAGTCCGACAGGAAATTTACCGGATTGCGCGAAAAGCCCCGTCGTTCAGGGTGGGGATGAATAGCGCGGACGGCAGCGTCGTCTTTTGAATACTTAATGAGGTGTTTGCTGTTGCTCGATGTATTGCCGAATGATTTC
>Ga0180217_1000933_pt1 | contig 37144 bp, 37 predicted proteins | sample eDN3rd37CBELigOP_FD_128521 | JGI IMG/M metagenome (GOLD analysis project Ga0180217, IMG submission 128521) | Enriched Organic Plus compost microbial communities from Emeryville, California, USA - eDNA 3rd pass 37_C BE-Lig OP (version 2) (version 2) ... | reverse complement strand
GCACCCCACAGCCCTCATCCTGAGAGGCTGTCTCACGGTGTCCCTCACCAAGTCATGGCCGGGCCTGTCCCGGCCATCCCGATTGAGTAAAGCGCCACGCCCCACATAATCGGGATCACCGGCCCAAGGCTGGTGATGACGTGGAAGAGGCGGCGACGAACGACCGGATGAGCGCTGCGCCTCACGCAAGCGGGATCACCGGCACAAGGCCGGTGATGACAGAGAGTGATATTCTGGCAGCGCTCCCGGATCTGCGCTGCGCTTCGTCCGGGATGACGAAGGCGGTTACTCCGCCGATTCCCTGATCTTCTCGCGGAACGGGTCGGCCGCGTAGACGCCGAGAATGCGCAGCTCGCGGGAGAAGAACTCGAGCTCCTCCAGCGCGCGCTTGAGGTTGATGTCCTCGGGATGGCCGTCGACTTCCGCATAGAACTGCGTCGCCAGGAACTCGCCCTCCAGCATATAGCTTTCGAGCTTCGTCATGTTGATGCCGTTCGTGGCGAAGCCGCCCAGCGCCTTGTAGAGCGCCGCGGGCAGGTTGCGCACGCGGAAGACAAACGAGGTCACCGTCGGTCCCTGCCCCGCCGGAGTCCATTTCGGCGTCTTCGAGAGGACCACGAAGCGCGTGGTGTTGTGCGCCTCGTCTTCCACGTCCTCGGCGAGGATCTTGAGGCCGTAGATCTCGGCGGCCATGCGCGGCGCGAGGGAGGCGCGGGTTGGGTCCTTCCATTCGGCGACCTGGCGCGCGGAACCGGCCGTGTCGCCGGCCACATGCGCCTTGAGCCCGAGCTTGCGGATGATCTTGCGGCACTGGCCAAGCGCGTGAACGTGGCTGTAGACGCTCTTGATCGTGCCGAGATCGGCCTCGGGCAGCGCCATGAGCTGGAAATGGATCGGCAGGAAGCCCTCGCCGATGATGTGCAGGCCGGAGGTCGGCAGGAGGTGATGGATATCCGCCACGCGGCCCGCGATCGAATTCTCGATGGGGATCATGGCGAGGCCCGCCTCGCCGTCCTTCACGGCGGCGAAGGCGTCCTCGAAGGTCGGACAGGGCAGCACTTCCCAATCGGGATACATCTGCGAGCAGATGATGTGGGAATTGGCGCCGGGTTCGCCCTGGAACGAAATAACCTGCTTCATGCTGTCCTCCGGGCCGCGATGATGGCGCGGGCTCTCTCCAGATCGTGCGGGGTGTCGACGCCGAGCGGCACATCATCGACGACGACCGCATCGATGCGCATGCCCGCCTCGAGCGCCCGCAGCTGCTCCAGCTTCTCGCGCTGCTCGAGGGGCGATTGCGGCAGGCCCACGAAGCGCTGCAGCGCCTTGCGGCGATAGGCGTAGAGGCCGATGTGATGATAGAGCGGGCCCTCGCCGTAGGGGGCCGTCGCCCTGGTGAAGTACAGCGCGCGGAAGCGGCCTGGCGAAACCTGGCTGCCGACCATCTTCACCACGTTGGGATTGGTCTTTTCCTCCTCCCGCTCGATCACGGCGACGAGGGTCGCGAGATCGACATTCGGATCGGCCAGAGGGGTGATCGAGGCAGCGATGACGCGCGGATCGATGGTCGGGAGGTCCCCCTGGACGTTCACGACGACATCGTGGCGCCCCTCGGGGTCGAGCTTTTCCACAGCTTCGAAGATTCGGTCCGAGCCGGAGGCGTGGTCCGCCCGGGTCAGGACGGCCTGCCCCCCTGCCCTCGTCACGGCCTCGGCGATCTCGGCGGAGTCGGTGGCCACGGCGACGGGGCCGATGCCGGCTTCCACCGCGCGCCGCCACACATGGACGATCATGGATTCGCCGGCGATGTCCGCCAGGGGCTTATTCGGCAGGCGGGTCGCCGCCAGACGGGCCGGGATGAGGACGAGTGGGTCGGACATGTCGAAGGTCTTCGCAGGAAAAGCTGAGGGTCCTTAGCAAGGCGGGCCTTGTTTGTCATGCCGGTTGCGGCACTTGATTCGGGCACATTGCGGCTCCCCCTGCGTTTCAAACCAGCCCTGCGTTCAAACCAACCCTGCGACTAAAGGAACGGAAAAACCTGCAAAAACCGATTGTCAAAGCCCCTGCTCTACGGCTAAGCAACGCGCCGTAACCCGGGCATCCGTCCGCGGGACCGTTCTGTTTGCGCTGGGTTCGCCGTAACCAAGGCGAGGAGAGCCTCACTTATGAATATCGAGACCAATAAGATCCTGGGCGCCGTTTTCGGTACGCTTCTCTTCGTGGTGGGCGTCAGAGTCGTTGCCGAAGGTCTGTTCTCGCCTCATGCCCCTGCCGTTCCGGGCTATGATCTTCCTGCCGCCGAGGAGGCCGCCGCCGGGGGCGCCGGCGCTCCGGCCGAGCCGGCACAGCCCCTCCCCGTCCTCCTGGCCAGCGCCGACCCGGCCAAAGGTCAGGCCGCGGCCAAGAAATGCGCCTCGTGCCATGACTTCACGAAGGGCGGCCCGAACAAGGTCGGCCCGAACCTCTACGGCGTCGTGGGCCGTCCGGTCGCCTCGCACGAGGGCTTCAACTACTCGGCTGCCATGAAGGCCCATGGCGGCGAATGGACCTACGAGGCTCTGAACGAGTTCGTCCACAACCCGAAGAAGGCGGTGCCCGGCACGATCATGGCCTTCGCCGGCATCGCGAGCGACAAGGAGCGCGCGGACCTGCTCGCCTATCTGCGGACCCTGTCCGACAGCCCGGTCGACTTCCCGGCGCAATAAGCCTCAGTGGAATCTCGCGAATTTGACCGAAGCCGGGCCCTGTGCCCGGCTTTTGTTTTGGCCTCTCTCCCTTGCGCTCGCCCTCGGGCGCACAAAAATGTACCCTGACGACAGACGCCTCGTCCTTCAGGAGACGCCTTGTGATCCGTACCCTTCTGCCGAGCCTCCTGGCCGCCTGCCTCGCCTTTGGCCCCCTCGCAGCCCAGGAAGCTCCCAAGGAAGCCCCTCAGGAAGCCCAATGGCGGCATGGCGCGGCCCTCCTCGGAGAGCCGAAATATCCCTCCGGATTCGAGCATTTCGACTACGTCAATCCCGACGCGCCCAAGGGCGGCCTGGTCAGGCTCGGCGCGCAGGGCACCTTCGACAGCTTCAACCTGGTGGTGGCGGGCGTGAAGGGCACGCCGGCGGCGGGGATCACCCTCATCTACGAGAGCCTGACGACCCCGTCTCTCGACGAGCCGAGCGCGGCCTATGGCCTCCTGGCGGAATCCTTCCATTACCCGGAGGATTATTCCTCCGTCACCTTCCGCCTGCGGCCGGAGGCGCGCTGGCACGACGGCGAGCCCGTCACGGCAGAGGACGTGATCTTCTCCTTCGAGGCGTTCAAGGCGAACAGCCCGCTTTACGCGTCCTATTACGCCAACGTCACGAAGGCCGAGAAGATTTCGGACCGCGAGGTGAAGTTCACCTTCGACCAGACGGGCAACCGCGAATTGCCGCAGATCATGGGGCAGCTCACGATCCTGCCGAAGCATTGGTGGGAAGGAACCGCGCCCGACGGGCGCAAGCGCGACGTGACGCAGACCACGCTCGAACCGCCGCTGGGCTCGGGCCCCTACCGCATCAGGAGCTTCGAGGCGGGCCGCACGATCGCCTATGAGCGCGTGAAGGATTACTGGGGCGAGAGCCTCAACGTGAATGTGGGCCAGAACAACTTCGACGAGATCCGCTTCGAGTATTACCGCGATGCGACGGTTCTGCTCGAAGCCTTCAAGAGCGACCGCATCGATTATCGCGTCGAGAACATCGCCCGCAACTGGGCGACGGGTTACAATTTCCCCGCGCGCCAAGAAGGCCGCGTCATCCTGGAGGAATTTCCGCAGCGCGCCGCCGGCGTGATGCAGGCCTTCGTGCTCAATCTCAGGCGCGACAAGTTCAAGGACGAGCGCGTGCGCCGCGCCCTCAACCTCGCCTTCCCGTTCGAGGAGATCAACAAGGCGATCTTCTCAGGGCAATACGAGCGCGTCGCGAGCTATTTCCATGGCCTCGAGCTGGCCTCCTCAGGACTGCCCGAAGGGCAGGAGCTGGCGATCCTCGAATCCGTGCGCGACAAGATTCCGCCGAGCGTCTTCACGACGCCTTACAGGAACCCCACCAGCGACTCGCCCGAGGCCGTGAGGAACAACCTGCGCGAAGCCGACCGCCTGCTGCGCGAGGCGGGATGGGAGGTGAAGGGCGGCCGCAGAATCAACGCGAATGGCGAGGCCTTCACCATCGAGTTCCTCGGCGAAGCGCCGGCCGACGAACGCTACGTTCTCCCCTACAGGGAATCGCTCAAGCGCCTCGGCATCGAGGTCACGGTGCGCATCGTCGACGACGCGCAATACGTCAACCGCACCCGCTCCTTCGATTTCGACATGATCACCAACGGCTGGGCGCAGTCGCTGTCACCCGGCAACGAGCAGCGGGAATATTGGGGCTCGCAGGCCGCCCGGCGCGAAGGCTCGCAGAATTATGCCGGCATCGCCGATCCCGGCATCGACGCCCTGATCGACAAGGTGATCTACGCGAAGGATCGCGACGAACTCGTCGCCGCGACCAAGGCTCTCGATCGCGTCCTCCTGGCGCACAACTTCGTCGTGCCGCAATGGACCTACGGCAAGGTGCGCACGGCCCGCTGGAACCGCTACAGTCACCCGGAGACCATGCCGCGCTATGGTGCGGCCGCCTTCCCGACCGTGTGGTGGTACGACGAGGCCAAGGCCGCGAAGACGGGAGCGCCGCGATGAGGGATGTGAGCCGCAGGACGATCCTCAAGAGCGGCGCCGCGGCGGCGGCCCTCTCCCTTCTGCCGCGCCAGGGTCATGCGGAGAACGGCGAAATCGAAACGCATGGCTTGTCGAGCTTCGGCGATCTGAAGCAGGAGCCGGGCTTCAAGCATTTCGCCTATGTCAATCCGGCCGCGCCCAAGGGCGGCACGCTGGTGCTGCAGATCAGGCAGGCCAGCGGCAACCAGAACTTCGACACGTTCAACACGCTCAACATCTTCGTGCTGCGCGGCGACGGCGCGGCGGGAATGGGCGCCACCTTCGACACGCTGATGGCAAGCTCCGGCGACGAGCCGAACTCCATGTACGGGCTCGTCGCGAAACGCGTTCGCATTTCCAGCGACAAGCTCACCTACCGCTTCATCCTTCGGCCGGAGGCGCGCTTCCACGACGGATCGCCGCTGACGGCCCGCGATGCGGCATTCTCTCTCATGATCCTGAAGGAGAAGGGGCATCCGGTCTATCGCTCCATTCTCGCGCAGATGACATCGGCGGAGGCGGAGAGCGACGACGTCCTGCGCGTCCAGCTGTCGCCGCAGCGCAGCCGGGATCTCCATCTCGCCGTCGCGAGCATGCCGATCTTCTCCGAGCGCTACTGGCAGGGAAAGGACTTCGAGGCCGCGACGCTGGAAGCTCCGCTCGGTTCGGGCCCCTACAAGGTGAGCCGCTTCGAGCAGGGCCGCTACATCGAGTTCGAGCGCGTGCCCGATTACTGGGGCAAGGATCTGCCCGTGAATGTGGGGCAGAACAACTTCGACCGCATCCGCTACGAATATTACCGCGACCGCACCGTGGCCTTCGAGGCGTTCAAGAACGGCTCGATCAACTATCACGAGGAGTTCACCTCGCGCATCTGGGCCACGGGCTACGACTTCCCGGCCTTCAGGGAAGGCCGCGTGAAGCGCGAGGAGATCCCCGACGATACGCCCGCTCCCATCCAGGGCTGGTACTTCAACACGCGCCGCGAGGCGTTCAAGGACCCGCGCATCCGCGAAGCGATCGGCCTGGCCTTCGACTTCGAATGGACGAACACGAACATCATGTTCGGCTCCTACAAGCGCCTCACGTCCTTCTTCGAGAATTCGGACATGAAGGCGACGGGCCTTCCCTCCCCCGACGAGGTCGCCCTGCTGGAACCGTTCCGCGACGAGCTGCCTCCCGCGGTCTTCGCCGAACCCTATGTGCCGCCGGTCTCCGATGGTTCCGGGCAGGACAGAAAGCTGCTCCGCCGCGCTGACGAGCTCTTGCGCGAAGCGGGCTGCAAGCGTGAGGGCGGTGTCCTGAAGCTGCCGAGCGGCCAGCCCTTCACCATCGAGTTCCTGGATTTCCAGAACTCGCTTCAGCCGCATACGCAACCGTTCCAGGCCAATCTGAAGCGGCTGGGCATCGACGCCCGCTCGCGCATCGTCGATGCCGCGCAATATCAGCAGCGCATGAACGAGTACGATTTCGACATGGCGAGCCGCGCACTCGTCGGCACCACGACTCCGGGCGATTCCTTGCGCGCCGTCTTTGGCTCGGAAGCCGCCAAGACTCCGGGAACGCGCAACATCGCCGGGATCGCGCATCCCGCCATCGACGCCCTGGTGGAAAAGATCGGCAACGCCCAGACGCGCGAGGAGCTGAACATCGCCTGCCGGGCCCTGGACCGGGTGCTGCGGGCGGGCCATTATTGGGTGCCCATGTGGTTCAAGGCCAGCGACTGGATTGCCTATTGGGACATGTTCTCCCGCCCCGAAACGAAGCCGCGTTTCGGCTCGGGAGCGCCGGGAACCTGGTGGTATGACGCCGAGAAGGCAAAACGCATCGGACGAGGATAGAGTTTGGACAGAGCTTTGACGACGAGAGCCGTTGCGGGCACGCCCCGCCTGCTTCTGCGCCTTGAGGGATTGGCGCTCCTGGCCGCGGCCACCTGGGTCTTCGCGCAGACGGGCCAGTCCTGGTGGCTCTATGCGATCCTGTTTTTCGCACCCGACCTGAGCTTTGCGGCCTATGCCGCGGGTCCCCGGACAGGTGCGATCGTCTACAACGCTCTTCACTCCACCATCGGTGCGGCGCTGCTCGGATCGGCCGGGCTGCTCCTCGAGCATCCGCTGCTTCTGAGCCTCGCCGCGATCTGGGCCGCCCATGTGGGATTCGACCGCGTGATGGGCTACGGCCTGAAATACGCCACGGCCTTCGGCGACACCCATCTCGGCCGCATCGGCCGCAACCCGGCGGGCGCTTGATGCTGGCTTATATCGCGCGTCGTCTCCTTCTCATGATCCCGACGATTCTCGGGATCATGCTCATCTCCTTCGTGATCATCCAGTTCGCGCCCGGCGGCCCCGTGGAGCGCATCATCGCGCAGCTTCAGGGCCAGGATTCGAGCGCCACCGCGCGCATTTCCGGCGGCGGCGGCGATGTCGGCGGCGCAGGCCAGGCCCAGGGCGGAGGCGGCGATTCCTCCTCGTCCCGCTATCGCGGCGCGCAGGGACTCGATCCGCAATTCATCAAGCAGCTGGAAGCGCAGTTCGGCTTCGACAAGCCGGCCCATGAACGCTTCGTCAAGATGCTCTGGGACTATGCGCGCTTCGATTTCGGCAAGAGCTATTTCCGCGACATCTCGGTGCTGGAGCTCATCAAGGAGAAGCTGCCTGTCTCCATCAGCCTCGGCCTCTGGATGACGCTTCTGTCCTACGCCATCTCGATTCCGCTCGGCATCAAGAAGGCGGTGAACGACGGTTCGGCCTTCGACATCTGGACCTCGGCGATCGTCATCATCGGCTATGCGATCCCGGGCTTCCTCTTCGCGATCCTGCTGATCGTCCTGTTCGCCGGCGGGTCGTTCTGGCAGATCTTTCCGCTGCGCGGCCTGACCTCCGAAGGCTGGGCCTTCATGCCCTGGTACATGCAGATCGCCGATTATTTCTGGCATCTGGCGCTGCCCATCACCGCCATGGCGCTCGGCGCCTTCGCCACCTCGACGCTACTCACCAAGAATTCCTTTCTCGACGAGATCCGCAAGCAATACGTGCTCACCGCCCGCATGAAGGGCCTGTCCGAGCGACAGGTGCTCTACGGCCACGTCTTCCGCAATGCGATGCTGATCGTGGTCGCGGGCTTTCCGGGAGCCTTCATCGGCGCGTTCTTCGCGGGCTCCCTGCTCATCGAGACGATCTTCTCCCTCGACGGGCTTGGCCTTCTCTCCTTCGAATCCATCGTGAACCGCGATTACCCGGTGGTCTTCGCCAATCTCTACATCTTCTCGCTCCTGGGGCTGGTGGTGAACCTGATCTCGGATCTCACCTATACCTGGATCGATCCGCGGATCGATTTCGAGACGCGGGAGGCGTGAGATGAACGAGAACGTTCCCCTCGTCTCTCCCGCCGCCGCGCCGGTCGCGCCGCCGCTTCCGAAAGAGGGCTTCATCCGCCTGTCGCCGCTCAACCGGCGGCGGCTGCAGAACTTCAAGGCGAACCGCCGCGGCTACTGGTCCTTCTGGATCTTCATGATCCTGTTCGTCCTGAGCCTCTTCGCGGAGTTCGTCGCCAACGACAGGCCGATCCTCGCATCCTACAAGGGCGAGCTGCTCTATCCTGCCTTCATCGATTATCCGGAAGAGAAGTTCGGCGGCTTCCTGGCGCAGACCGATTATCGCGATCCGGTCATCGCAAAGGAGATCCAGGAGAACGGCTGGATGCTCTGGGCGCCGATCCGTTTCTCCTATTCCACGCACAATCTCGACCTGCCCGTGCCAGCCCCCGCTCCGCCCACCTGGATGCTGACCGACGAGCAGTGCCGTCCCATCGCGGAACGCACCGGCGGCACCGGCTGCAGCGACATCGAGTGGAACTGGCTCGGCACGGACGACCAGGGCCGCGACGTGGCCGCGCGCCTCATCTACGGCTTTCGCATCTCGGTCCTCTTCGGCCTGATCCTCGCCGGCATCTCCTCCGTCGTCGGCATTCTCGCCGGCGCCGTGCAGGGCTATTACGGCGGCTGGATCGACCTGATCTTCCAGCGCTTCATCGAGATCTGGACCGCCATTCCCTCGCTCTACCTGCTGATCATCATCTCCTCGATCATCACGCCGAGCTTCTTCGTGCTGCTCGGTATCCTGCTTCTCTTCTCCTGGGTGTCGCTCGTCGGCGTGGTGCGCGCGGAATTCCTGCGCGCACGGAACTTCGAATATGTGCGCGCGGCCAGAGCCCTCGGCCTGTCGAACGCCACCATCATGTTCAAGCATCTCCTGCCGAACGCCATGGTGGCGACGCTGACCTTCCTGCCCTTCATCATCAACGGCTCGATCACGACGCTCACCTCCCTCGACTTCCTCGGCTTCGGCCTGCCGCCCGGTTCGCCCTCGCTCGGCGAGCTGCTTGCGCAGGGCAAGGCAAACCTTCAGGCGCCGTGGCTCGGGCTTGCCGGCTTCTTCGTGATCGCGCTCATGCTGAGCCTTCTCATCTTCATCGGCGAAGCCGTGCGCGACGCCTTCGACCCGAGAAAGACGTTCCGATGACAGAACCTCTTCTCTCCGTCCGGGATCTCTCCGTCGCCTTCCGCCAGGGCGAGCGCGACATGCTGGCGGTGGACCGCGTGTCGTTCGACATCTTACCGGGCGAGACGGTGGCGCTCGTGGGCGAGTCGGGATCGGGCAAGTCGGTCTCCGCGCTCTCGATCCTCAAGCTCCTGCCCTATCCGTCCGCGCATCACCCCTCGGGAAGCATCCTGTTCAAGGGCAAAGACCTGATCGGCTTGAGCGAGGACGAGATGCGCCGCGTGCGCGGCGACGACATCACCATGGTGTTCCAGGAGCCGATGACCTCGCTCAACCCGCTCCACACCATCGAGCGGCAGGTGAGCGAGATCCTCAAGCTCCACAAAGGGCTCTCCGACAGGGAGGCGCGCGTCCGCACGCTCGAGCTTCTGAACCTCGTCGGCATCCGCGATGCGGAAAGCCGCCTTAACGCCTATCCGCACCAGCTCTCGGGCGGCCAGCGCCAGCGCGTGATGATCGCCATGGCGCTCGCCAACGAGCCCGACCTCTTCATCGCCGACGAGCCGACGACGGCGCTGGACGTGACGGTGCAGGCGCAGATCCTGAAGCTCCTCGCTGAGCTGAAATCCAGGCTCGGCATGTCCATGCTCTTCATCACGCACGATCTCGGCATCGTGCGGAAGATCGCCGACCGCGTCTGCGTCATGCTGGGCGGCAAGATCGTCGAGCACGGCAGGGTGGCGGAGGTGTTCGACAATCCGCAGCATCCCTATACGCAGAAGCTCCTCGCCGCCGAACCGAAAGGCCGCGCCAATCCGGTGCCGCAGGATGCGCCGACCATCGTCGAGGCCGGTCCCATCAAGGTCTGGTTCCCGATCAAGCGCGGCTTCTTCCAGAAAACCGTCGGCCATGTGAAGGCGGTGGACGGCGTGTCCGTGCGCGTGCGCAAGGGCGAGACCGTGGGCGTCGTCGGCGAATCCGGTTCGGGAAAGACGACGCTAGGCCTCGCCATCCTCCGCCTCGTGCAGTCGGAAGGTCCCATCGTCTTCCTCGGCAACCGCATCGACGGCCTGCGCGCGCGGGAGATCCGGCCGATGCGCAAGGACCTGCAGGTGGTGTTCCAGGATCCCTACGGCTCCCTCTCGCCGCGCATGTCGATTGCCGAGATCGTCGAGGAAGGACTTCTCGTCCAGGACAAGGGCCTCACTTACGCCCAGCGCCGCGACGTGGTGGCGCGCGCCTTGTACGATGTCGGCCTCGACCCCGCGACCATGGACCGCTACCCGCACGAATTCTCCGGCGGCCAGCGCCAGCGCATCGCGATCGCCCGCGCCATGGCGCTGGAGCCGCAATTCATCATGCTGGACGAGCCCACCTCCGCCCTCGACATGTCGGTGCAGGCGCAGATCGTCGAACTCCTGCGCGATCTCCAGAAGCGCCGGGACCTCGCCTACATGTTCATCAGCCACGATCTGAAGGTGGTGCGCGCCCTCGCGAACCATGTTGTGGTGATGCAGAACGGCAAGGTCGTCGAGGAAGGCTCCGCCGAGAGCATCTTCGCCGCGCCGCGCACCGAGTACACGAAGGCGCTCTTCGCGGCCGCGTTCAATCTCGAAACAGTCGGTAACGGCGCCGTTCGCCAATAAGGTCGATCGTCGGGCATGTCCTCTCATCATCATTCCCATCAGGGCCATCATCATGGGCATTCCCATGAGGTCGGGCATGGACGCGCCTTCGTCATCGGCATCGCGCTCAATCTTGCCTTCGTCGCCATAGAGGCGGCCTACGGCTTCATCGCCGATTCCATGGCGCTGCTGTCGGATGCGGGCCACAACCTGAGCGACGTGCTCGGCCTTGCCATCGCCTGGGGCGCGGCGATCCTTGCGAGGCGCGCGCCGAACGACCGCTACACATACGGCCTGCGCCCGAGCTCGATCCTCGCCGCGCTCCTCAATGCGCTTCTCCTGATGGTGGCGGTCGGCGGCATCGTCTGGGAATCGGTGGAGCGCCTGATCGAGCCCGCGCCCGTGATGGCCGGAACCATGATGGTCGTGGCGGGCATCGGCATCGTCGTGAACGGCTTCACGGCCTTTCTCTTCATGGGCGGCCACCACGATCTCAACATCCGCGGCGCGTTCCTGCACATGGTGGCGGATGCGGCGGTGTCCCTGGGCGTAGTGCTCGGCGGCTTCGCCATCCTCTGGACGGGGGCCGGCTGGATCGACCCGGTGCTGAGCCTCGTCATCGCGGCCGTCATCGTCTGGGGAACCTGGGATCTGCTGAAGCAGTCGCTCCGGCTCTCGCTGCACGGCGTGCCGCCCGGGATCGCCATGGCCGACGTGAAGGAGTTCCTCGCCGCCCGGCCCGGAGTCGCCCGCGTCCATCATGTGCATGTCTGGGCGATCAGCACCACGCAGAATGCGCTCACCGCGCATCTGGTCATGCCGCAGGGCCATCCCGGCGACCGCTTCCTGGCCGACACCCGGCATGACCTGAAGGAGCGTTTCGGCATCGATCATGTGACCCTGCAGATCGAGATCCATGCGCCGCACGGCCGCGATCGAGGCGGCGAATGCCCCCTTGACCACGGGGACGACCACCCTGACCATCATCGCGAGGGGCACAATCATGGGGGACACCCCCATGACGACGGGGCATCGCATCTTGCACCGTAATGTCGTATCAGGCGTGATTCGAACGGCTTGAAGGATCAGGATTCATGGCTCGCGCTCTTCTCATCGTGCTCGATTCCGTCGGCATCGGCGGCGCCGAGGATGCGGCTGCCTACGGCGATGTCGGCGCGGATACGGTCGGCCACATCGCCGAGGCCTGTTCCGAGGGGCGTGGCGACCAGCCGGGCCTGCGCCAGGGACCGCTCCATCTGCCCCATATGGCGGGCCTGGGCCTCGGCCTCGCCTGCGAGGCCTCCACGGGCCGCCTGCCGCCCCATCTCGGCCTCCAGGGCTCCTTGACGGGAGCCTGGGGCTATGGCGTCGAGACCTCCAGGGGCAAGGACACGCCGTCCGGCCATTGGGAGATCGCCGGCGTGCCCGTGGCTTTCGACTGGGGCTATTTCCCCAACACCATCCCCGCCTTTCCGGACAAGCTCACCCATGCGCTGATCGAGCGCGCGAAGCTGCCCGGCATCCTCGGCAACAAGCATGCCTCGGGCACCGCCATCATCGAGGAATTCGCCGTCGAGCACCTGAGGACGGGCAAGCCGATCTGCTACACCTCGGTCGACAGCGTGCTGCAGATCGCCGCGCATGAGGAGAGCTTCGGGCTCGAGCGCCTCTACGAGGTCTGCCGGATCGGCCGGGAGCTGTGCGACGAGTACAAGATCGGCCGCGTGATCGCACGCCCCTTCCAGGGCACGCCCGAGACCGGCTTCCGGCGCACGGGCAACCGCAAGGATTACGCGACGCCGCCGCCTGCAGACACCATTCTCGACACGCTGACGAAGGCGGGACGCTCCGTCGTGACCGTGGGCAAGATCGGCGACATCTTCGCCCATCGCGGCACCGGGCAGGAGGTGAAGCCGAACGGCAACGATGCCTGCCTGTCCGCCGCCATCGAGTCGATGAAGACGCTGCCGGACGGCGGCTTCGTCTTCGCCAATCTCGTCGATTTCGACAGCGAATTCGGCCATCGCCGCGACATTCCCGGCTACGCCGCGGCCCTGGAGGCGTTTGACCGGCGCGTGCCGGAGATCGAAGCCGCCCTGAGCCAGGGCGACCTCGTCGTCATCACCGCCGACCACGGCAACGACCCGTCCTGGCACGGCACCGACCATACCCGCGAGCATGTGCCGATCCTTGCCTTCGGCCCCGGCGTGACGGCCGGCAGCGTGGGGCGGCGGGAAAGCTTTGCCGATATCGGCGCCAGCATCCTGGCGCATCTCGGCGTCCCCAACCCCGGCAAGGGGACATCTTGGCTGTAGCTCCTTCTCCAGCCGCCATTCCGAATCGGCTTCGCCGGCCGGGATGGCCCTTTGAGCTTAAGCCGTTGACGGCAACGAAACTTTGGCTCACTCTTCCAAGGATCGTAAGGAGACTTTCCTGACGATCGTTGGGGGAGTCTTCCCGTTCTCGCGTGGAAGATCATTCATGAGCACGCCTAACCGCTCGACCCATATCCGGCTCACCTCCCACCCCGAGCCGAATGCAGGCACCATCAAGCATCCGATCAAATGGGGCGCCAGGGATCCGAAGGAGCGCGGGCCGATCATCGGCACCGTGACGAACCCGAACGACCGCAACGTGATCGGCGCCCATGGCGGCTCCTACTCGCTGTATCGGGCGCTGGCGATTTCCGCGCGCGCGCTCAACCCGCTCACACGGCCCGATCTGCGCAACACGCACCCCACCGCCGATATCGGCCCGCATCCGCAATGGTTCGAGAAGTCCAAGATCGTGTCCCTCGATCCGTGGGGACATCTGGTGGGCGAAGTCTTTGCGGACGAAATCGCCGGCGGGCTCGACATCCGCCCCACCATCGCGGTGACGAAGGCGCGCCTCAACATGCCGGAGATTCTCGCCGCCATGGGCGCGAAGCGCCTGAAGGCCGATGGCGGCTTCCTGCATGAATCCGGCGACATTTCGGTGACGAAGATCGCGGTCGATCCCGTGTGGTACCTGCCCGGCATCGCGGAGCGCTTCGGCTCCACCGAAGGCGAATTGCGCCGCACATTGTTCGAGCAGACCGGCGGCATGTTCCCGGAACTCGTGACCCGGCCCGACATGACCGTGTTCCTGCCGCCCATCGGCAACACGACCGTGTATGTGGTGGGTGACGTGGCGCGCCTGGGCGACCCGAAGACGCGTGTCGCCTGCCGCGTGCATGACGAATGCAACGGCTCCGACGTGTTCGGCTCCGACATCTGCACCTGCCGGCCCTATCTCGTGCATGGCATCGAGGAATGCGTGAAGGAGGCTCAGAACGGCGGCGTCGGCGTCATCGCCTATAACCGCAAGGAGGGACGCGCGCTCGGCGAAGTCACCAAGTTCCTCGTCTACAATGCCCGCAAGCGCCAGGAGGGCGGCGATTCCGCAGCCACCTATTTCGAGCGCACGGAATGCGTGGCGGGCGTGCAGGATGCGCGCTTCCAGCAGCTCATGCCCGATGTGCTGCACTGGCTCGGCATCCGCCGCATCGACCGGCTCATGTCCATGTCCAACATGAAATACGACGCCATCACCGGCTCCGGCATCGAGGTGGTGGAGCGCGTGCCGATTCCGCCGGAACTCGTGCCGCCGGATGCGCAGGTCGAGATCGAGGCCAAGAAGGCTGCCGGCTATTATACCCCCGATGGCGCTCCGGACACGGCGGAGCTGGACAAGGTGAAGGGCCGCGATCTCGAACGCTTTTAACCTTCTTCACAGCCGGCCGGGTTTGATAGTCCCGGCCCCATCGAAGTCTATGCTATCGCTCTTCTGACCGAAGAGCACCGGAGTCCTGCGTGACGGATCAGCCCCATTCCTCCCCCGAGACACAAGCCGCCCGCACGCTTCTCACAGCGGCTGCCGTGCGCGAGCGGTCGCACAAGCTCCTCGCGGCCGGCCTGGAGGGCCGCCTGAGGCATTTCACGGTGGACCTGAGCCGTCTGGACGCCTGCGCGGACGCGGTCGTGACCACGATCCGCGAGGCCTATCCTTCCCTCGACATCCCCTTCCACGCCCGCTGGCGGCATTTTTCCGCCGGTGGCCACGGCCGCTGGGATGCGGTGATGCATGGAGCGCCCTGGGAGAGCACGGGCGACATGGCGCGCTCGGCCTTCGACCTGGCGATCGTCTCCGTGCTCCTCGATGCGGGCGCGGGGCCGCAATGGCGCTATCGCGAGGGCCGCACGGACGAAACCTATGCCCGCTCCGAGGGCTTGGCCGTGGCGAGCTTCGACATGTTCGTGAGCGGCGCCTTCTCGTCGCGGCCGGAAGATCCCTTCCGTGTCGATGCGGATGTGCTGATGGCGCTCACGCCCGAGGATCTGGCGCAAGGCTTCCAGGTGTCCGCCGACAACCCGCTCGTGGGCCTGGAGGGCCGGGCGGCGCTTCTCAACCGCCTGGGCCGCGTCGTCGCGACGAACCCGGACATTTTCGGGCAGGTGGACGATCCCCGTCCCGGCGGCCTTGTGGATGTCATCGTAGCGGGCGCCGAGGGCGACGCCGTCAAGGCGACCGCGATCCTGGAGGCGCTCCTCGCCCATCTCGGCCCGATCTGGCCCGGCCGCATCACCCTGGGCGGCGTCGATCTCGGCGATACGTGGCGCCACCCGCTGGTGGAGGCCCCGGACGTCACCAAGGGGCTCATCCCCTTCCACAAGCTCTCCCAATGGCTCTCCTATTCCCTGATCGAGCCCCTGGAATGGGCAGGCTATACCGTGACCGACATCAACGGGCTCACGGGCCTGCCGGAATATCGCAATGGCGGACTTTTCCTCGACACGGGCGTGATCGCCCTGAAAAATCCGGAGGACGCCGGCGTGGCCCACGCGGTGGATTCCCAACTCGTCGTGGAATGGCGGGCCTTGACGGTTGCCCTTTTGGACCGCATTGCCGATCCCATCCGCGCCCGGCTTAGGTTGACCGCCGAGACCTTTCCCCTTGCGAAGGTGCTCGAAGGCGGCACCTGGGCCACGGGGCGCAGATTGGCCAAGGAGAAGCGCGGCGACGGCTCGCCGCCTCTCAACGTAATCAGTGATGGAACGGTGTTTTGATGAATCAGCCTATGACGACCAGAGGAGGAAGAAGCATGGAAGGCGTAACGGTGGTCGATCATCCGCTGGTTCAGCACAAGCTGACGCTGATGCGGGACAAGCAGCGCTCCACGAAAGGCTTCCGCCAGCTCCTCAACGAAATCGGCATGCTCCTCTGCTATGAGGTCACCCGCGACCTGCCGACGGAGCGCATCGAGATCGAGACGCCGATGACGACGATGGAGGGCGTGCAGATCGCCGGCAAGAAGCTCGTCTTCGCCCCGATCCTGCGCGCGGGCGTCGGCTTCCTCGACGGCATGCTCACCCTCGTCCCCGCCGCGCGCGTGGCCCATATCGGCCTCTATCGCGATCCGGAATCCCTGCAGGCGGTGGAATATTACTTCAAGGCTCCTTCGGATCTCGCCGACCGCATGGTGCTGGTGCTCGACCCGATGCTCGCCACCGCGAACTCGGCCGTGGCCGCCATCGACCGCCTGAAGGAGCGCGGCGCGAAGGATCTTCGCTTCGTGTGCCTGCTGGCCGCGCCCGAGGGCATCGAGAAGCTGCGCGGTGCGCATCCCGACGTGCATATCTGGACCGCTTCGATCGACGAGCGTCTGAACGACCACGGCTATATCGTGCCGGGCCTCGGCGACGCCGGCGACCGCATGTATGGAACGCGCTGAAGTCAGCGCGGTTAGCGCTGTGACGCTTGCAGGACAGGATTGAACGGCCTTGCGCTTCATCGTCGCCGATTGGGGAACGACCCGCTTCCGTGGCTATCTGATCGAGAACGAAACCATTCTCGATCAGGTCTCGTCGGACGAGGGCGTCTCCGCGCTCCAGAAGGGTGAGCACCGCGGCGTTTTCCTGAAGCATTGCAGGCGCTGGCTCGATGCGGAGCCGAACGCGCCCGTGCTGCTCGTCGGCATGGTGGGCAGCCGCGAAGGCTGGGTGGAGGCGCCCTATGCCTCCTGCCCCGCAGGCCCCGCCGAGATTGCGGAGGCTCTCGTGGCGGTCGATCTCGAGAATGGCCGCAAGGGCTACATCATTCCCGGCCTCTTCTGCGAGCCTGCTCCCGGCGCCGCCGACGTGATACGCGGCGAGGAAACGCTGGTGCTCGGCGCGGGCGTCGCGGACGGCCTCATCTGCTCGGCAGGCACGCATCCCAAATGGATCCTCATGCGCGGCGGGCGCATCGAGCGTTTCGCCACCTACATGACGGGCGAGATGTACGCGCTGCTGCGCGAGCATTCCATGATCGGGCGACCGGCGACGGAGCCTTCCGATCAGAAGGGTTTCGACATGGGCCTCGACGCGGCACAGCGGAACAGCGGAGATAACGGCGTCGGCCTGCTTCACCTGCTCTTCGGCGCGCGCGCCGCGGTCGTCTCGGGGCGCATGGGAAGCAACCTTCTGGCTCCCTATCTCTCGGGCCTGCTCACCGGCGACGAGATCAACGGCGCGCTCGCGCAGTTCGGCCGCCCCTCCTCCGTCGTCATCCTTGCCGATCAGGCCCGCGCGGACCTCTACGTTCACGCCCTCGCCCGCCATGGCATCAAGGCCGAGGTGAAGGATCCGAAGCAGGCTCTTCTCGCCGGTCTTGCACGGATCGTGCGCCAGCACACGGCAGTCTGAAAGACCGCGTCGCCGCGAACGAAACGGCCCGGATGACAGACGATCCGTTCCCCCTTAGAACTTCGCTTCAAGAACCATCATCCATTTCAGGTCAAGCCGATGCCCCACGCTCTCCTCGCAACCTCTGCCGAGAACTCGCTCCCGATCTGGCTCGTGACGGAGAGCACGTGGGCCAATACCGCGCAGCAGCTGCCGAAATCGGCACAGGGCTTCGCGAAGGCCCAAGGCTTCGAGGGCAAGGCCGGCAGCCATTGCCTGCTGCCGGATGCGGACGGCAATCTCCACGGCGTGGCCTTCGGCCTTTCCGATGACGCCAAGCAGCGTGATCCCTTCGCCGTCGGCAAGCTGCCGGCGATCCTGCCGGAGGGCCTCTATCGCTTCGAGACCGATGCACCGGATGCGGCTCTCGCCACCCTCGCCTGGCTGCTCGGTTCCTACAGTTTCGACCGCTATCGCAAGCGCGCGGAGAAATCCGTTCGGCTCGTCGTGCCCAAGGGCGTCGACGCGGAGGACGTGACGCGCATCGCCGAAGCGGTGTTCCGCAGCCGTGATCTCGTCAACACGCCGACGAGCGATCTCGGACCCGACGGGATCGAGGCTGCCGCGCGCAAGGTTGCGGAAGCCCATGGCGCGGCATTCACCAGCATCGTCGGCGACGACTTGGTGAAGCAGAACTTCCCGATGATCCATGCGGTCGGCCGCGCCTCGGCGACGGCGCCGCGTCTCATCGACTTCACCTGGGGCGATGAGAATGCGCCGCGCATCACCCTCGTCGGCAAGGGCGTCGCCTTCGACACGGGCGGCCTCGACATCAAACCTGCCTCGTCCATGCTGCTGATGCGCAAGGACATGGGTGGTGCTGCGGCAACGCTCGCGCTCGCCGACATGATCATGGGCGCCAAGCTGCCCGTGCGGCTTCGCGTGCTCATCCCCGCCGTCGAGAACTCGATTTCGAGCAATGCCTTCCGCCCCGGCGACATCCTCAACAGCCGTAAAGGGATCACCGTCGAGATCGGTAACACCGATGCGGAGGGACGCCTCATCCTCGCCGATGCGCTGGCGCTGGCGGATGAGGAGAAGCCGGAACTCATCGTCGATTTCGCGACGCTCACGGGCGCGGCCCGCGTGGCACTCGGCCCCGAGCTGCCGCCCTTCTACACGGATGATGAAGACCTCGCGGCCGAGATCGCCCGCACCGGGCTCGAGGTCAATGATCCCGTCTGGCGCCTGCCGCTCTGGGTGCCCTATCAGAGCCAGCTCGACTCGAAATTCGCCGACATGAACAATACGGGCGGGCCGATGGCCGGCTCCATCACCGCCGCCCTGTTCCTGCGCCGCTTCGTCTCCGACGCCAAGGCGCATGTGCATTTCGACATCTTCGCCTGGAACAACGCCAACCGCCCCGGACGCCCGGAGGGCGGCGAGGTTCAGGCGGCGCGGCTCATGTATGCTCTCCTGAAGAAGCGCTACGCCTCCTGAGACGTAGGGTCGCTGGCGCTTCCGCCGAGGAAGCGCTAGGACACCGATGTTTGACCGTGCCAAGGAACTGCCTCGATGAATCTCGACCGTCGCACCACTCCATTCCGCCCGGATCTGGCGGATGAGAAGCTTCGCGGAAAGGTTGAGGCCGAGCGCTTCACCACCGGCACGGTGAAGCGCGTCGTCGCGTCCTTCGCTCCGCTGCACCGCCAGCCCTCACGCGAAGCGCCCGTCGATACGCAGGCGCTCTTCGGCGAGCTGGTGACCGTCTACGACGAGCATGAGGGCTGGGCGTGGGTGCAGCTGCACGACGACGGCTATGTGGGCTACCTGCCGAGCATCGCGCTTGGTGGAACCGGACCGCAGGCGACGCACAAGGTCGCGGCTATCCGCACCTTCGTCTATCCCGGCCCCAATCTGAAGCTGCCGCACATCGATTGCCTCACCATGACCTCGAAAGTCACCGTGGTCGACACGAAGGGCGATTACGCGCAGCTTGCCGATGGCGGCTGGGTCTATGCTGCGCATCTTGCAGACATCGCGCAGCACGAGCCGGATCATGTGAGCGTGGCCGAGCGCTTCCTGCACACGCCCTATCTCTGGGGCGGCAAGACGAGCATCGGAATCGACTGCTCGGGGCTCGCGCAGATTGCGCTGGCGGCCGCCGGCATCAAGGCCCCGCGCGACAGCGACATGCAGGAGCAGCTGCTCGGCACTGGCGTGGAGGTGAAGCCGGACCTGAGCGGCCTCAGGCGCGGCGATCTGGTGTTCTGGAAAGGCCATGTCGGCCTGATGATCGACGAGACCAACTTCATCCACGCCACGGGCCACAGCATGACCGTGATGATCGAACCCCTCGCCGTCGCCGAGGAGCGCATCTGCCGGACGAGCTACGGCCCGATCAGCGCGATCAAGCGCCTGTAATCTCCGATGAGCTACCTGCCCGATCCATCCGTTCTGCTCGTGGCAGGCTTCGGAGTCTTTCTCATCGCCTTCATGAAGGGCGCCTTCGGCGGCGGGCTCGCCATCGTCGGCATTCCCGTTCTGTCGCTGGTGCTCGATCCGATCAGCGCCGGAGCCGTACTCGCGCCGCTCTTCGTGCTCATGGACATCGCGGCGCTCTATTACTGGCGGCCGAGCACGTGGTCGAAAGCCGATTTGGTCCTGCTTGTCCCGGGCCTCGCCTGCGGGACGGCCATCGGTTTCCTGCTCTTGAAGGTGATCGACCGCAGCATGGTGGCGATCCTCATCGCCACCATCACTCTCGCCTTCACGGCACTGTGGTTTCGTGGCGGCGGCAGGATCGTGCAGAGACCGCGTTCGCCGATCAAAGCCATGCTCGCCGGCACGGCATCGGGCGTCTCATCCATGATGGCGCATTCCGGCGGCCCGCCGGTCGCCCTGTATCTCCTGCCGCTGGGCCTTCCCAAGGCCGTCTATGCGGGAACGGCCAGCAGCTTCTTCGCGGCGGGCAACCTGATGAAGGTTGCGCCCTGACTTTTGCTTGCAAAGCCCAGCACGGAGCTTTGGACTCTGATGGGCCTGTGCCTGCCCATCATCCCGCTCGGCGTCTGGGCAGGATATGTGCTGCATGAGCGGCTCGACCAGAAACAGCTCTACCGCCTCTGCTACGCCCTTCTCACCGTGACGGCACTCAAGCTGCTGTGGGACGGACTGCGCGGCTATGGAGTGTTCTAGGGTCGGGACTCAATAGCCCCGCGCCCGATCCACCACGTTCTGGAACGGCTCACCCGCTTCGTGGCGGCGGATCTGCTCCGCGATGTAGCGCGCCGTCGCTTCGGGCTCGCTCACGGCCGAATTGTGCGGCGTAACCGTGACGCGCGGATGCGTCCAGAGCGGCGAATCCTCCGGCAGCGGCTCCGTCTCGAACACGTCGAGCGTTGCCGCCTTCAGCGTCCCGTCGTCGAGGCTGCTCAGGATGTCGGCTTCCACCTGCAACCCACCGCGGCTTGCATTGATCAGGATGGGGCCGCCGAGCCTGCCATCCCGCGCGAGCTTGCCGAACAGGCTGCGGTTGAGAATGCCGCGCGTGTCCGGCGTGAGCGGCATGAGAACGACCAGGATGTCCGTGCGGGCGAGAAACGTGTCGAGCCCGCTGTCGCCGGAATAGATCGTGAAGCCTTCGACGCTCTTCGGCGTGCGGCTCCAGGCCGCCACATCGAAGCCCATCATCTTGAGCTTTCTGCCCGCATCCTGCCCCAGCACGCCGAAGCCCATGATGCCCACGCGCACATCCGCCGCCATCGGCGGCGAGCGATCCGGATTCCAGCGCTTGTGGCGCTGATCCTCCACGAAGCGCGCGTGATCGCGCAGATGGATGAGCGAATGCATGACGATGTACTCGCTCATGCGATGCGTCAGGTCGTCCTGCGCCACGCGCACGATGGGAACGGGCGGGAGATTGGGATAGGTCATGAGGTGATCGACGCCTGCGCCGAGCGAAAAGATCGCCTCCAGATTCGGGAGGTTGTCCAGGCTCCCCGGCTTCAATCCCCAGGTGGCCACGTAGCGGATCGCGCTTCTGTCGAAATCCTCGCCCAGCACGACGATCTCGCGGCCCGGCAGATGGCGCGTGAAGCGCTCCACCCACGGCTCAGCTTCCCAGGTGACGGCGACGAGCAGACTCACGATGTGGCTCCGATGCGTTCGAGGATCAGCGCGCCAGGCTCAGGCCTCGCATCGCCGAGTTTATAGGCTTCGCGCACCATGCGTTCCGCTTCCCGCGCGGCTTCCTCGCTGCGGGCGTGAACGATGGCGAGCGGACGGTTCGCATCGACCATCTCGCCGATTCCCGCAAGCTGCGTGAGGCCGACCGCATGATCGATGGGGTCCTGCGGGCGCGTGCGCCCGCCGCCGAGCGCGACGACCGCGATGCCCACATGGCGCGTCGCGATGCGCTGCACGATGCCGGAGCGCTCCGCATGAATCTCGCGGATCACGGGCGCAGCCGGGAGATGCTTGTGATGGTTCTCCAGGAAATCGGACGGCCCGCCGAGGGCCTCCACCATACGCTGGAACACCTCGGCCGCTTTGCCGGAAGAAATCGCATGCTCGACCTTCGCGCGCGCTTCAGCCAGATCGGCTGCGATTTTTCCAAGCACGAGCATCTCGGCGGAGAGTTCCACCGTCACCTCATGGAAGCGCTTCTCGCGCCTGCGGCCCGTGAGATAATCGACCGCATGGGCCATCTCGACCGCGTTGCCGGCAGCGGAGGCGAGCGGCTGGTGCATGTCAGTGAGCAGGGCGCTTGTGGGCAGGCCCGCGCCATTGGCGACGAGAACGAGGCTCTCGGCCAGAGCGCGCGCATCCTTCGCGTTGTCCATGAAAGCGCCGGAGCCGAACTTCACGTCCATCACGAGTCCCTGAAGACCGGCGGACAGTTTCTTCGAGAGGATGGATGCGGTGATGAGATCGATGGATTCTACCGTCGCCGTCACGTCGCGGATGGCATAGAGACGCTTGTCGGCAGGCGCGAGATCCGCCGTCTGGCCGATGATGGCGCAGCCCACCTCGCGCGTCACACGGCGGAACGTGTCGAGATCGGGCTGCGTGACATAGCCCGGAATGGAATCGAACTTGTCGAGCGTGCCGCCCGTATGGCCGAGACCGCGTCCGGAGATCATCGGAACGTAGCCGCCGCAGGCCGCGACAGCCGGACCGAGCGCAAGGCTCACCGTGTCGCCCACACCGCCCGTGGAATGCTTGTCGAGCACGGCACCGGGCAGGTCCCAGGTCAGCACCTCGCCGGAATTCATCATGGCGCGCGTCAGCGCCACGCGCTCCGGCACGGTAAGACCGCGGAAGAAGATCGCCATGGCGAAGGCCGCCGCCTGCCCCTCGGACACGGCGCCCGAGGTCAGCCCTTCGATGAAGCTCTCGATCTCGGCGGCTTCCAGGGTGCCGCCGTCGCGCTTGCGGCGGATGATTTCCTGCGGAAGGTAGGCCATGTCAGTAGGCTCCCGTGGCGGCCGCGCTGTCACGCCCTTCGATGGCGGCGATCAGCGTGTCGTAGACGCTGCTTGCACCGATGCGGAACGTCCGCGGCGTCGCCCAGCCCTGTCCCATGATGCGATCCGCTAGATCGAGATAGGCCTTCGCATCGGCAACCGTGCGGATGCCGCCGGAGGGCTTCAAGCCGACATTCCGGCCCGAGGCCTTGATGGCGTTCAGCATGATCTCGGCCGCCTCGGGCGTCGCGGAGACGGGCGTCTTGCCGGTCGATGTCTTGATGAAATCCGCGCCCGCATCGATGGCCAAGCGGCTCGCAGTGTCGATGAGATGAGCATCCTTCAATTCGCCGGTTTCGAGGATGACCTTGAGAAGCCGTCCCTGGTCGACGAGATCGCGCACGGCCTCCACCATCTCCGCCGCAATACTCAAGTCACCACGGCGCAAGGCGCCATAGGGGAGCACGAGATCGATCTCATTCGCGCCGTCGGACAGAGCTTCCCGCACATCGTCGGTGACGCGATCCACCTCCTCGCCGCCGGCGGGAAAATTCACGACCGTGGCGATCCGCACGGACGAGCCCCTGAGGTTCTCCTGCGCACGTTTCACGAATTGCGGCCACACGCAGATGGCGGCGACCGGCCCGCGCGGATCGACAGCCTTCTTGCAGAGGGCGTCGATGGCCTGATCGGTGCAGTTGTCCGTCAGGTCAGTGAGATCGAGGCAGCGCAGCGCACGTTGCGCGATGTGAGCGTCGGACATGTTTCAGAGCTCCGCGACGAATGAACGGATGAGACGCTTGAACTTCTCGGAGGCTTCCGCCGCCGTATCCTTGGTTTCCTGATGCGACGGGGAAGCGCCCTCGATGCCGGCGGCGAGATTGGTGACGACGGAGACAGCCGCCACCCGCAAACCGTAATAGCGCGCGAGGATCACTTCGGGCACGGTCGACATGCCGACGAGATCGCCGCCGAGAACCTGCACCATCTTGATCTCCGCAGGCGTCTCGAAGCTCGGGCCGGACAGCCAGGCATAGACGCCCTCGGGCAGATCGATGCCGCTCTTCTTCGCGGCGCGCTGCAGAACCTCGCGCAAAGCAGGATCGTAGGCATCGGTGAGCGACACGAAGCGGCCCTCGCTGTGATCGCGCAGAAGCGGATTCGCGCCGGAGAGATTGAGATGGTCGCTGATCGCGACCAGGCTGCCGGGACGGATCGAGGCGCGGACCGAGCCCGCCGCGTTCGTCGCCACGAGAACCGGAATCCCGAGTTCCTTCACGAAGGCGACCGGCAGACGCATCGCGCCCGCATCGCCCGTCTCGTAGTAATGCGCCCGTCCCTGGAACAGGAGAACGCGCTTGCCTTCGAGCGTTCCGGCCACGAGCTTGCCCGCATGGCCCGACACGCCGCTCCTCGGGAAATGCGGAATCTCGGCATAGGCCAGGCTCACCGCATCGCTCACCTCGTCGACCAGCGTGCCGAGCCCGGTGCCGAGCACGAAGGCGGCATCGAAGCGGCCGTCGAAGCCGCGGGCCCGCACGAATTCGGCGGCCTCTTGAACGTTCTGCTGCATGAAACGTCTCTTATCTGTCCGTCAGGTTGTCGGGTCCGAACGAGAAGGGCAACAACTCATCCAAGGTAAAGCTCCTGCGGATCCCTTCAGGCCCCGCGACATGAATCTTCGCGTTGGGCGAAGCGAATTCGCGAATGCGCTGGCGGCAGCCGCCGCAGGGCGTGACGAGATGCTCGCCCTCGCCCATCACCACGATCTCGTGAATGCGGTTCCCGCCGCCTGCGATCATCGCCGAGATGGCGCCGGCTTCCGCGCAGGCCCCGACCGGATAGGCGGCATTCTCCACGTTGCAGCCGACGAAGACCTGTCCGTCCGGCGTCGCGATGGCCGCGCCGACCTTGAAGCGGGAATAAGGCGCATAGGCCTTCGCCTGGATCGCCTTCGCGGCATCGAAAAGCGTGTCGAGAGACGCCATGATCAACGTTCCTTCACATAGGGCACGCCCGCCGCGCGCGGCGGAATGGCCCTGCCGATGACGCCGGCGAGCAGGATCACCGTCATGAGATAGGGCAGCGCCTGGATGGCCTGCACCGGCACCTCGCCGATGCCGGGAATGAAGAGGCCCTGCAGCTGGTTGGCGATGGCATCGAGAAGGCCGAACAGGAAGCAGGCACCGAGCGCCGGCCATGCGCGCCACTTGGCGAAGATGAGCGCGGCAAGCGCAATGAAGCCACGGCCTGCCGTCATGTTGGGTAAAAAGCCCGCCGCCTGTCCGACGGAGAGATAGGTCCCGCCGATGCCGCACAGGATGCCGCCGATGACCACCGCCGAATAGCGCAGACCCGTCACCGAAATGCCCGCCGTATCCACCGCGGCCGGGTTCTCACCGACGGCGCGCAGGCGAAGGCCGAAGCGCGTGCGCCCGAGAATGAACCAGGTCAGCGGCACGGCGAGGAGAACGATATAGACCAGTGATGAATGGCCGAAGAGCATGCCGTCGAAACGCTGGTCGCCTTCCAGCGGCGGCGTGCGTCCGCCCTGCCCGTACCACGCATTGCCGACGATGGCGGTCAGCCCCGCCGCCAGCATGTTGATGGCGACGCCCGACACGATCTGGTTGCCGCGCTGGCTGATGGACGCAAAGCCATGGATGAGCCCGAAGGCGACGGATGCGATGATACCGAAGGCAAGCCCGATCCAGGCCGACCCGAAGGCATAGGCGGCGGCCGCAGCGGCGAAGGCGGCCACCAGCATCTTGCCTTCGAGCCCGATATCGACCACGCCCGAGCGCTCGGACCAGAGACCCGCGAGGCACGCCGCGAGAAGCGGGATGGAGAGGCGCAGTGCCGAATCCAGAACGGTTGCGATGATGCCGAGATCCATGCTCACGCTCCCGCCAGCTTAGGACGCGAAAAGAGCTGCGCCACGAGACGCCGGAAGAGACCATCGAGCGCACCGGCGAACAGAATGATGATGCCGCCGATCACCACCACCATGTCGCGGGTGATGTTGGGCTGTTCGAAGGCGAGTTCCGCGCCGCCCTGATAGAGAATGCCGAACAGGAGCGAGGCGAGGATGATGCCGACCGGATGCGCGCGGCCCATGAGGGCGATCGCGATGCCGACGAAGCCGTAGCCGGAGGTGAACTCGAGCAGCAGGCGATGCTGATAGCCCATCAGCTCGTTCACGGCGAGGCCGCCGGCGAGCGCCCCGGAGAGCACCATGGCGATGACGATGATGCGCGCGGGCGAAATGCCCGCATAGACCGCGGCCGTCGGGTTCGAACCCACCACGCGGATCGCGTAGCCCAGGCGCGAGCGATAGATGAGCAGCCAGATGAGATAGGACGCGATCAGCGCCAGAACGAAGGTGAGGTTGAGCTGCGAGGACGGGATCTCGATGCCGAACCAGGCGAACACGTCGTGCATGAAGGGAATGTGCGACGCATCAGGGAAAGCGCGCGTTTCCGGATTCATGGATTGCGGCTCGCGCAGCACGTTCACCAGCAGATAGACGATGAGCACGCTCGCCAGCCAGTTGAACATGATCGTGGTGATCACGATATGGCTGCCGCGCCTCGCCTGCAGATAGCCGGGGATCGCCGCCCAGGCCGCGCCGAAGGCGGCGGCGGCGAGAATGCCGATAGGAATGAGCAGGAAACCCGGCAGGAAGCTGAGATTGTTGAGTGCGAGCGCGACACCTAATCCCGCCAGCGTCGCCTGTCCTTCGCCGCCGATGTTGAAGAGGCCGGCGTGATAGGCAACCGCCACGGCGAGACCCACGAAGATGAAGTCGGTGGCGTAGAACAGGGTAAACCCTAAACCTTCTCCCGAGCCGATGCTCCCCTGCAGCAGATAGCGCGTGGCCGTCAGCGGATTCTCGCCGATGCTGAGCACCACGAGGCCGGCGATGAGGAAGGCCGCTACCACGGAGACGGCGGGCACGAGGATCGTGTCGGCCCATTTGGGCATTTCAATGGGAGCACTCACGGGACTTGATCCGGCAGGAACAGGTGGCCCTGTTCGTCGAGGGGGAAGAAGACGGCGCCCGGCTGGCTCGCGGACGATGCCATCCAGCCCCAGGTCTCATGGAAGGTGCGGGACCCATCCAGATCCGCAACGCCGAGCGTGACGAGCGACGATCGCGGCTGCATCAGGCGGCCTCGTCCGTGACACCGGCCATGAGCAGGCCGAGATCCTGCTCGTTCGTCTCGGAAGCCTTGCGCTCGCCGGTGATCTTGCCGCCGCACATGGTGAGGATGCGGTCGGAGAGATGCATGATCTCGTCGAGTTCCACCGACACGAGCAGGATGCCGACGCCCGCATCGCGCAGCGCGATCAGGCGGCGGTGGATGAACTCGATGGCGCCGATATCGACGCCGCGCGTGGGCTGGCCCACGAGAAGCACCTTCGGATGGCGCTCGATCTCGCGCGCCAGCACGATCTTCTGCTGGTTGCCGCCGGAGAAATTGGAGGTTTTCAGGCGCGGCGCGGGCGGGCGCACGTCGTACTGCTCCATCTTCTTCGCGAGATCGGCAACGAGGCGATCATGGTCGAGGATCGGGCCGCGGCCGAGATGCGGCTCGTGGCTGAAGCCGAGGATGGCGCTCTCGAAGGCGGCAAAAGCCGGAACGAGGCCCATGCGCAGACGATCCTCAGGCACGTGCAGCAGGCCGCGCTCGCGCATCTCGTGCGGATTGTGGCTTGCCGCATTCACGTCCTGGCCATTGAGACGGATGGAGCCGAGCACAGGCCGGCGCATGCCGGCGATCGCTTCGAGAAGCTCGCTCTGCCCGTTGCCGGCAACGCCCGCGATGCCGACGATCTCGCCCCCATGCACGGTGAGAGAGGCATCCGCCACGCGCAGCACGCCGCGCGCATCGACGATGGAGAGGTTGCGCACTTCGAGCACGGGCGCGCCAGGCGACTTCTCGGTCTTCTCGACGCGCAGCAGAACGCGGCGCCCCACCATCAGCTCGGCAAGCTCGGGCGGCGAGGTGTTCGCCGTCTCGAGTGTCGCCACCATCTCGCCGCGGCGCATGACCGACACGCGATCGGTGATCGCCATGATCTCGCGCAGCTTGTGGGTGATAAGAATGACGGTCTTGCCCTGCGCCTTCAGCGAGCGGAGCAGTTCGAACAGCGCGTCCGCCTCCGCGGGCGTGAGCACGGCGGTGGGCTCGTCGAGGATGAGGATGTCCGCGCCGCGATAGAGGGCCTTGAGGATCTCCACGCGCTGCTGGAGGCCCACCGAGAGATCGCCGACGGTGGCGTCCATGTCGATCTCGAGGCCGTAATCCGTCGCCAGCCGCGCCAGCTCCTTGCGCACCTTGGCCTCGCCCGCGCGCAGCATGGCGCCGCCTTCGGCGCCGAGCATCACGTTTTCGACCACGGTGAGGGGTTCGACCAGCATGAAATGCTGATGCACCATGCCGATGCCGGCCTGGATCGCATCGTTGGAGGAGCGGATGCGCGTGGGCGCCCCGTTCACGCGGATCTCGCCGGAATCCGCCTCGTAGAAGCCGTAGAGGATCGACATGAGCGTCGATTTGCCCGCACCGTTCTCGCCGACGATGCCGTGGATCGTGCCGCGCTCGACCGAGAGATTCACATCCTTGTTGGCATGAACGGGGCCGAAGCTCTTGTTGATGGCGATGAGTTCAATGGCGGGAGACATCGGCCTCGTGGGGTTGTCCGGCAAGGAAAAGCCTAGCGGATCTTATCGGAAAACGGCTGAACCTAAAAATGGAAACGGCCGCAGGCCCCCTTCGGAGAAACCTGCGGCCGGATCGAAGCGTCAGCTCACATCGGGCACTTGGAGTCCGACATGTAGTCGTGGACCTTGATGGCGCCGGACTTGATGTCGGCCGCGGCCTTGTCGGCGGCTTCCTTCATGTCGGCGGTGATCAGCGACTTGTTGTTGTCGTCGAGAGCCCAGGCCACGCCGTCCTCGGCAAGGCCCAGAACCTGGACGCCGCCCTTGAAGGTGCCCTTCTTGGCCTGATCGAAGGCATTGTAGGTGGCCACGTCCACGCGCTTGACCATGGAGGTCAGCACCTTGCCCGGATGCAGGTTGTTCTGGTTGGAATCGACGCCGATGCCGAGCTTGCCGGCGTCAGCGGCCGCGCGCAGCACGCCCACGCCCGTGCCGCCGGCGGCATGGTAGATCACGTCCGCGCCGCGGGAGATCTGGCCCTTGGCGAGCTCGCCGCCCTTCACGGGGTCGTTCCAGGCCGCGCCCGTGGTGCCGGTCATGTTCTGGAACACCCCGGCGTCCTTGTTGGCGTATTTGACGCCCTGGACATAGCCGCAGGCGAATTTGCGGATGAGCGGGATGTCCATGCCGCCCACAAAGCCGACCTTGCCGGTCTTCGAAGCCTTGGCGGCGAGGAGGCCGACCAGGAACGAGCCCTCGTGCTCCTTGAACACGATGGACTGCACGTTCGGCTTGTCGACCACGGCGTCGATGATGGCGAACTGGGTGTTCGGGAATTCCTCGGCGACCTTCTTCAGAGCCGTCTCCTGGGAGAAGCCCACGGCCACGATCGGCGAATATCCGTCCTTGGCGAAGCGGCGCAGGGCCTGCTCGCGCTGGGCGTCGTTCTGCGGCTCGAAATCGCGATACTCGGTGCCCGTGTCCTTCTTGAATTTCTCTGCGCCCGTGTGAACGCCCTCGTTGAAGGACTTGTCGAATTTGCCGCCGAGATCGTACACGACGGCGGGCTTGAAGGCCGGCTGCTGCGCGAAGGCGATCGTGGCGGAAAAGGCCAGGCCTGCGAGCGCAAGGCCGAACTTGGTGACTGTCATCGGCTTAGTTCCCTGTTAGACGCCGGATTGGTTCCGGTTGCCCCCTGACGATGGCACGGGAAGGGTCACGACGCCAAGGTCTCTGTCAAGCGGGATGTTATTTTCCTTCAATGAATGGTTGATGGCAGGGTTGATGCCCCGCCCCTTCGGTTTAAGCTCCCTCCATGTCCCTGGCTCCTGACGAGATCGACCGCTACGCCCGCCATCTGGTTCTCCGCGACGTGGGCGGGCCCGGACAGTTGAAGCTCAAGCGCGCCCGGGTGCTCGTGATCGGCGCCGGGGGCCTGGGCGCCCCGCTCCTCCAGTACCTGGCAGCGGCGGGCGTCGGCACCCTCGGGCTTGTGGACAATGATGCGGTCACCCTCTCCAACCTGCAGCGTCAGGTGATCCACACAACGCCCGACATCGGCAGACCCAAGGCCGAGAGCGCAGCCAAAGCCATCGGGCGGTTGAATCCTCACGTTACGGTAGAGGCGCACAATCTCCAGCTCACGGCGGAGAATGCCCGCGACCTCATCGGCCGCTACGACATCGTCGCGGATGGCTCGGATAATTTCGACACCCGCTATGCGGTCTCGGATGCCTGCTTCTTCGAGAGGAAGCCCCTGGTGACGGCGGCCCTGGGCCAGTTCGACGGCTCGCTCACCACGATCAGGGCGCACGAGACCGGTTCCGATGGACGGCCGAACCCCACCTATCGCTGCCTCTTCCCCTCCCCGCCTCCGCCGGGTGCCATCCCCACCTGCGCGGAAGCGGGCGTGCTCGGCGCGCTCGCCGGCGTCATGGGAAGTCTCATGGCGATGGAGGTCATCCGGGAGATCGTCGGCTTCGGAGAAGGCCTCGTTGGGCGTCTCCTGATGGTCGATGCGCGCTCGATGCGCTTCGACACGATCCGATACGGGTGGGATGAGGGGAACCCATTGAATGGGGTTGCCGCTACGTCATCCCGGACGGAGCGCAGCGAAGATCCGGGATCGTCCGGGGAGTTCGCGGATGGCTGAAGCCTTCTACGTCTACATCCTGGCCACGCGGAAGGACGGCCCGCTCTACATCGGAATCACCAGCGACCTGCACAAGCGGGTATTCGAGCACAAAACCCATGCCATTCCAGACCCATGCCATTCCAGAGTTCACGGCTCGCTACAATGTGGATCGGCTGGTTTACTTCGAGGTGTTCGAGAACCCGGAAGCGGCCATTGTTCGCGAGAAACAGCTCAAGAAATGGCGCCGGGCCTGGAAGGTTGAGCTGATCGAACGGGAAAATCCCGAGTGGCGGGACTTGGCGGAGGAGTTCGTTCCTTAAGGCCAAGAGGCCATCCTGAAGCCAGACGGTCATCCCGGGGCCGCGCAGCGGAACCCGGGATCGTTTGCAGAATAAGGCGCCTTACTCGTCTTGCGATCCCGGATCGCGGCTCTGCCGCGTCCGGGATGACGCTTATGTTCAAGAGCGCAGTACCGCGCCGGTCTTCTTCGCCACCTCGGCGACGATCTTGGCGGACACCGCTTCGATCTCCACGTCGGTCAGCGTCTTCTCCGTCGGCTGCAGCCGGACGGCGATGGCGACAGACTTCTTGTCTGGGTCGATGCCGGTACCCTCATAGACGTCGAACACGTCGACGCCCACGATCAGCTGGCGCTCGGCGCCCTGCGCCGCCTTGACGATGTCGGCGGCCGCCACGTCGCGGCCGACCACGAAGGCGAAGTCGCGGGTGAGAGGCTGGAAGTCGGGCAGGCTCAGCTTCGGCTTCATCTTCGTGGGCTTCGCCTTGGGCGGCACGAGCGCACTGAGATTGAGCTCGAAGGCCACCAGCGGACCCTTCAGGTCGAGGGCCTTCAGGATCTTCGGGTGGATCTCGCCGAAGGCGCCGACCACGTTCTTCGGGCCGAACTGCAGGGTGCCCGACCGGCCGGGATGGAACCAGGCCGGGCCGCCCGCGACGATCTGGAGCCCGCCGGCCGGAATGCCGAGGGCCGCCAGCAGTGCCAGCACGTCAGCCTTGGCGTCGAAGGCATCGACGTTGTGCGCGCCGCCGTCCCAGTGACGGCCGACGCCTTCGGCGCGCGCCGTGCCGCGACGCACGGCGGCAGCCTTGACGGACTGGCCTTCCGGCTCGTCGGAGGCGAAGGTCTGGCCGACCTCGAAGAGCGCCACGTCACCGAAACCACGATCGGCGTTGCGCTGCGCGGCCTTGAGCAGGCCCGGCAGAAGGGAGGGGCGCATGTCGGAGAGCTCGGCCGCGATCGGGTTGGCCAGCGCAAGCCGCGCATCCCCGCCGCCGAAGAGCTCCGCCTCCTCCTTCGAGATGAAGGACCAGGTGACGGCCTCCACGAGCCCGCGCACTGCGAGCGCGCGGCGCGCAAGGCGGGTGCGCTTCTGGATCAGCGTGAGGATCGGCTTCACGACGGCAGCCTCCAAACGCGGCAGCGGCTGCGGCTCGATACGGTCGACGTCGGCGATGCGGATCACCTCCTCGACGAGATCCGCCTTGCCCTCGATGTCGGGGCGCCAGGACGGCGGAACGACCTTCACGCGCTCGCCCGAGCCCTGGACCTGGAAGCCGAGCTTCTTCAGGATCTCCTCGGACTCGGCGGGCGTCACGTCGAGGCCCGACAGGCGCGGCACTTCCGACCACGGGAACTCGATCTCACGCGTCGTGTCGGGCACCTGACCGGCGACGACGGCCTCCGTCGGCTCACCGCCGCAGAGGTCGAGAACCATCTTCGTCGCGAGGTCGAGGCCGGGGAGCGTGAAGGCAGGGTCGATCCCGCGCTCGAAGCGATAGCGCGCATCGGTGATGATGCCGAGCTTGCGGCCCGACTGCGCGATGTTCAGCGGATCCCACAGGGCGGATTCGATCAGCACGTCGGTGGTCTCGGCATCCGAGCCCGAATGCTCGCCGCCCATGATGCCGGCGATGGATTCGACGCCGCTCTCGTCGGCGATCACCACCGTGCCCGGATCGAGCCTGTAGGTGCGTCCGTCGAGGGCCAGCACTTCCTCGCCATCCTTTGCGCGACGGATGGTGAGATTGCCCTTCACCTTCTTGAAATCGAACACGTGCAGAGGACGTCCCCGATCGAAGGTCATGTAGTTGGTGATGTCGACGAGCGCGTTGATCGGGCGAAGGCCGATGGACAGGAGACGGCGCTGCATCCATTCCGGCGACGGGCCATTCTTGACGCCGCGCACGAGGCGAAGCGCGAAGGTGGGGCAAAGCTTCTCGTCGCCGGGAGCGAAATCGAGCGTCACCGAAACCGGGCACGCGCCCTTGCCGGCGATGGCGGGAACATCGCCGTTCTTGAGCGTGCCGAGACCGGCCGCCGCGAGATCGCGGGCGATGCCGTAGATCGAGGTGCAGTCGGGACGGTTCGGCGTGAGGTTGATCTCGATCACCGGATCATCGAGGCCTGCATAGGATGCGTAAGGCACGCCGACGGGCGCGTCCTCCGGCAGTTCGATGATGCCGTCGTGATCGTCGGAGATTTCGAGTTCCGCCGCCGAGCACAGCATGCCCGCGCTCTCGACGCCGCGAATGGTGCCGACGCCGAGCGTGATGTTCTTGCCCGGGATATAGGTGCCGGGAGGCGCGAACACGCTCTTCATGCCGGTGCGCGCATTCGGAGCGCCGCAGACGACCTGAATCGGCTTACCGTCGCCCGTATCGACCATGCACACGCGCAGCCGATCCGCGTTCGGGTGCTGCTCGGCGGAGATGACGTAGGCGTTGATATAGGGCGCCAGCGTCTTCGCCTTGTCCTCGACGCCTTCGACCTCGAGGCCGATGCGCGTGAGCGTTTCCACGATCTCGTCGAGAGACGCGGTGGTCTCAAGATGATCCTTGAGCCAGGAGAGGGTGAATTTCATTGCATATCTCCTGCAATTGGCAGGTCCGATGGAATGTTTGCGAAAATCGTATCGAGAATGGTTTCGAGATTTGTCAGGACATCGTGATTCCAGAAGCGAAGGACACGATAGCCCTGCGCTTCAAGCCACGCGTCCCTCACCTGATCCCGTCCGATGTGAGCGTCGAATCCATGCTGAGCGCCGTCGACTTCGATCACGAGCTTTGCCGCGTGACAGATGAAGTCCACCACGTAGGGCCCCATGGGGACCTGACGGCGCATATGAAGCCCCTGGAAGCGATGAGCCTTGAGAGCATGCCAGAGCTTCCGCTCGGCAGGCGTCATCTCCCGACGCATCCGTTTGGCTGAAGCTCTCTGCCGGGGATTGACGGGTGCATGCGCAGGCGCCTCCCCTCCCTCCTTGTGGGGGAGGGTTAGGGAGGGGGGTATGGCGTCAACGGATTGAACGGAACATCCCGTCGATCCGTTGCTACCCCCCTCTCCATCTCTCCCCCACAAGGAGAGAGAGGGCTGCATGGGTTCGCGCGCGATCATCACGAAGTCAGGCCGCTCACGAGCGACGGGATGTCGAGCGGGCGGAAGCCGTAATGGTTCAGCCAGCGCACATCGGCCTCGAAGAACGGGCGCAGGTCCGGCATGCCGTATTTCAGCATCGCGATGCGGTCGATGCCCATGCCCCAGGCGAAGCCCTGATACTCGTCCGGGTCGAGCCCGCAATTGCGCAGCACGTTCGGGTGAACCATGCCGCAGCCGAGAATCTCGAGCCAGTCGTTGCCTTCGCCGAAGCGGATCTCGCCGCCCTTGCGCGAGCACTGGATGTCCACCTCGGCCGACGGCTCGGTGAAGGGGAAGAACGACGGACGGAAGCGCATCTTCACCTGGTCGACCTCGAAGAAGGCCTTGCAGAATTCCTCCAGGATCCACTTCATGTGCGCGATGTTGGACGACTTGTCGATCACCAGGCCCTCCACCTGGTGGAACATCGGCGTGTGGGTCTGGTCCGAGTCGTGGCGATAGGTGCGGCCCGGAATGATCACGCGGATCGGCGGCTTCTGCGACGTCATCGTGCGGATCTGCACCGGCGAGGTATGCGTGCGCAGCACCTTGCGCTCGCCCTTCTCGTCGGGGGCGAGGAAGAAGGTGTCGTGCATCTCGCGGGCCGGGTGGCCGACGGGGAAGTTGAGCGCCGTGAAGTTGAGGTAATCCGTCTCGATATCCGGACCTTCGGCGACGGAGAAGCCCATATCGGCGAAGATCGCCGTGAGCTCCTCGATCACCTGGCTGATCGGATGGATGCGGCCGCGCGTCTCGGGCGCTTCCTGCACGGGCAGCGTCACGTCGATGCGCTCGGCGGCGAGGCGCGCCTCGAGAGCGGCCTCGGCGAGCATCTCCTTCTTCGCGGCGATCGCGCCCTGCACCTTGTCGCGCAGGCCGTTGATGAGGGGGCCGCGCTCCTTGCGCTCCTCGGGCGTCATGGCGCCGAGGGTTTTCAGGAGTTCGGAGACGGAGCCCTTCTTGCCGAGCGCGGACACGCGCACGGCTTCGAGAGCCGCTTCGTCACCGGCGGCTTCGACCTGGGAAAGCAGGTCACGTTCGAGTTGATTGAGATCGGTCATCGGTCCCTGGCCAGATGCAGCGCCAAAGGCAGGCGCCCTTGAGTGAGGCGCGGCGCGGGAACCGTGAAGTCGTCCGAGCCGCGTGGTCGCAGCCGACAGCTTTCGAGCCGTCAGCGCGGATGGTCTCGGAGAAGGGGGAATAAGGCGGTACGGCTGGACGGGCCAGCCGTACCGAAAGCGAGTCTATCCGACCTTAGGCGGCCTGCTGAGGCAGGGCAGCCTTGGCGCGCTCCACATAGGCGGCGAAAGCCGCCGGCTCGTGGATGGCCAGCTCGGACAGGACCTTGCGATCGACCTCGATCCCAGCCTTGCCGAGACCGTCGATAAATCGGGAATAGGTCAGGCCATGCAGGCGGACCGCAGCGTTGAGGCGCTGGATCCAGAGAGCGCGGAAGGTGCGCTTCTTGTTGCGACGGTCGCGAGTGGCATACTGCATGCTCTTCTCGACCGCCTGCTTGGCGATGCGGATCGTGTTCTTGCGGCGGCCGTAGAAACCTTTGGCGGCCTTGAAAACCTTCTTGTGCTTGGCGTGGGCGGTAACGCCCCGTTTGACGCGGGCCATGGGAAAACTCCTTCAAAATCCGGGATGGGTGGAAGACCGCCTTAGCCGTTCGGCAGGAAGTACTTCTTCACGTTGTAGGCGTCGCCCTCGAACATCGTCGTGGTGCCGCGCAGGTTGCGGATCTGCTTGTTGGTCCGCTTGATCATCCCGTGGCGCTTGCCGGACTGGGCGTAAACGACCTTGCCGGTGCCAGTGATCTTGAAGCGCTTCTTCGCGCCCGATTTCGTCTTCAGCTTGGGCATTTGGCTCTCCTTTGGTCAGGCCCTCGGAGCGGCTCGCGCCGCCCGTTCGGCCCATTCATTGCTGCTGTGAGCAAAACGAACCGCCACGGCAGCCCTAACAGCCGGGCGGTTCGATGAAGGGCGGCTTATGGCAGAAGACCGCTCAAAAAGCAATGGCCGCCGGAGTCCCGACGGCCATGAAATTCACTCGAAGTTCGACACCCTTAGCGGGGAGCCAGCACCATGACGACCTGGCGGCCTTCGAAGTTGGGCTCCTGCTCGACCTTGGCGAGCTCGCCCACATCGGCCTTCACGCGCTCCAGCACCTTCAGGCCGAGGTCCTGGTGGGCCATCTCGCGGCCGCGGAAGCGCAGGGTGATCTTGACCTTGTTGCCGTCCTCGAAGAAGCCCTTCATGGCCTTCATCTTGACGTCGTAATCATGGTCGTCGATGCCCGGGCGCAGCTTGATTTCCTTGACCTCGACGGTCTTCTGCTTCTTGCGCGCCTCGGCCGCCTTCTTCTGCTCGAGGAAGCGGAATTTGCCGTAATCGAGGATCTTGCAGACAGGAGGATTCGCGTTCGGCGAGATCTCTACGAGGTCGAGCCCAGCATCCTCGGCGATCCTCAGGGCGTCGAAAAAGGGCATCACGCCCCGGTTCTGCCCGGTATCATCGATCAGCTGTACTTCGCGAACTCCGCGAATGTCTCGGTTGGCGCGCGGTCCTTCCTTCTGCGGCGCCGGCAGGGGTCTCATGGGACGACGAATGGCTCAAATCTCCTGTTTAAGGGCTCAGTTGAGGCGGGAGACCTTTTTCCAAAAGCCTCTGCATCATGCTCAACCTTGCCGTGGATGAACTGACATTTCGCGCAAAATGGCGGGAAGTCAACTTGTTCTGTGGGCTTTCCAGCTATCCAAAAGGGCGGAATACACATTGAGGGTGCTCGAAACCATGCGCTCGAGTGAGAAATGGCGCTCCACATGCGCCCTCGCCCGGGATCCCAGGGCGATCCTGGCGCTGGCCCCCAGATTCAGGGCGGCTCCGAGGGCCTC
>Ga0180217_1000931_pt1 | contig 37231 bp, 19 predicted proteins | sample eDN3rd37CBELigOP_FD_128521 | JGI IMG/M metagenome (GOLD analysis project Ga0180217, IMG submission 128521) | Enriched Organic Plus compost microbial communities from Emeryville, California, USA - eDNA 3rd pass 37_C BE-Lig OP (version 2) (version 2) ... | reverse complement strand
TGGAACTATACGTGCCAAATAAAGCCTCAAATCAGCCTATGGCAGCATAAAAAGTCGACGAGAAGAGATCTACGAAAAAATCCATGAACAAAAAAAAGAAGGTGACCTTTTTGGACACCTTCACTCCGACCCCTTGGATTGGGCATACTTGCGAGGTGTATCTCCAAACTTTTTCTTGAATGCCCTGTTGAAGTAAGAGGCATTCTCAAATCCAACCTGATACATGACCTCATTTACAGAATAGCGGTCTTGAGTAAGTAATTGAGCAGCCCGATTGAGTCTCACATCCAGGATAAGGCCATTGATGGACAGTCCGGAATTGGATTTGATAATCCTAAAAAGCTTGGATCTACTCAAATTGACATTATCGCATAGATCCGCTACTGTATACTCATGGTTGTCGATATTTTTCTCAATATCGGCCATGACGGCTTTAAAGATTTCATCCATGTAGGCCGGTACCTCGACCACAGAAGGAGACAACTGCTCCTGCACATGTGCAATATCCGACATACTATCCTTTGAACTGATGAGATTTCGGATCTTGAGATTCAGTATCTTGAGATTAAACGGTTTTTCTATGTAATCGTTTGCCATGGTTTCCAACCCTTCAATCTTACTCTCATCCGAACCTTTTGCCGAAATGATAATGACCGGAATGTGCGAAAGGTATTTGTGTCTCTTCATGGCTTTTATCAAACTTATCCCATCCATCAAAGGCATCATGACATCAGCAATGACCAGATCCGGCTGATGTTTTTTCACCAAGGACAATGCTTCTTTTCCATTGTCGCAGGCGAATACTTCGTAGCTGTCCTGTAGATCATCTATCAGTATATGTCGCAAATCTGTATTGTCTTCGGCAATGACCAACTTTCTTTTGCCCGACTCGACATTTCCCCTCTTCTCTTGAGTTGGGCGCTGCACTATATTTTCGATCATCTCCAGACAAGGGAATGAGAGTGTAAAGGCTGTAAAAGCCCCGTGCTGCTGACTGCCGGGTTGGCTTTCCACAGTAATCTGTCCGCTATGCAGTTCGACGAGATACTTCACAATCGCCAATCCCAGACCAGAACCAACGGTCTCCATGCCATTATCAACCTGATAAAACGGGTCAAAGATCTTCTTTTGGACAGACGGCTCGATATAACTGTTCGTATTGCGTACAGTGACATACGCCTGTTGATCTACTTTTTGGATATCGACCTCTACTTCCGATCCTTCCGGAGTAAATTTCAATGCATTGGAAAACAAGTTCAAAAACACTTGGTCTATCTTATTCCGGTCAAACTCACAAAAAATATCGGGATCATTCCCTTTGATTTTCCAAGTGATCCCTTTGGATGAGGCCAAATCCTCAAACTGTGAAAATATCTGCTTGACAAAAAACGAAAGATCTGTTTTCTCCACATTCAGCTCTACTTTCCCCAGTTCAAATTTCCGTATATCCAAAAGTTGGTTGATCAGTATCTTGAGTCTGGAAGCATTTTTGTACACAACTCCAAGTTTTTCCTTGACCTGTTCATTGAGTTTATATCTGTCGAATACCTGCTCCAACGGAGTGGTAATCAACGCCAACGGCGTCCGCAGTTCGTGGGAGATATTGGTAAAAAACTGTAGTTTTTCATCGTAGCTTTTCAGTTCCTGTTCCTGTTTGTACTGTTGGAGGACCAGCTCATTTTTGGTATTGGTCCGAAGAATAGTATACCTTGTGTAGGCATACACCAATGCCAAAAATACCAGAAAATAAAAAAGGTAACCGTATCCGCTCTGCCAAAATGTAGGCTTCACGACGATCTCTATACGCTTTGGTTGCTCGGACCAGACACCATCGCCACTGTGGGCTTCTATCCATAGCGTGTATGTGCCGGGACTCAGGTTCGAATAAGATACCATCCTTCGGGAGCTATTGGTATAAGCCCACTCCTTGTCAAAACCTTCCAATCTATACCGATAAAGTTCTTTGTTTGACGACTGTGTATGGACCCCTGCAAATTCTACGGTAAAGGTCTTGATGCCGGGATACAACATGACACGCTCTGTGTACAGTAGACTTTTGTCAAGGACGACATGACCTTCAATGCTTTCACGCACATGTATCCTCTTATTATCCAGGATCAGCTCGGTAAACATCAGTCTCGGCGGTACAGGGTTGCCCACGATCTGTCGGGGTGCAAAAATATTGAATCCGTCTATCCCTCCGAACACCAACTCCTCCTCATTGATCTTGTGTGCCGCCCAGACTTTAAAGAAATTGCTCTGCAGGCCATCGTTGACATCGTAATAATTGAATTTATTCTCTTTTGGATTGAACCTCGTCAATCCAAAAGAACCTATCCATAGGTCACCGCTGCTATCCTCGATGATGGTTTCTACTTCATCACTGACGAGGCCACTGGCTTTGGTAATATGCTGGGCCTGATATTTTCCCTCTTTTAGGGATATGATACTGATCCCGCCTCCTAGAGTCCCTACCACCAGATTGCCTCCTTTATCTCTGAGCAATACCGATACCCAATTGGAATTTATCAAATTGCTATTGATGTCGTAATGCTCTTTGCCCAACAGCTTATAGTCACCTCCACTGTAGTCTATAAAGAGTCTGTAGATACCTTTTCGGGTACCGATCCATGCCGTAAACTTACCCGTAGCGGCATTGTCCTCCAGGACCAAGTCGTTGACGATCTCATCATGTAGCAATCTAGGTTGCCCACTTTTCTGTACAATTTCTACTTCTTGTTTATCTTTGAACAGTGCCACACCTTTTTGTGTCAACAGCCATATCATGCCGTTTTTATCCTGTTTGATCTTGTTGATTCGCCCTATCGGGCTTATATATCTTTCTAATTTCTGAAATAAGATGTCCTGTCTGCCTTGTTCTGCCTTTAGCTGTTCTTCGGGAGATAGATAATACAGGCCTCCCCCAATAATACCGCCTATCCAAAGATTCTTGTCTTTGTCATGAAAAAGCGCCCCAACGTTGCTTCGGTTGCTCACAGAGGACCCAGTTAGGAAAAAACGATAATGGTTGGTCTTCCGATCGAATAAGGCCAACCCCTTGCCTTTGGTTCCTATCCACAATTTGTCCGGTTCGGCGGCTGAAAAACAGGTGGTCTGCCTATTGAGATCGTCCCAGTTGGACTGTGCATCCGGATAGGCATTAAATTTCTGGTTGTAGGCGTTGAAATATTTGACTCCCTGCCCGGTGGTACACAAAAAGACGGTATTGAACGAATCTTTGAAGATATAGCGTATCTCGATATGCCCTGTATTGAATCTGTTTCTAACCGGACCAAGATTACCCGACAAGAGATCTACCTCCGCGATGATATCCAATCCATACTCCGGTGTACCGACCCAAATTGTTTGTTCTTCTTTGTTAACAAACAGGGATGTGACTGTATAATCCCGTATTTTGGTCAATTCTCCTGTCTGAAAATCAAATTTGTACAAGCCATCCGCACACCCTATCAGCAGATAATAAGATTCTCCTACCTCGAGCTCACGGATAACGTTGCAAAACCTGATAGCGTTGGGTAAGAATCTTGCAAGTGTATAGCCCTTGGGAGTCTTGGCAGCGACTTTGTAGACACCCGAACCTGAAGTAAAATATACCCTTTGCTGATGATCTTCAAAGATACAGGCCACCTCGCCCATCGGGCTGTTTTCTACCTCGCGGAATACCGTTTCCGCTACAGTTTCACCTTCTTTTAAAGTGGCGACCACAACGCCTTTTTCGGTGACCACCCACAGCCTCCGCTGCGAATCGAGCAATACGCCTGAGATTGTTTCGGCATTGTGGGGCAAGGTATAATGGATAAAGCGTTCAGTGACAATATCAAAAAAGTTGACCCCACCCCCGCCCGTTCCGAGCCACAATCCATTGTATACTTTGTCAAAGACAACTGCCGTAACCCTGTTATTGATCAGTGAACCAGGATCTTTGAAGTTTGTTTTGTAAACTTTCAGTTCCAACCCATCAAACCTACATAACCCATCCAAGGACGAAAACCATACGAAGCCATTGTCGTCTTGTGCCGCTTGAAAAGAATCGGTATGGGGAAAATCCTCGATGGATTGTAGTCTCTGGGCATTGGCCGGATTGATCCAAACACACAGCCCAACGATAACTCCAATAACAATAGCATAGAAATTTGAATGTATTCCCCTCATACAATAAAGCTCAAAACCCTGGAATAAAATAAACATAGCGGTTCATCGCAAAATAATGAAAAATAAAATTTTTCAGCCTCTTCATTAAAAATATTTTCAAATTTCACGAAGTCTGGCACCTGAATTAGCAAAACGCCCGACATGTCGGGCGTTTTGCTAATATGCTACTTCTTTTCCAACTCAGCCATTTTTTTCTTCTGCTCTTCGGTTAGGATGCTATTCACTTTTCGCTCACGTTCTCTTTGATTTTGCCAAGATGCCTTCTTTTGCTCTTCGCCTTTCAAGGTTTCCTTGATCTCCGCTCCCCTTTTTGCGGATTCCGTAAAAAATCCATGTATCTGCTGTGCCTGTTGGTCGTTTAGGTTCAGGCTCTTTGTATAATAGTTCACTCGCCCGTTGATCCACGACTCGATTCCCTTGGGTAGTTCTGTACTTTGTGGTACTTGTGTTGTGGTCGTTTTTGGAGTTTCCTGTTCAGCACTTTTCGGTGTTTGTTGTGTGCTAGTGACTTTGGATTCCTGCGGTGCGGTTTGCAGATATTTGGCTATAGCAGAAGCCAGATCACGTCCGAATGCGCGCGTGTTTTCTGCCGTGACCACTGTACCGGAAGCATTGGCATAAGGCATCTCTATCGTACTAACCAACCTGGCACTGTTCATCGAGTGTGCCCAATCCGAGAAACGGCTGTCCTTTTTACCTTTATTCCACGAGGTACCAAATTTGATATTGTTGCTTTCCTTGTAAGGCAATGAATTTTTAACCGAACGCTCCAGGTGTGCCGAAAACAGGCTTTGCTGTACTTGCGTAGGTTCTCGGAAATTTTCGACCATATAGACACTTTCATGGCTACCTCCACTGAGGAAAGGACAATGTATATCCAATGCTGCCTTGATACTCTGCCCGCCCCACTTGGGAGCAAAGGATTTGAGTGCAGAAACGCTCGCCCACAAACTTTCCCCTTTATAATCACTGTTGTGGTCTCTTGGACGTTGGTTTTTCCCCTGCCTACCCTCTTCTACCCCATCCTTGTCCATAAAGGGGATAAGGAGAAATTCGACGTTCTCCCGCAACCATTTTCCATCGTTTTCGTCTTCCAACACAGCAGCTATCAAACCTTCCAAAACATAATTGCCCATGGACTCACAAGCATGATGACGCGCGGTAATCAGCACCTTGTGGGTTGCATTACCGGCCACTTTGCCAATATGCAGACGTTCGACTTTTCTTCCTCCTTCCGATACGGTCAATCCTCTTTCGTACACATTTGGATGGTTTTTGTATCGGTCCATAAAGCGTGTATAATCAGCTTCCGTATACGGAATAACGGCACTCAGCTGTACAACCGAAGCATTCGAAGGAAAAGTGTAGGTAAATGAATGTGCAGTTGTGTTTTCCTTTCCTACCCATGTCCATGTCTTGCCTTCATCCAAGCTTACAGCCGGACCATGTACCCCCACGACTTGCATCTTTTTGACGTCTTCCCAAGGGTGGGTAAAATTAAACGTATAGGTTTTGCGTGGAGTAGCCCCTTTTACCTTAAAGTTCCAATAGAACCAATTGCCCCAGATACCATTGATATCCTGATGGATATAAATTTGGTCTCCTACAATGGAATCAACCAAGATATTTCCGCCGGGATAGTCGCTGTATATGGTCAGAGGAGTGTTAAGTTTACTTGTCTGAGCAAAAGTTGAAGTCATCATATAGCCCATACAGACCAAAAGATAAACAGATCGAGATAATAACTTAATCATTATTTTTCTATATACATAAGGTGATAATAGCAGCATGAGGATCAAACCCTCTTTTTGGCATCTTTCAATTTGTCCGTCCGAAAAGGCTCCGCAGGAAAACCTTCCTTATTATAGAAATTTATTTTCTGGGGACTACTCTCAAATGCATATCGGACATAAACGGGTTTGGGCACATCTTTGCAATACACAACAACTTTATTTCCCCGAATTTCTGCCGTCGCTTTGTAAAACTTATTGTCTTTGCCGGCCAACGCAAAAGCATAGAGTTCTTTACCTCCGTCTTTTGCAATCAGTCCACTACCCACATTTTTAAAAGACAATTCAAATAGATTGCCTTTGACAACGGCCTCTTTTAAAGCAGGGCCTTGGACTACTTTATTTTGGTATCCATAAATAGCCCTAAGGACTTGACTGGCAAGTCGTGTCCCGACATTTCTCTTATTCCTCGGGTGTATATCCAATGGATCCCCGATATCATTTGTGACCACCATACCGACATTTTTCATACGTTTACTTATATTGGACTGTGCTTCCTGAATCATTGCCCAACCCGATGCCTCTGGAAGATCATTAATTTTTCCATAGTTCGTCAACTGGACAATAAAAAAAGGCAGGGTTTCATTCTTCCATGATGTGCGCCAAGATGTTATTAAATTAGCCAACATCGCTTCGTAGTCATTGCATAAGTGAATATAGCTATTGTTTTCCCCTTGATACCATATCACTCCTTTAATGGGATATGAGAAAAAAGGAGCAACCATGCCATTGTACACCATCGTAGGATAACGATTCCTTATATTGACAAAACCTTGGGGATTGCGAACACCGGGATTGTCCTTCGATAGCTGCTCATTCGCTTTCGTCGTCCTTTCTATAAATTCAGGCGAGATCTGTGCTATTTTGTCTGCTGCTACCTTAAAGTCACGTAAAGTCGAAGCTTCCATAAAAGTTTCTATAGGCGAATCTCCCCAAGAGGAATGAATAATACCAATAGGTACACCTTCTTGCTGATGGATAGATTTTGCAAAATAATAGGCTACCGCTGATAGATTCTTGAAATTACTACGCTCCGTGATGAACCACCTAGCCTTTGATACATCCTTTTGGGGGCCAATAGCGGTATGGCGGTGCACAAAAAGCTGTCTTATCAAGGGAAGTGCATCTTCTTCGTCCCGGTTATACAGCTCATTGCTCATTACAAAAGCCATATTGCTCTGCCCACTACAGAAATATACATCTCCAAAATAAATATCATTGACCGTGATATTTTCAGAATTATCGGCAATCTTAATGTTGTATGGCCCTCCGGCAGATCTGGACGGAAGACGAACCTGCCATATACTATCTACATTGGCTTTTGCTTTATAATCCTTATTTGCAATCGCTACGGACACCTCATCTCCCGGTGTCGACCATCCCCACAAGACCACAGGTTGATCCCGCTGCAGTACCGCATGGTCAGAAAAATAGTGGGGCAGTCGCAACTGTGCTTGAGCGGATATGGTTGCACACAACAAAAATAGCCCGATAAACCTTTTTATATGCATGCTATTTGATTTGATTGTCTTCTATCGTTGTTCCCGGATTATCTTCCTTTGGTATATCCATCGGCTTTTCTACACCGATAAATGTATTGCCTTTCACATGCATACCCTGTGTTCCTTTGGCGACTATACCTTCTTTACTGTGTTCAATCGTATTGCCGATTACACGTATCTTCGTCATCCAAGGCGATTTGCGTTCCACTTGCTTACGGTCTTTATCCGAATGAAAAACAAGTGTTTCTCCCTCTTCCTGATTTCGGATGCCAATAGCGCCTGTAATGCCGTGACGTGACATCCAGCCCGAATGCGTTACTTTATTGCCTTCTATACGTACATTTTTAGGCACCACGCCTTCTCCTTCATGAATAGCACCACCAATCATAATCGCCGGATACATGATATGGTCAAACGTATTGTTGATAATATTGACATTGGTATTGCGGATCAGGCTGGCGCTGCCGGCAATATTGCGAAAAGTAGAATTGCTCAATGTATACTCATCTATGTTCCAACCGTATATATGGCAAAGTGTTTCCTCGTTTACAAAATCGGGAACCGGTTCGGTAAATGTCAGCACAAAACCACGTTCCTGTTTTTCAGTGGGTTTCATTTCGGATTTTTGAATAGTGCGCAATATCTCCTCTTTGCCATTCCAAAAACCTACTTTCGATCCCACGGGAATAGGAAAAGCAGCTCCTTTTTTCTTTTTCAGCCAAACCGTATGCTTATCCATTAGCTTGTGTGGCCATAAAAACGATCCGTGTACATTCTGCCCATCCCAACGTACACCTTCCATATAGATTTCATCCATGATGACCTTGCCACGACAAGCGTACAGCTTCCACCCATCCCGGGAGCCCACTGCAAGTTGATTGTCAGGGGCAATAATCTTTATTTTTTTTGCAGTAATGTTTTCACATGCTTCCGCACGCATACAAAAGCCAATGGTATTATACGTCCATACATTTTCTACAGAAAGATCATCGCACATATAGAAATTGACCTGTATACCCTGATAGGAAAAATGCCAGCTCAACCCTTCGCCAACGGCCACTTTTGACGCTAACGTAGGCGAATGAAGCTCCATGATCCGATCGGCAGGATCCCCCACTACACGCCAGGTATATTCTTCTCTTTTCTTGTATACGTCGCCTCCATAAGTCGGGCTTTCCACCTTTTTCAGTGTCTTGGTCGAAAGATCCCAAATATTGCTCGTGAAAAACAATGTATTGTCTATAACCGGATTGCCTTCAAATATTTTGACCTTGACCGTTTTTCCATCATTGGCAATGACTTCACCTGCCGTAGAATACCTAGGGTTATTATCGAAAACAACGTTTTGCAAATGAAAGTTAGGACTACGGCGCACAGACAAAATAGGCCTGCCGTGCATATCATCCCTAAAATCATAATGCCGAAGAAAAGTTGTTGCCGGGTTTCTTTCCTTGTCCGTCGTGCCGCTGAATGTAAAACCACTCAATTCCGCAACTTCAATCGCCGTATTCTTGGACGCATCGCCTACAAACAGGTCATAGGTTCCGGCATCAAATAGCAATTGTTCGGCCTTCACTGTCTTGGCATAGTCCAATGCCCTCTTTATGGCTGCTATATCGCATTTTCCGTCATTGGGTATTGCACCAAAATCAGCTACTTTAACAACTTTGTCCTGTGCATGTGCCATCTGCCCCATTGATACGAGCAAAGCTATACATACCGGAATCTTTTTAAATTTCATGTCTATATTATTGAATATCATTATTAACTATACGGGCTCCGTAATTATAATCCGGATGTACATCAAGTGCATTTTTCACATGGATGAACTTGTTTTTCTCGATGACTATCCCTTGTGTTTCGTCTGCAACAATACCATATTCACAATCCTTTATCGTATTTCCTATGATATGTACGTTTCTGATCGGAGGTGACACTATCCGCTCTTTGCCCTCTTTGCGCAGAGGGTCTAAGGTATCTGGGGCTTCATCAGGCCTTTGGTTTCGAATACCTATAGCTCCCCGGGTTTTGAAGCGGGGTATCCAGCCCGAATTGGAGATCACATTGTTCTCTATCCGCACATCTTTAGGCACCAAACCTTCGCCCTGCCGGATAGCTGCCCCGATGACTACTGCTGTATACATAATATGGTTAAAAGTATTGTTCTTGATCGTGACATTTGTGTTTCGGATCAAACTGGCTGTGCCTGCAATATTCCGAAACTCCGAATTGCTCAATACATAATTGTCTATATTCCATCCATATACCTGGCAAAGGGTTTCTTCGTTCACAAAGTCAGGAATATCCTCTTTGAACGTAAGGACAAATCCGCGTTCTTTTTTCTCGGTCATCTTATGTTCCGATTTCTCCACGGTAACGATAGTTTCTGTATCTCCGTTCCAGAAACTTATCTTTGATCCCACTTGTATGGGGAAAGTCACTCCCCGTTTTTTCTTAAGCCAAATTGTTTTTTTATTGAGAATCTTATGTGGCCACATAAAGGAGCCGTGCACATTCTGTCCGTCCCAACGCACACCCTCCATATAGATTTCGTCCATCAGCACATTGCCCCGGTTAGCAAACAGTTTCCAACCATCACGCGGACTCACAAGAAGCTGATTGTCGGGTGCTATCACCTTTACTCGACGCGCTGTAATGTTTTCGCAGGCCTTTGCTTCCATGGCAAAGCCGATGGCATTGTACGTCCATACGTTTTCTACATGTAGATCGCTACATGAGTCAAAAACCACCTGCCTGCCATCCCAGGAAAAACTCCAGCTAATGCCATCACCAACTGCCACTTTGGAGGCTACAGCTGCTGAATTAAGTTTCATGATACGGTCGGCCGGATCACCTACCACACGCCAGGTCATTTCTTCCTTTTTCTTGTCTACATCCGATCCATAAGTCAGACTTGGTTGCTTTTTAAGTGTTTTGGTAGACATATCCCAAGCATTTCCGGTGTAGAAGATGACCCCATCAATCACCGGATTGCCCTCAAAGATCTTGACCGTAACCGATTGTCCGTCATTGGCAATGACTTCACCGGCCGTGGAATAGCGGGGATTATTGTCGAAAATAAAATTTTGCAAACGAAAGTTTGCACTCTTGTCTACATGCAGGATCGGTCTGGCAGACAATGAATTCCTGAATTCGTAATGACGCAGAAATGTTGTCGCTGGTTGCCCCTGTGCATCGGTCGCTCCCGTCATCGTAAACCCATCCATTGATTGGACGTCTATCGCCATATTCTTTCCCGCATCGCCCACAAACAGATCATACGTTCCGGCATCAAATACCAGTTCTTTTGCTTTCACCGTTTTAGCATAGTCCAACGCCCTTTTAACAGCGGCGATATCGCATTTGCTGTCATTGGGTATCGCTCCAAAATCAGCTACTTTAACGATCTTATCCTGAGCCTGCCCTACCTCCCCCATTGTGGTGAACAAGGCCATGAATACTGGGATTATTCTAAATTTCATATCTTTCTTTATTATTTATCTAATATTGACAACCCCGAAAACAGGGATTATTCATTATTGGGCGCATGCAATGCGCCCCTACGTTAATCGCTGATAACTAATACCGCTCCTCCGTTTTTTTCCATATCTATCGTTAATTTATTGTTCGATATTTGTATGTTTTCCGTTATAAAGGGGATGATCATTTCGCTATAATGTCTGTCTTTGGCGTTGATCTCTCTAGCAATCGGATTCGGAATACTAACAGAGGCATCCCGATATAAAACCGCTTTTTCTGTTGTGTTATTCAGTACCGAAAGATCCATTTCATACGTTTTCTTATCTCCACCGTTGAGCACCCCAATGTACCAGTCTTTGCCTTTTCGTCTAGCCATAACTGCTAATTCCCCTATTTCACTTCCCGGCAACACGACTGTTTCATCCCATACGGTTGGTATTTGTTTAATCAAGGGCAACGCATCCTTTACGGCTGGGTGTCTTAACAGAATTTCGGGATTTTCTGCGATTACCTGCACGGGAGAAGTAAACAGTACCAATGTCGCCAACTGATGTGCCCAAGTGGTTTCTCCTGTAGCCGTAAATGCCAACGGCGTATAGTCCCCATGTCCCAACACAAATCGGGTAAATGGTAATGCTGCATTATGGGAGGCGGTTATAGGACCTTCGGGATGTGTGTTCAACTCCAACCCCCGGATGCCCTCGCGGGTCAGTTCGTTCGGATATCTTTTGATTTCTCCGGTTGCAGTTTGTATACCGTGAAAGTTCACCATCAGTTTCCGCGCTGCGGCATGACGAAGCACTGCTTCATCAAAATCAATCAAGGTTTTATGTTCCCCATCCATGAAATCCACTTTGATCCCCTCCACGCCGACCGCTTTCAAGCTATCCATAAATAGCTGAATAACCCGGTAATCATCTTCGGGAAAATTCAATTCCTTGGAATGTTTCCATACCCACGTGATGACGTCGTTTTCTTTTCCATAACGGCAGATCTCCGCCAGAGCAGTCCACTTATTTGACCATTTTTCCCAATTCGCATCGATGAGATTATGTTCATAACCCAGCTCTTTGGCATAGTCTACCATCTGCTTTTGCAGTTCGGGTGTACCGGTAAAATTAGACCACCAGCTCCAAACGGATCTTCCGGGCTTGATCCAGTTTCTATCGCTAAATAACGTCGCGTCGGGTTCGGGATTTAAGGACGTGATAATCGTTTGCTGATTGACCAACTGGTTGAGATCATCGGCTACCAACGCTACACGCCAAGGTGAAAGGATAGCGCCACTCACCCTGAATCCTTCATCCCCTTCCGAGAAATTGGCTTTGATCTTATTTTCCGGCAAGGCTTCGAAGCGCATGCCGCTATAATTAAATAATCCTGCTTCCGCTAAAAGTCCGTACAACCCGTTGCTGTATTCCAAAACCAATGGTTTGCCCTGTACGTTGCCTGTTTTTGAGATGGCAGGCAACTCTTCGATCGTTGTGGACAGCCATTCACCGGCATAAGATTTCAGCTTCCAATGGTTGTTCCTTTCAAAAAACCAGACTTTCGTCTGTGCCGGAATAGTCCATGAAGATTCTTCTCCCAAAACATGATTGGTCGCTCGTCCGTTATCAACCATATATCGATAAGCTACCCCCTCATCAAAAATCCGTAACGCTATTTGCTCGCCTTGACGAAATTCCAACAAATATTCATTCCAACGCCGTTCCACCGCACTGCTTATGCCCATTTCATCTACAACTTCACTTTTACGAAACGGTCCTTTGACTTCTACCAGTGATTTAAACAGGCTGTCCTGTCCTTGAATGGATAAACCCAGTTCTCCTTTTTCTACAAAAACGAAATCATTTTTGGATGCTTGCAGAACATAATGTCCCGTGCTATCAAGCGTTATTTCCACCTGTACCATAGTGTTAGGGCTGATGAAAGATCCATTTTTTGTCTTTGTGCTACAGGCATGGCAAAACAGGCTCATAAACCCTAAGCATAACAGAAAACCGATTTGGGTGCGCGATTGAAACATGTGATCCTTTTTTACTTATTTAATAATTCTTTTTCCCAATATTTTACCATTTGCGTCGGGCTGGCATCTTTCGGCAAGCCCATGTCCTCTAATTTTGAATGACCATAAGCTCTTCCCGATTTCACGCCTTTTTCGGTGATTGCAAGTGATTCTATTTCTTTATTTTTTTCCAGTGCGGTTATTTTCTCTTGCAATGTCTGCAAAAGCTGTTTGCCCATAGTTTGAAACAGATCTGTATCCCCGAGATTGTTCGACTCATAGGGATCTTCCTTCAGATCATACAGCTCAATCTCGGGTTTGTGATCTGCCATGAATAAGTTGAACGGATGCTCCAATTCTCCTTTTTCATGCAGGTATTGATAAAGTGAAAATGCTGGATACGATATTTTCTTATAGCTACTGAGTTGCATCCACGGCACTTCCGGCATCCTGTTCCAAATCAGCTTATACCTGCCATCGGTAATACTCCGGGAATCATCCACGGCATCACCCATACGCTGTCTGAATCCATACACATATTTCCGAACTTCTTTGGTCTCCCCCCAAAACGGTTTGCCGTCAAGATGGGCAGGCAATTCTACACCTGCCAAAACTAAGGAAGTGGCGGACACGTCGATCAAACTCACCAAATTTTCTTCCACGCCTGTTTCTTTCATCGATGGCGGAAACCGAACGATCAACGGTACTTGAAGTCCTGCCTCATACAGAAATTGTTTATCCCTCAGGTGCGGTCTCCCGTTGTCACCAAAAAAGATGATAACGGTTTCATCCATCAATCCCTCGGCTTCCAAACGATCCAACACAGCACCTACTTTTTGGTCGAGCACCTGTATGCTTTCCAAATACATCGCCCAATCTTTCCGAATCAAAGGGTGATTGGGATAGTACGGCGGAATCTGCACCTTGTCGTGATCTATCGGACGGGCGGTGTCCGGGACAAATGGCCGGTGCGGTTCAAAAATTTGGATCTGGGCAAAAAACGGCTGACCGGGCTGTCTTTCGCTCCAATCTATCCCGTCATAGCTATATTCGGTGGCAAAATTGTAATCCTCTTTGCCTTTTTGTCTGCGCTCGTTGGCATTGGCACAGAAGTAACCTGCCTGTTTAAAATAAGTCGTTATGGGTTCGATGCCTTCGGGCAACGGTTTTTTGTCCAGTGTACGGTGGCTCAGGCTGTTGATGCTGACCGGATACATGCCTGTAATCAGCGATGACCGGCTCGGAGAGCATACCGGGGATGTTGCATACGCATGCGTAAAGCGTACTCCTTCGGATGCCAATCTGTCCAGATTGGGCGTATGTACATCTGTATTGCCGTAGCACCCTAGATCATTGCCCAAATCATCTGAGATGATCCACAGGATATTTGGTCTTTTTTGTCGGGCTTTTTTTTGCAGGGACGGTTCACTGCCCCACCAATTGTTTCCGGGATCAAAATCTGGCGAGAGGAACGATTTTCTTTGCGCTTCCAATTCCGGCATTCTCTTATCTGCCACTTGTTGCAGATAATACGTTTCTTTTTGGGCGTCATATTGCGGATCGGGCATCGGATAACGCGCGCCTACTTGGGTGAGGTATGCTTCCAGTTCTGTTCGAAGCGCCTTTGTTTTGCTTTTATGACGATGGGATACGTCCTGCTGTTCTCCCGGATCTGTCCGAAGATTGTAAAGCTCGTTTCTGCCGTCCTCGTAATAGCGGATCAGCTTCCAATCGCCTTTGCGTATAATGGAAGACGGCTCGCCACCTTGGTTGCCATAATGCGGATAGTGCCAAATGAGCGAACGCGGTTCAATTTCACCTCCTTTCAATAATGGCACCAGACTTTTCCCGTCTGTATGTTCATCGGGATTTAACGGCAGTCCACACAGTTCCAATAAAGTGGGATAAAAATCCATGTTGACTACCGGTGTGCTGAATTGCTTGCCATTTGCCAACCCCGGCACCTTGATAAAATAGGGCACACGGATCCCTCCTTCAAACTGATAGCCTTTGCCTGCACGCAATGGCAAATTGGAAGTCGCAAATGCATCGCCCGCAGCTACACCGCCATTATCGGAGGTAAACACGATGATGGTATTGTCGGCAATGCCTGCTTCTTCCAGTGCTTGCAAGACAATGCCCACGGCATCGTCCATGGTTTCCACTAATCCGGCATATACAGGATTGTCCTGCACCTGACGCATAGGCAGATATTTCGCCATTTCAAATCCCTTTTCGGCGATGCCCATCTTTTCAGCCTTGTCCCTGTATTTCTTCCACTTTTCCCTGGTGGTCTGTATGGGACTATGGACGGCATAAAAAGACAAGAACGTAAAAATAGGCTGCCCGGTAACCTTGGGATTGTTCTGCTTGATAAAATGGGCGGTTTCCTCTGCCAAGCGCATGCTCAGGTTCTCTCCCGGGGTTTTGTTTTCCAACTTCGGGTTTTTCCACGGAGAAAAATATCCTCCTGCAGGTCCACCGTGCCCCCAACCGCCAACATTCACGTCAAAACCGTGGTCTTCTGGCCATGAACCTTTGTGTCCCAGATGCCATTTTCCTGCGAGAAAGGTGCTGTAACCACTGGCCTTCAGCGCCTCGGGCAGGGTCGTATACGCGTGGTTCAATGCTGTATCGTAGGGTGCTGGCAACAGTTTGCTGTATCGCCCTTCTTTGCGCCACTCCTCGCCATGTCTCGCTCCGATGTAATCGGTAATGCCATGCCGTGCCGGGGACTTGCCGGTCATGATGCTCGCCCTCGACGGACTGCATACTTGGCTGGCAGCATAGCCCATGGTAAGCATTGCTCCCTCCCGTGCAATACGGTCGATATTGGGCGTTTCGTAAAAGGTACTGCCCGTACAACCCAGATCGTGATTGCCCAAATCGTCTACCAATATAAATACAATATTGGGACGGGCGGGGGTATGCTGTGCAAATACACCACCCCCTGTCAGTTGCAGGCAACCCAACAGGAATGAGATCATGTAACGTATTTTACCCATTATGTATTTTTATATCCGTCCCAATTATGGGGCGCATGCAATGCGCCCCTACTTATTTCAATTCTTCAAATTTTTTCTTCTGATCGTCGGTCAACACGCGCAACAATCCGTCTTTACGGTCTTTGTTGTTTCTCCACAACGCTTTTTTCTGGGCATCTCCGGTTTCTTTTTCCTTAATTTCTGCTGCTTTTTTGGAGGTGGACAACAATACCTCGTGAAATGCCTGCGCCTGCTTGCCGCTCAGCCCCAGATTGGTGGTGTAATAAGCTACACGCTCATTTACCCAACGCTCGATAAAAGCGTCACTGGAACCACCGGATGCAGACTGTTGTGGCTTTTTGCTGGCAACATTGCCTCCTTTGGATCCGCTGCCCTGCATTTCTTTAAATTTTTGTTGCTGTTCGGGTGTAAAAACAGCCTGCAACTGTTTACTCCGATCATTCGTATTACGCCAGATTGCTTTCTTCTGCGCTTCACCAGTTTCTTTTTCTTTAATCTCTTCGGCTTTTTTCGCTGTGGTCAGCAATATGTCATGTACTTGTTTCGCCTGTTCTTCACTCAGACCTAAATTTTCGGTGTAGCGTCTCGTTTCCTGTGCTGCCCATCTGTCCGCATACGTTTTTTCCTGTGCTATTAGTTCCGTTGCGCCGCACAGTACGATCAACAAAGTCAGTATTTGCTTGGATATGCTCATGTTTACATTCTTTGGTTTATATTGTCGTAGAGAGTGGGTTTTTCTGATGCACATCAGAAAAACCCTACTTTGTTATTATTTCTTCTTCTCTCTTGATTCTTTGAGCTTTTGCTGTTGCTCGGGGGTCAGCACCTCGTTCAATCGGTTGAGTCTATCTCTACCGTTTCGCCATATTGCTTTCTTTTGTGCATCGCCGGTTTCTGTTTGTTTGATTTCCTCGGCTTTCTTTGCCGTACTGAGCATGATTTCATGCACTTTTACCGCCTGTTCCTCAGTCAGTCCCAGCTCTTCAGTATACTGTTGCGTTTGCTTTGCTGCCCATCGGTCTGCGAATGTCTTCTCCTGTGCCTGTGCCATGAAGCCGACCGAACATAAAACCATCACTACTGCTGTCAATACAACTTTTTTCATTTTAATCGTTTTCATACCCTTTAAATTTTAAGTGTTCACTATTATTTGTTTTCGTCTATTTATCAGTCTTCAACCACGATATTTTTTGTTGATTCTTTTTCCACGAGTACTTTATTCTTTACATTTCGGTAGGTGTTGTTCCTGATCGTCACGCCCTGTGCATTTTTGATGCCTATTGCTCCCATTTCTTCGTTAAAGCTCATATCCTCGAAGGTGTTATTTTCAATCAAGATGTTCATGTTATAAGGTTCATGGGTAAAATGGGGATGCTGTTCAAGCGTTGTTATTCCACCACCATATATAATTCCATGCTTGTTTCCATACACACCAGAGTATTTATTAATCCATCCATTGGAGATAAAATGGTTATTCCTGATCACGATATTATCCACAAATGCTCCTGTGTTTATACTGGTCGTTCCGAATCCAACGGCGTGGTATGCGTTATTTCTGAACACGTTGTTCTCCAATAACAGATTTTCACTTTCATATATCAGACCGGTACCAAAATTATCCTCAAATACCGAGTTTTTAATCACGGCGCTTTCCCATTGAGGAGGGGTAATGTAAGAACCTACAACAGCTTCTTTCGGTATGGCTTCCGTAAATACAACACGGTGGTTCTTTTCGCCTTTGTTTTGGAGTACCTCCACTGACTTGATCTGGCGTCTGGTTCCTTTATCCCCAGACCAGAAGTACACGCTGTCTCCTGCCTGCAAGATAGTCTCCGCATGCGCGGCTGCGGTATACGAAGTCACCATAGTCCTGTCATCTACCAGCTCTTTGATTTTGATGAAATTGACCCGGCTCACCAATGGATCCCACCGAACGCCTTTAACGTACAGACTGTCCACTAACAACTTCCCTCTACAGTTTGATATATAAATACCGTCGCGGGGTCCTGCCGCCAGTGAATTGCCCTCCGGTTTAATCTGCATGTTGCGGATGGTCACGTTCTTGGAATCATTGATTCTAAAAGCAACGGTAATCGCATTGTACATGTGGACATTATTCAGGTCGATATTTTTACAATTGTAAAAATACACCCCGTAACCCGATGAAGAGTGTGCAGCATAATGCCAGGAAATCCCGTCCCCAACCTCAATTTTGTCCAAAAACGGCATGTTCTTAATGGCGTACACCACTTTCCCAGGTCTGTCCACCCGGTGCCAGAGGTTTTCAAAATAAGGTTCTCGCATGTTGATAGTCAAAGCATCCACATGCTTCAATTGCCTGGTCTTCAAATCCCAGGCATTGGCAGAAAAACATTTCATGCCCTCAAAATGGGACATCCCCTCAAAAATCTCTACCTCTACACGCTTTTCCAACGGGTCTATGGCGATGATCTTGCCGGATGTGGAAAAACGGGGCTTTAAATCAAAGATGATATTTTCTATTCCGATATCCTCACTGTTTTTCCAGTCCAAATGACGACTGAAATTGAGATCATCGTTATTTGCCAGCTTAGCGTTTACTTCCAAAACAGTAACCGGTTTCCCGTCTGTAGCGACCTGACCAACCAGTTTAATATTTTTCACTCCATCAATGAAAATGGTCGGACGAGTCCATTCGCCCCCCTGCAAATTGTAAACACCTTTTTCCAGCACTACGTACGGCTTATTGCTGACGTTGGCATGCTGAACGGCTTTTTTGATCGGTTCGGTATCGTTCTGCCCATCGTCCGGGATAGCGCCAAAATCTCTGACAAAAACGGAATTTTCATTGGTCAACCGCACATTTCCTATTATTTGCACCTCATTAGAAAGGGGGAGATTATCCGCCAATAAAAACGAGGGTACCGTGAAAAGACAGATTGCACCTATATACCATTGCTTTGCTCTTGCTCTTATCATATCAGTTATTTGTTGTTTTAATTTTCTAATCTTCATTCATTATGTTTTTTGTGGATGCTTTGTCGATCAGCACCTTGTTCTTGATGTTTCGGTAAATATTGTTTCTGATTGTTACATCCTGCGCATTTTTGATACCGATTGCTCCCATTTCCTCGTTGAATCTCATGTCTTCAAAGGTATTGCCCTCGATAAGGATTTTTGTGTTGTAAGGCTCATTGGAAAATGCACGGTGATGCTCAAAAGTCGTGATCGCCCCACCGTAAATACCGCTGTACTTGTTGATCCACCCATTTGACACGAAGTGATTGTTCCTCACCACAATATTTTCGCCAAAAGCACCGGTATTCAAGCTCGTTGTGCCAAATCCTATGGCATGATAGGCATTGTTTCTGAACACATTGTTTTCCATCACACAATTTTCGTTTTCCCAGACGATAGCCGTCCCGAAATTGTCTTCAAAAACAGAATTGGTAATGGTCGCTTTGTCCCAGGTTGGCGGACTGATCAGCGTACCTTTTTTGGCTTCTGCCGGTAAAGGTTCCTCAAACTGCAATGAATGCCTTTTCTTTCCTCTGCTATCGAGTATTTTCACCCCCGACAGCGCTCTCTTGACCGGTCGGTCACCGCACCAAAACGTCACCTGATCGCCTATCTGAAACATGGTCTCGGCTTTTCCTGCAGCAGTGTACAGTGAAACAATCGTATTGGCGTCCACGATTTCATCTATTGTCACGAAGTTGACGCGGCTTACGAACGGATCCCAACGCACACCTTTCACATAGAGACTGTCCACCGTCAACACACCCCGGGAATTGGAAAGATGAATCCCGTCCCGCGGTCCTACTGCCAGTGAATTTCCTTCGGGCATGATGCTCACTTTTCTGATCGTGATGTCCCGAGTGTCATACGTTTTTATACTCAAGGTGATGGAGTTGTAGATATGCAGATTGTTTAGGGTCAACCCTTCACAATCGTCAAACAATATCGAAATCCCGGAGGTTGTTCTGGCGGCATAATGCCATGACATACCATCTCCAACTTTCAGCTTGTCGTAAAACGGCATATTTTTAATGGCGTATACCACTTTTCCCGGTCTTTCCACACGGTGCCAAAGGTTATCAAAATAGGATTCTTTCATATTAATGGTCAAGGCATCCTGATGAAGCAAAGTCCTCGTTTTCAAATCCCAGGCATTGGCAGAGAAACATTTCATGCCTTCAAAATGAGACATACCTTCAAAAATTTCTACCTCTACGCGTTTATCGACCTGATCTACTGCCACTACTTTTCCCGAGGTCGAAAACCGGGGATTCAGGTCAAAAACAATATTTTCAAGCCCGATATTTTTACTGCCACGCCAATCGATGTGCCGACTGAATTTTACACCTTCTTCATTAGTTAGCGGTAAGTTTACTTCCAATGTCGTTGCAGGCTGACCATTGTCTGTTACCTGCCCGATTAGCTTTAAGTTTTCGACACCTTTGACATAAATCGTAGGAGCTTTGCCGTTGTTTCCCTTTAGGTTATATATCCCTTTTTCCAGGACGACATATTTCTTGTTATTGGCATGTGCATGTCGTATCGCTTTTGTGATCTGCTCCGTATCACTTTGTCCATCGTCAGGAATGGCGCCAAAGTCTTTGACAAAGACTGAATTTTCTGCAGTAAACCCGGTGACTTCTCTGGTCTGCGCACCTAAACTCACAACCGACAGCACCATCGCACACATGCCTATAAATTTCTTTTTCATTTTTATGGTTACTAAACTCTTCTAAAGCTATTTATTCCTTTATTGTCACACTTACTGACCTGCTTCTGCTATCGGCTTGCCCCGAAGCAAAATCCTGCCCAAGTAGATCGAAGACTGATCGTATTTCTCAGGGTGCGCGGTAATGTCTTTCAGTTGATTAGGTCCTAATATCCCGTGTTTATCTGCTTTTGCAGGGGAAATCTTCAGTGTTACTTTATGTCTTCCGGGCTGAAGCTGGATAACATCATACTGTCCGCGGTACCGATTGTTACAGTACCTATTGAAACGATTTAGTACAGTATCCCCATCCAGTTCACCAACTTCGCGCAACCGATATCCCCGCTCGGTAATCATTTTCACACCTACCGGCTGGTCATTAATCCACACAGAAAGCTGTCCGGCTTCCGGGCCACCAATATCAAAAAAACCAAACTGATCACCCTCAAAGAAAAAAGTGAAAGACGCTCCCGGCTGATCCGCTGTCATGATCGTATCAAACCATCCCTGAAACTGTTTGAGTGCCGACTGCTTTGTGATCAATGCTGTCCAGTTGGTATCAAACACCGCAATTTCCCGTGGATCGTACATCCCGGCTTCTTCCCATGCGTCGGTAATCAACGGGGCAGGAAGTGCATGGGCTAACGGTGTGTCCGAATTGTCCATCTTTTCAATTGCCCGTGCAATCGCAGCGGCATACAGGTCACCGCCGGCTTTCGCCGGATGGATGCCGTCTCTTGAAAACAGAATACAATCTCCAACCTCCTGTGGTGTACCTTTCCAGACAAGTTTGTCCGCTGCTTCCAACATAGCGGGTTCCATGCCTAAGTGGATCGATGGCAGAAGGTAATGCTCGGCAATATCTTCCAGTCCCTGAATATTTCCGGGTACTTCACCACGTTGGTAGTATGCTGTCTGACCGTTTTGAATCGTATAGATCAAGCAAATATCGGTGTGGGGATTGGCTTTGATAATTTGGCGAACCATTCCCTCCATGCCGGGCTGATAAGCACCATTGACCGCAAACTCAATAAAAATCAAGTCGGGCTGATGTTGAAGCACTTGCTCGCGGATGCGGAATGCCCCTAAATCCGTACCTGTGCCAGATACGCCTGCGTTAACCCATTTAAACGTGGCTTTTGGAAACCGATTTTGCATATACCGGGCGGTCTGCATTCGATAGCTGTCCCTGCTTTGGGTTATGCTGCCACCGATAAAGGCTACGGTAATCTCTTTTCCGCTTTTGGCTTTATGAAGCAAATTGGGGATACCTGACCTCACGGTACTTTCGTCATCGCGTGAGAAACTGCCGGGCACAACAGGGGGGACGTTATCATTTGGCACGGTAAACAATAAAGGTGAACTTCCTGCTTGGGAGGCAGCGATCTTATCGAGATCACTGCTGTTCTGTGCCTGAGCCACCGACCCAACAAACAAGACCAGTCCAGACAAAAAACAGGAGATATATTGCCGTGTATTTTTCATCATTTGTCGCTTTCTTTTCTTTGACGTTGAATTTCCCAATATTCCTTGACTTGACCCAGACCTAAAAATGCCGGATCTTTCATCTCTTTTTTCCATGCTTCCAGTTCTTGTAATAATGCCTCGTAAGTTTCTCTATTGGTATTGCTTTTCAACAAATTTCTTTTTTCGGACATGTCCTCATCCAAGTTATAGAGTTCATTTCCATTCGGTTTTGTCATAATCTTGAATGCACCGTTCCCGTTACGTGCAACATACAGATCACGGTCGTGCATTTTCCAAAATAATGTTCTTTCCGGAGCAGGTTTTTCTGGCTGGGTGATCACCGGTATTAAGTCAATGCCATCCAGTTTATTTTTAACCTTTGCCGGCGTGCCAAGATTGGCAACGATGGTCGAGAAAATATCCAACGAAATGACGGGCACATGGCATACTTGTCCGGGCTTTATCTTTTGTGGCCAACGCAGGGCAAACGGCACACGAATGCCACCTTCATACCAAGAGGACTTCCCTCCTTTCAAAATGCCATTGTCCGAGCCATTGACAGGCTGTGGTCCCCCGTTGTCCGACAGGAAAAAGACCATCGTATTTTCGGCAATCCCCGATGATTCCAGTTGGTCTAATACACGACCCACCCCATCGTCCATGGCACTGACCATAGCCGCATAGGTGCGGCGTTTTTCATCTGCGATGTGCTTAAAACGGTCGAGGTATGCATCGGTCGCCTGTAAAGGTGTGTGCGGCGCATTGTATGCCAAATAAAGGAAAAATGGTTGATCCTTATTGTCCTTGACGAAATTCACCGCTTCGCGGGAAAGGGCGTCTGTAAGGTATTCTTTTTCATCCTCGATTACCTGTCCATTGCGCTGCAGTTTGGTTCTGTATCCCCGTTCTTCGTTTCCCTCCGCCTCATATTCGGAATGGATGGTCCAATCTTCCGGAAAATACCGATGTCCTCCGGCGAGAAAGCCAAAGAACTCGTCAAATCCACGTTTATTGGGATGATGTACCTCCGCATGTGCACCTACATGCCATTTTCCGGATAGCATAGTGCGGTATCCGGCTGTTTTCAGCATCTCCGCCATGGTCTGCTCGGATTTGGGCAATCCCATTTCGGGATCACTCGGCGCAAAAACAGGTGTACGGGCAAATCCAAACCGATCTTGATAGCGTCCGGTAATCAATCCCGCCCGACTGGGTCCACAAACCGCAAAAGTGACATAACCTTGCGGAAATTTTACGCCTTCATTGGCAATACGGTCTATATTGGGTGTCGGAATGTCTTCGCATCCGTTGAATCCCACATCTTTATTGCCCAGATCATCTGCCAGAATTACGATGATATTAGGGCGCTGGGCTTTGGCATCTTTTTGTCCATAACCCATCACGCACACCATCATCATGGCTGTCAGAACTATCATATATTTTATGTGTATTGCTATCATTTTTGATGAATGATTAAATTCCTACTCCTCGACTTCCACGGTTTCCCAAGGTGACCATTGGCTTTCCATGCCGTGGCTTTCTTCCCTAATCCTCACCTCATAACCAGCCGGATCTGTCACCTTGATTTTGGTAGACCCTTCCAAATCTGTTTCGACTTCACGCACATTTTCGGGATTTTCCAACAACCGGTACTGGATACGGTAACGACCGTCGTTGCGCTGTACCTCATAGCCTACCACAATCCCATCTGTGACCTGCATGACCTTGCGGACCACCGGTGGCAGTGCCGAACCGGCAAATTGCAGTTCTTGCAGTAAGGGCTTACTCTTCCCCTTATCGTTGGCAACATATACCTGTACTTTTCCGTTTCCGGACAGTTGTTTTCGGGAGATGTCCACATAGGAGGCTATTGTCTTGATGGTATCCCCACCGGGCAATGCCACGACAATTTCATTTTCAGGGAGCACCGGCTTGAAATAAAACCTTGCCGCGGTGTCGGCAGTCAGCACATGGGCAATTTCCGGCTGATTCGGAACATCCCTGTATACAAAGCGTTCATAGACATGGTGGTTGGTGGGGCTAACCAAACTCAATTTGATATGCGAGGCACTTTTCCATTTCCCGGACGAGGAAAATGTATGCAAAATGCTTTCATCACCCGGATGAATGTCTTTCAGTACCACCTCCTCTCTGCCTTGTTCCGCACCATGTTTATCATATGCCTGCAACTGCAATTTGTAACCCCGCAATACATAAGCGGGTAGTGCATTTTTTGTCCGGGGACGGACGGTGACAGCGATACTGTTTTGGCGCAAATTCCAATCTTCATCCAACCCTGCTATGGGTGCAAATGCTTCCTGAATCTGCTTGGTGGCTCTTTTATGTGTACGCCATACGTCCACTACGCCCCAAGTACGGTCGCCACCAAGTGGCGTGCCCCGATAGTCACTCCGATAATCGTTGTATGTCCAGAGAGAGGCTCCTGCTACATAAGGCAAAGATGCTGCACGTTCCAGCCTATCGGCAAGGCGTTCGTCCAACGTATCATCGGGTCGGTGACCTACCTGATCCTGTCCAAATTCTGTCACCAAAATCAACTTATCGGGCCAGCGCTGATGGATCTTTTCAGCCGCCTGCACAAAATCACCATAACTGTTAAAACAGAGCATATCGGCATGCTTTGCAGGCTCTGTTTTGGGATCGTTGTCTCTAAACGAGGTAAACGAAACGTAAGTGACCAAACGCGTGCTGTCCAGTTCTTCCCGTACATACCGCATCATCGAGATCACGTATTGCGACTGTTCCCGGCTCATGGCCAATTGTTTCCGGTCGTCTTTGTCTGACGCCAATTCGTTGCCCATGCTCCAACCGATCACCGAAGGATGGTTATAGTCTCGTTCTATCATTTCCTTCAGCCAATGGCGCGTCAGCGGGTTATTGTCAAATGACTGCGGATCTTCGATGCCCCACACCGGGATCTCGCCAATGATCAGCATGCCTATTTTATCTGCGTACGCCAATAGTTCCGAAGACAGTGGCGCGTGCATCATCCGTGTCATGTTGCATCCCAGACTTTTCATGTGATCCAGGTCTTTTTTAATGAGCCAAAGTGGTTCGGTATTCCCCACAGCACGGTGATCGTGCACACGGTTAAAACCGGCAAGCTTTACCGGCTCTCCGTTCAGCAACAGCTGTTGTCCACTGATTTCGATCTTGCGAAAGCCAAAGGTGCTGCGTTTCTGATGTATTTTATGGCCGTTGTTGGTAAGGGTGATTTCGCAACCATACAGATTGGGATAATCGATATGCCACAGCTTCACGGCATCAGGCAACCGCAAGGTGATTTTCTGTGAAACGGTTTGTTCATCGGGAATAGTTACCGAATAACTGGTATCCGCAAGTACGGATGTATACTGGTCATCTGCAAATATCTTAACGGAGACTTCCACCCCGTTTTCGTGTAGGGCATTATTTTCCAAACGGTAGGCTATGGCTACTTCGCCTTTCTTTGTCTGCAAATCAACTTCAGGCGTTACGAGAAGCTGGTTCACCCGGACAGCCTTGTTTCTTTTCAGGGAAACATCCCTGCTGATCCCTCCCCAGGGCCACCAGGCTCCCCTCCTATACCTGTTGTCTGCCACTACCGCGATCACATTATTTTCACCGATTTTCAACAGGTCCTCTGCCCGAAATTCAAATGGCGTATATCCGCCTCTGTGACCTCCGAGATAACGCCCGTTCACATATACGTAAGCCGTTTCGTAGACTGCCTCAAAATGGAGACGGATCATATCGCCTTTCCATGTGGCAGGAACTTGTATGTCCCTGCGGTACATACCCAATCCTTTATACTGTGCATAAGCCGATTCTGTATCCCAATTGCCGGGAACGAACAATGAGTCGCTTTGTTGCCAAAGGGAATCGGGATGAGACAATGCAGCGGCATCCTCCAATGCTTTGATGGTTTTAAATGCCCAGCGTCCGTTGAGTGACAGACGTTCTTCTCCCGCTGTAGACTGCTGTGCCCGTGCTACTATCATGGACAAGCAACTGCTTAACATTAAAAAACTCCATTTTAAGAAGACATACTTTACAAATCGGTTCATTTTTATCGTTTATCGTTCTATTTTTAAATTTATAATCTCGTATAGCAGTGATCTATTGGACTGCAACAGCTGGTTCTGGTTTATTCTATCCGTATCCTAACGTACTTCGGCGCACCTTACACTACCGGTACAAGAAAATGTCCACTGTCCGTTTAGCACTCCCGTAGGTTGGTCACGCATAATGAGTTTATTTTCCAAAAAACATATGATTTTTATCCATGTTACTAGATTTAAAATTTCCCTCCACCAACAACCATGCTTAAATAGTCTGGTCTGGTATGGTCTATAATTATATATAACAAATATAATCGAACAAAACCGAAATACCAATTTTTTTTGAAAAAGTTTGCAGTATAAAGAGGTAGGTGTGAGCAGTAGTAAGATGGTCAGATCTTCAACGGTTAGAAGTTGACTTATATTCAAGGCAAAAAATATAAAAAATTGACTTGTATTCAAGTCAATTATAAACTAACTTTGCCTTGATGACAAGATAGATATGGAAACACTTATAGAATACCAACAGTCTCTCATAGCGGAAGTCCATCAACACTTTTACCGCTTTCTTTACCATCAATTACCTTGGGAGAGCCGTATGATAGCGATCAAAGGGCTACGAGGAGCAGGTAAGACAACGATGCTACTTCAGCATATGAAATTCGGACAGCCCAAAGGTGCAAAAAGCCTTTATCTGACCGCAGACCATCCTTGGCTCTATACACACACCCTGCTAGATACAGCAAAGACTTGGGTACAGAACGGGGGAACAGCCCTCTACATTGATGAGGTTCACAAATACGCGAACTGGTCGCGTGAGTTAAAAAACATTTATGACGGTTTCCCAAAACTCAAGGTCTATTTTACAGCGTCATCAGCATTGGATATCTATCGGGGCGAAAGTGACCTGAGCAGAAGGGTACTCACCTATACCTTGCCGGGCATGTCATTTAGGGAATACCTTAACCTCACACAGCGCAAGGCATTGCCAACTGTCTCTCTGGAACAGATATTGGACAACCCCGCACAGGCAGCCGCCACGATCAAGGAACAGATTGAAATACCATTACCCTTATTCCGTGAATATCTCGTAAAGGGCTACCTACCTTTTACCCATGGAGAACACGGCGGACACTATCTGACAAGGTTATTACAGGTCATAGATACTTCGATTTCTACCGATTTGGCATTCATTCAAAACTATTCATCCACGCATGCCGTCAAAATCAAAAAATTGATGGGCGTGATCGCAGAATCGGCCCCTTTTGAACCCAACATTTCAGCATTGGCGCAAAAACTCCAACTTGGACGTGATACCGTAAACAGCTTTTTGCACCATCTGGAACGCGCATGCCTGCTTAATCTCGTGAACAGGTCTACGCAAGGAATGGCCGCGTTGCAGAAACCCGACAAGATATATCTGGAAAACACCAACCTTTCTTTTGCTTTAAGGGAAACTCCAGATCCGGGAACCATCCGCGAGACGGTCTTCCTAAACCAATTGAGAAATGCGGGACAGGAAGTTACACTGGCAGAAAAAGGAGATTTTTTGGTCAATGACACGTTTACTTTTGAAGTCGGAGGACGTAACAAATCCAGAAAACAGATTTCAGGACTCCCACGAGCTTATATCGTAGCAGATGACATTGAGCTCGGTTTCGGCAACAAATTGCCACTCTGGCTATTCGGCTTCCTCTACTGACAGGAAACGTTATTCCAATAGCTACTAAATACAATATCCTATTATAAAAAAACCGCTTTCTGAATATCCAGAAAGCGGTTTTTTATGACACAAGCTCCAACTCTCTACCTATCCCTCACACATCGCACACAATATCCTTCCCGTTTTGCAACAGTACCTCTAAGTACAGAATGTGGGCGGGAGCTTTCAATCAATCTTCTATATCCCAAGGTGCCCGATTCATTTCCATTTGTAGATGTCCAGAAAGCAGCCCTAGCAAGGCTACCGTTGTTACCGGCATTAATGAAATTACCGTAAACCCCTGTCTCTGCCCTAACACCGGCAGGCAATGCCTTAAAGCCCAGATCATCCGTACCCACAAGAAGAGGCCAACCTTCCGTACTGCGCAACTTAAGGCCAACATTCGGACTAAGTGTAGGAGTCCCCCTCCAACTGGTTGCATCCAATAGGTCGTTCGGCATTCCGGCGGCTTCTTCCAGTGCCTTAAAATCATCGTCTGAAGCCACGCGCCATCCCGCAGGGCACAGGCCACGTGTATCCTCTACCGCATAGCCGTTGTACAGTAATCCGTATTTGGCGATCATCTCGGCTTCCGACGAAACTGTACCACCAGATTCTGTATAGGGATATACAGCATAGGCACGCACACGTCCGTTATTGAAAGTAGCAGCCCACTCCGTATTAGAAAGTCCCGTAACTATGGCATCACCATTCTTAAAGCGCGTTACTTTGAGGTTTTCCGTCATCCATTCCTTGCCCCCAATTACAACAGTCTCATACACATTACCGTCTATGTCTCTCAGTACGCCATCGTCTTGGATAAGCCAGTCTTTCATATCTATCGCGACATACTCCTGTCCGGCAATACTGCTGGCAGTTTCCTGTCCGCTGATGATATCTGTCATGGATTTCCCATTATAGGAAACGGCAATATCTCCATGGTTCAGCTCACCGTTGCCATTGATGTCGAGGTATGCCATGGCATATATATAGGGCATGTCCTGCATATCATTAAGGGATATTTGCACACCATTTTCGATGTGTTCCTCAGTCAGTGTAATGTCTCTGACCTCATCGGGCGTACGCTGATAAAAGTTCAGTTCCTCTTGATCAGCATAGTAGAGATTGAGGAATAGTTTCGTACCCTCAGCCGGTTTGATCGTAAAGGTAAAGTCTGCCTCAAACGATACCACAGTAGAATACAATTCTTCCATGACAATTGTCATAAATTGCCGGTGGGATACATTATTGGCCTGAGCAGAACCTCTTATCAAACTCCTTAGGGACTGCTCGAAATAGGCATAAGCAATATCATCGTGACTCAGTTCGCCATCGCCGTCCATATCCACGTAAGCCGTGACATAAGCATAAGGGCTTTCCTGAAAATCTTCAAATGTCAACGTAAGGCCGTTTTCGATGTCCTGTTCGGTCAACGTATGCCTCAGCACCACATCCGCATCTCTTTGGTGGAACAGTTCATTTTCTTCCGTTGTATACCAAAGGTTAACGAATAGTTCTTTTCCCGGATCAGGCTTGGTGACAAAACTAATATTGGCATCCAATTTCGGTTTTTCATCCTCCAGCTCCCCTTTAGGGCTTTTCGTACAAGACCCCATGATCCATATTAGGCTGAGTAAACCCAATAACAGTTTGTTATAATTTTTCATCTTTTTCTATTTTATCAAAAAACTAAACTATATTTTTCGGATAGTTAAGAAGTCGTCTAACCTTTGTCATCCTGAGGCTCGCCGAAGGATCTATAAACTCAAAATCTATATAGTTGACAGACCCTCCAAAGTCGGGATGACAAAAAGACAAATACTCAAAACTTCCTAACCACATCCCGTGTATTACTGATCGATCGCTTTATTGGCATCCAGCTCCGCTTTCGGGATCGGCCACTCATAAGGCTTTGATGGATCAAAGGTTCGGTTAAGCACGGTGTACAGCTCATAGCTAATCCTACTTGCGTTAGCAGTGAGCTCCCGTGGTCTATACCCACGCAAGTCCGTATAGGCTTCCGCTCCGATGTCCCAACGCATCACATCAAATATCCGTAACCCTTCGAATGCAAATTCCACCCTTCGTTCGTGGCGGATCACATCGATCAAGTCGTTGGGAGACAGTCCAGATCCTTCTACATCTTCTACTTTGGGCATCATCACGCTTGGGCGCTGGCGCACCTGGTTGATTAGATCGTACACATGCGCCTCATCATACATTCCACTCTCTACCAGTGCTTCGGCCTCCATCAAGAGCACATCCGCATAGCGGATAATCACCGGATTGACTCCCGAAATATTGTTAAACCCATTGTCCGAATGGTCGATATATTTTCTTACCCGGAAACTTGTAAAATTTGCTGCGGCCGATTGAGACGGATAGAACACGAGAGGCTCTCCGGTCTCTAAATGGTAATCCCGAATGGAATAAGGTACTACAATAGAGTAATGCAAGCGGGGATCCCGATTCATAAAACGGTTGTCGTACCCGCCCTCTTTGATATAATTGGAAGGTGAAGCCAACCCGGAAGATCTCACCGTAGGATCGTACAACGTATTGTCGGGATCATTGATCGATAGACCATTGGTGGAATAGAACTGCTCGTATAATTCATAAGACACCTGGTATCCACTCCAAGACCGGAAGCGGGTATACCATATCGTAGACATGCCAAACTGATCAGCAAGCTGCTCAAACTGCATATCAAAGATGACTTCTTTATTATCGGTTTCTCCTTCTGGCAAGAACAACAAATGATATTCCGGCCGAATTTCATACACGTTCAATTCCCGAACTTTTTGACAATAATCTGCTGCTTCTTCATAACGGTGGTTAAACAGCAACACCCGCGCTTTTATTGCCAAAGCCGCTCCTTTTGTAGCTCTTCCTCTATTATCTGTAGAATAAGATGGGGGCAAGAGTTCCGCCGCTGTCTCTAAATCGTCCAACACCAAGTTTAAAACATCTGCTTTGGAACTCAGTGGTTTATCAGCTTCATCCAATCCTTCTGGTTTTAGACGCATGGGCACATCACCAAAAAAGAACGACAGATCAAAATAAGCTAAAGCACGTAGGAACAACGCTTCTCCTTTATATTGATCGTAACTGTCCTGGGACATTTCCACTTCCTCAATATAGTGCAGTACGGTATTGGCTTGCAAGATCACCCTATAATTTCGAGACCATTTGTTGACCACGTACACGGTTTCGTTATTAAAATTTCTTGTCCACATCAATTGGTAATCGACATAATAACCGTTGTCTACCAAAAAATCCGTATATATGGGTTCACTTCGATCGGCAATCAACGCTTTGTATACCCCATTGACGGCCTCTCTTACGTCCCGTTCGGTGGTGAAATTATTTGGCGAAAGAAAGTCTATTGGAGTTCGATCTAAAAAGTCACTATCACAAGCGGTAAAGCAGGATAGAAAACCAATACAGATATATATTAAAACATACTTTTTCATCACATTAAAAATTTAAATTAAGCCCTAAAGTATAACTCGCAATCTGGGGGTGAAAAGAGGCGGTCACATTTCTGTAGCTCCGCTCCGGATCAAACCCCTCGACAAAAGAGGTCAGCAACATCAGGTTTTCCGCATTGAAAAATACCCTGCAACGATCTATCTTATAACGCCCCACAAATTGCTTTGGCAATTGGTAGCTAAGCTGCACGCTCTTCAGCCGGAAAAAAGAAGCATCATAGATATTGTAATTGGTCACCAGCGCATCCCGTGTTTTATCTACATATATACGCTGATATTCCTCTGACGGGTTTTCGTACGTCCACCGTTTCTCAGCCAGCTCCCTGCGCAACGGGCCACTTGTGTTATAAAATGGTGCAATCATCATCCCGTTCATATAGCCGTCCGTACCTTGCACACCGTGTCCAATAACGTTCAGTGCAAACTGCTTGTAGGAAAGATCTATGCTGAATCCATATTGGAACCTGGGCAACGGGTTACCAATCAGTGTACGATCGTCCGGTGTTACCTCTCCATTTCCATCGGTATCCACGAGTTTGATATCTCCCGGAGCAGGGGTGTCCATCAGGCTCGACTGATCCGCAAGTCCCGGTTTCAGCACATAGACCCGATCGCGATGCGGGATAGCAGGGTCACTGTCTACCTGCCAAGTGAAATCTGATACTTGATATATGCGCTCTACCTCATACCCGTAATACGAAGAAAACGGATGCCCTACTACACTTCTGGTATTCGCAGTATGGTCTACAAAAGGCAATTCTCCCAGAGTAATCAGTTCGTTATTCAGATAGGTAAAGTTGGCGGAGAATGCATAATTCAACTTGTCTGCACGGCGGGGCGATTTGTACGCCATAGTAAGTTCGACTCCTTTGTTCACCATGGTACCGATATTTTGGTAAGGCAGGGTAGTAATTCCCAGCGATGGTGGCACGGTAACCCGTGACAAAATATCAAAGGTGGTCTTGCGAAACAGTTCTGCTTCCAGACTAAAACGATTCCAAAGCACCAGATCCAGACCGATATTAGTTTGCTCGGTAGTTTCCCACCGCGTAGCCCTGTTAGCCAATAAAGTTGTTCCTCTTCCCGGCACGATCGTATTGCCAAACGCATAGTATTCCTGTCCACTCATTACATCAGCAAAGGCATACTGTGTGTAGATATTCTGGTTTCCTAAACGCCCCCAAGAACCGCGTATCTTCAAGTCCACAAAATCCGCCTTCCGCATAAAATTCTCGTCACTTATACGCCAAGCAGCCGACACCGAAGGGAAATTTCCCCACTTGTGTCCGGGTGCAAAACGGGAAGAGCCATCTCTACGGAAATTGAACTCCAACAAATATTTGTTGTTATACCCGTAATTGACACGGCCAAAATAGGATGCCGTAGCAAACTCATTGGCCATACTATTTAAGTATAGCGTATTGGGATCGCCATAGTTGAAGATAGGTGCGTTATTGGACATCTCTCTAACCGATCCATCATCCCGTTTATAAATTGTCTCTATTTTTTCGTGAGCACCCAAAAATGCCATATCGTGCTTTCCTCTAGAAAGTTTATACTCCAAAGACAACAGCAATGTATTCTGATCCCGCCGCATAGATCGCTTTTCCAAAGAAGAAAGTCTTCTGTTGGTAGAGTTTTCGAGAAAATCGCCTGCAGTATAAAATTCAGGTTCAAATCGCAGGTACTCACCGGTCATTCGATTATTCGCTACAAGCATCTTTGCTTTTAAGTTCTCGATCGGTATAATCTCAACAGATGCACGTGTGTTAAGTACATTGGAAGTATTGTTGATGCCTCCTCCAAGCTCTTTCCCAGCCAGGTATCGACCATGATAGCCGTATAAATTATCTTCTCCTGTATCTTCATCGATAGAACGCACAAAAGCAACCGGGTTCATAGCCGCAATGGATGCCATCACGGAATTAGTCGGCGACGTCAGTTCATTGGTCAAGTCCCGATAACCGTTTGCTCCCAACGACACATTTACTTTTCTGTTGAAGAAGTTACCCGCCAAGTTACTGTTGTAAGAAATCCGGTTCGCATCAGTCCCGATCAGCACGCCGTTTTGGTCTTTATAGGTCAGGGAGTTTGACACGCTGTAGTTTTTATCTCTTGCTCTCAACGCGACATAGTGGTTCTGCATGTTGCTCTGCTGAAAATACACGTCATACCAATCTGTATTGGGATACCTGGGGTCATCTTGCGCACGATACCTTTCAATGATCGCTTCCGTAAAACCCGGTTGCTGTCCTACATTCATCCTTGCTTCATTCATCAACTCTGCGTGTGTCCAAGAATCCACCGTCTGTGGCAACCGCGTAGCATGGCTTGTGGAGAAAGTGCCATTGTAATCAAGCTTTAATACGCCTCCGGTCTGTTTCCCTTTTTTGGTCTCGATTAGTATTACCCCGGCCGATGCCCGCGAGCCATAAATGGCCGCCGATGCCGCGTCTTTCAGTATCGAAACGGACTCCACGTCATTGGGACTTATATCGTTCAAATCTGCCTGGATACCATCAATGATAACCAAAGGTTCATTATTGTTGTCAATGGACGATATCCCACGTATCCGGATTTCGCCCATATCATCCCCCGGTCGGCCGGAGTTTTGTACAATGCCGACTCCCGATACTTTTCCCTGCAACAATTGCTCGATACTGGTCAGAGCCCTGCCTTCGGCTTCATCTACGGTCACCGTGGAAACGGCTCCTGTGAGATTGGCTTTCTTTTGCGTACCGTATCCGATGGCAACAACTTCCTCAAGGCCGATCACATCCTGCTTCAGCACAATATTGACTCGTGTGCTGTCCTTGATGGGCACCGTTTGCGTCACGTAGGACACGCTTGAAAAAATAAGACGTGTAGTTTTCTCCGTAATAGCTACAGAAAATCCCCCTTTTGTATTTGTCAATGCCGGTGCCAGCCCGTCATCGGGTTTGACCGTGACGTCCGACAGAGGTTTTCCCTCTTCATCCATGACTGTTCCACTAATCCGTCGCATTTGGCTATAGCCATAGTGAAAACATACGGAAAGCAACAGTATTAATAGTATACTTCTTCTCATTTTTTTATGGTTTTTAATTCGTATTCATCATTATTGCGTACAATAGCACTTCATGGTCTAGGGTCTATATGCTCCACATTGGATATACCTCCGATACCCTGTGGCACAAAGGACATATCTGTGGTCAGCAATATTTTATCACATCTTGCAAAATATTGAGAACTGTCGTAGAGTTCCACCACGTTCATTCCCTCTTTAAGCGTAAATACACCTCCCGTCTGCCATCCATATCCTACTTTGCCATGTGTTCCAAATTCGACCGGAGATTCCTCTCCTTTGATAATCACTTTAAACTTACGGTATCCTTGTTGAGTGTCGAAATCCTGCGAACGCACCCATAGCTTATATTCTACTGTTTCGTTGACCGTAATACCTGTCATCGCCTTCAGATCAGCCGGAGTACGTGTAGGATTTGGACTGCTTAAGCCCCTTAATACCATGCTGTGATCCCCACCTCTATCTACAATCCAATTATTGGTAAAAGCAAAATCCTCAGCCTCTATCCATAGATCAGTTCCCTGCGAGTGCTGTGGCCCCCTCAATGAATCTAGATAATCGACAAAGGGAATCTTTCGAACCGCGTATTCAGTAGGAGATATTTCGTATGCACGGATATAATCCACCATCATTACACCATTATCTGTAGCATCCGCCTCAGTAGCTATACACGTAATCCATAAATAGGTATCGTGCTGAGGAGCAAATCGGATATCGATAGTCCTGATCAACTTTCCATCAAAGAAAAAATTGATATAATCTGGCGTATATTCAAATCCATACGTATGGAAATCTTTTGACAGATCCACCACTGTCTCATATCTGCCCCCTCCGATAGATCCCCTATGCAGATTGCTTCCTTTCATATCCGACCAGTCTATAGCTCCATACTGAAAAAGACTGGAAGTAAAGTTGCCAAAATGCTCAAAACAATCGATCTCCGTACGCCCTCCAGATACATCTGTAAGAGGGTTTGGATCGTCAAAACCACTTCGTCCCGTTGCCCAGAAAGCCTCGTGCCAACCATAGCCGTCGTTCATTTTTGCCCGAATTTCATAATAACCATAACCTGTGGATTTTCTGGTGATTATGCCTCCACCTGTGAATGGTTTGTTGTTATAGCTTTCCTTTTTCAGTAATACTTTCAGATAGCCATTTTCAACTAATACATTCTCTGGACGCTGGCAGCTCTGGCTCTTACAATCCGTACGGTATCGCCAACGCTCTACATCAAGGACCGGAACATCAAATTGATCTTCCCAGACCAGTGTGTAGCCAAGGATAGGCGCCGATACCTCTTCGAGATTTTCGTTCTCAGCCGGCAAACCAACAGCTAACTCCTTGCACCCCGGAAGCACGCAGACAACACACGCAAAGGCAAAAAAGAACGACCTTCTCTGGACGCATAAAAGCAGATTTAACAATGTACTACGCATAGGTTTATTTTTTATTAGGTTTATTACCGCTTGCTACATTTCCCCGTCACCAGATACAGGATGTATTAATCCCAAAAGATTTGTGCAGTATTGTCCATGTGATATTGATTAAAAAAAACTTCTCCTTACCATTCCACGAAAATAGTCTGGTCTGGTATGGTCTATAATTATAAAACAAACTTAATGGAACAAAAATGAAATACCAAATTTTTTTTGAAAAAAGTTTGGCTACTCCAAAAATCTCCCCTCTGGTCTGGTCTGTACTTTTTCCTTGTTTTAACCAACCAAACCTATTAGTTTTGTAACTGTTTCACAATTAATCCGTAATCAAATTGAAAGAAGTTTCCGATTCTATATCAAATAGCACAGGCACTATGCATCGCTTGAAATACATGCAACTGGTAGACTATATCATGTCGCAGATAGAACAAAACGAATTAGCCATTAACGATAGGCTACCTTCACTCAATCAATTGACGGCCGATCTTCGTATCAGTAAGGAAACAGCGTTAAAGGGCTTGCAATACCTCTCCGAAAAAGGCATTATCGAGTCCGAATACCGCAAAGGTTATTATGTAAAGAGTTTGAAACTACATCAAACTTATCGTGTGTGTTTGATATTGGACAAAATGAACGTGCTGCGTGATCGGGTGTACCAAGCCTTTCTGGAAACAATCAAAGATGAGGCCGAAGTAGATGTATTCTTTCATCACCACAATTTTAAGGTATTCGAAAAACTTGTCGAAGAAAACCTCAATAACTATACACATTTCGTTGTTATCACATATTTTAAGGAAAATCCTGTAGAAGTTCTCAATAAAATCCCTCCGCACAAAAGATTGATCATCGACCGTCACGAAAACGGCCTTCATGGTGAATACACCAGCATCTATCAGGACCACAAATCGGATATCGTAGATTCATTGACCACCTTACTTCCGCAACTGAAAAAATACAAACACTTGACACTGGTCGCCCCATTGGAAGCCTTTCATGCCAAAGAGCTGATCGAAGGGTTTGAAGCCTTTGCCAAAGAATACAAAAAACCCTATAGTATCATCCATGCCCCGGATGATACGACCGTCAAAAAGGGGGACGCGTATATCACATTCAGTCGGTATGACCAAGATGACGTGGATATCATCAAGATAGCCAGGGAGAAAAACTGGAAATTGGGGAAAGACATAGGCTTGATCTCTTACAACGATACGGCAGTAAAAGAAGTACTGGAAGACGGCATTACCGTCATCAGTACGGATTTTCACAAAATGGGGGAAGAAGCGGCCAAAGCCATCCTAAACCGCGAACCGATACAACTCCGCGACCCGGCGACAGTTATTATCCGTA
>Ga0180217_1000930_pt1 | contig 37269 bp, 39 predicted proteins | sample eDN3rd37CBELigOP_FD_128521 | JGI IMG/M metagenome (GOLD analysis project Ga0180217, IMG submission 128521) | Enriched Organic Plus compost microbial communities from Emeryville, California, USA - eDNA 3rd pass 37_C BE-Lig OP (version 2) (version 2) ... | reverse complement strand
TACCTCAGTCCTATCGACTTCGAACGCGAAGCTGGGGTAGCCTGAATGAACTTATCTCGGTGTCCATCAAACCGGCAGCAGGCCATGGTGACCGGGCGGTAGGTTCCTCTCAGGTTCGATCCCCACCGAATTGATCGAAGGCTTCCACGGCCTGGGCCGCATACATGAGGCTGGGACCGGCACCCATGTAGAGGGCCATCCCCATCGTCTCCATGACCTCGTCGCGGGTCGCGCCTTTCTTGACTGCTGCCTTGGCGTGGAAGGCCACGCAACCATCGCAGCGGATCGCCACCGAGATGGCGAGAGCGATCAGTTCCTTGGTCTTCACATCGAGCGCGCCGGCCTTGGTCGCCGCCTCCGCCATCGCGGAAAAGGCCGCCATCACTTCGGGGGTGCCGAGCCGCACTTCCTTGATGGCGCCGTTCAATTCGGCGGCCATCTGAGGCCAATCCTTGTGCATAGCGTCTCCCGTGTGAAATTTCAGCGCCCGAGCAGGGCGAGCAGCCGGTAGGCTGCAACGATACGGTCGCCTTGCGCCCTGGCCTCGCTCACGGCGGCCGCGGTCGCCTCGCGTTCGGCGTCGAGCAGGTCGAGCTGGGGTTTCATGCCGACGCGGACCTCATGACGCACGCTGTCGCGCGCCTGGGCGGCGGCAAGGGCTTGTTGACCAGCGGCGGTTTCGACCAGCACGGCGGATCGAGCGCCCTGAAAGGCGCTGATCGTCTGTTCATCGACGGCAGATCGCGCCGCGCGCACGCGGGCATCGGCAGCTCTAACGGCGCTATCGGATTCAGTGATCTTCGCCGAGACGCGCCCACCCGAGAATAATTGCCAGCGCGCCCGCACGCCGACCGTGGCGCCGTCGGCACGATAGTCGGGGAAGAACTGATCGCGGATCGTCGAGCCTTCCGCGAAAGCCCCGACGGTGGGCAGGCGTTCGGCCCGCGCGCCTCTCGCGCCAGCGCGAGCGGCCTCCAAGGCGGCTTCGGCCTGCGCGAGAGCCGGGTTGTTTGCCCGTGCAATGTCGAGCGCTTCATCGAGCGATCCGGGCATGGCCGGGTTTGCCGGAAGGGGCTGCAAATCCTGCGGCGCAAGGCCGGTCAGGTTGGTGAACCGGGCATCGGCCGAGACAGCAACGCCGCGTGCATTTTCGAGGGCGGCCTGTGCTTCGGCAAGCCGCGCCGCCGCCTGGGCAACGTCGGTGCTGGGGCTTTCCCCGGCCTTGAAGCGGAGACGGGCCTGGCGTTGGATCTCCTCCATCTGCCCGACCATCTGTTCATAGAGCGCCACCATCCGGTGTGTGGTCAGCACGTCGCCGTAGGCCTGGACCGTCGCGACGACGATCTGGCTGCGGGTCATGGTTTCGCCGGCGCGCGCCGCTTCGCTCCCGGCTCTGGCCTGTGCGATACCAGCGCTGACCCTGCCGCCCATATAGAGGGGCTGTTCAATGGTGAGCTGTGCCGCGCGCGGTGTGACGTTCGCCGCCGGAATCCCGAAAAACCCCTGCGGATCGAGCCGGCCATAACCGATTGTCCCGCTTAGCGTCGCGCTGGGGAGGCCCTGGCCCCTGGCTTCCCTGATCCGGGCATCGGCGGCATCGGCATCGGCACGCGCCGCCTCGATTTCTGGCGCATGGGTCATGGCGGCCGCGATAGCCTCTTCCAGCGTTGTTGCGTGCGCCGGCATGGCGACGCTTGCGAGGATGGAGGCCAGCAGGGGCATGGGGATCGGCCGCTTGAGGGTCATTTGAACGCGGTTCCCGGGCGCACGCCGAACGCCTTGAACACCATCGCCGCGGGGCAGAAGCCGGTGAAGCTGGCCTGGATCATGTTGAGGCCGGCGAAAGCGGTCAGTGCGATCCACCACGGATGGACGGTCAACGACAGGACGACGCCCAAGAGCACGACACATCCGGCGAACGCCATTACGGCACGATCGAGAGTCATCAGTCTCACTCCTTTCTTGAGGAATCGGAAACCCGGGATCAGAAACGCAGCTTGCGGATGCCCATCGCGTGCATGGCGAGCTTTTCGTAGAATGGCTCGCTCTCGCCCTTGCGGACCTTGCGCAGGAAATATTTCTCGAAACCGATCTTGGCCAAATGGACCCATTTGCCGCTGGACGACCAGTTGACGTTGCGCGGCGGAATCTGGGGCTGGGCGACGAAGGCCACGCCGCCGTCGCCGAAATCGGCGAGGCAGACCGCGTTCCATGTCGCTTCGGCGGTCGGCTCCTTGCCGTCGAGAATCAGAGACAGATTGGCGGCGATCGCCGTCACCATGGATTCGATCATGAACCCGGTTTTGGGCACGCCCACAGGCACCGGCGTCGGCCCGGTCGGCGGGATCGCGACGCAGACACCGAGCGCGAAGATCTCGGGGAAGGCGGAATTGCGCTGGTGCTTGTCGACAATGATGAAGCCGCGTGGGTTGGTCAGGCCGTCGATGCCGTGGACGGCGGGCACGCCCCGGAAGGCGGGCAGCATCATCGAATAGCCAAACGGAAGATCATGCTTCGCCTTGACCGAGCCGTCCTCGTTCACTTCCTCGACGTGCATCAGGCCCGGCTCGACGCTGGTGACGCGCGCGTTGGTGATCCATTTGATATGCCGGTCGCGCATCTCGCTTTCTAGGAGCGATTTGGTGTCCCCCACGCCGTCCAGGCCGAGATGGCCGATATAGGGTTCGGGCGTCACATAGGTCATCGGCACCTTGTCGCGGATCTTGCGCTTGCGCAGTTCGGTGTCGAGGATCATCGCGAATTCGTAAGCCGGGCCGTAGCAGGATGCGCCCTGGACCGCGCCGACGACGATCGGGCCGGGATTTTGCGCGAAGGCGTCGAACGCATCGGCGGCAGCGGCGGCGTGCGCGGTCTGGCAGACGGAGACGGTATGGCCGCCATGCGGACCCAGCCCTTCGATCTCGTCGAACGCCAGATCGGGGCCGGTTGCGATTACAAGATAATCGTAAGTGATTGATGTGCCGTCATTGAGTTCGAGTCGTTTTTCACTGGCGTGCAGCCGCTTGGCGCCGACCGAGGTAAAGCCGATCTTCTTTTTTGCGAACACTGGGGGAAGATGGACCTGTATCGCCTCCGGCTCGCGCCAGCGCACGGCGACCCACGGATTGGAGGGGATAAAGCTGTAGGTATCCGTATCGGATACCGTCATCACGTCCGCGCGGTCTTTGACGGCGGCCTTGATCTCGTAGGAGGCGATCGTGCCTCCCAGACCTGCGCCCAACACCACGATCAACGGCTTGCCCATCTGCGATCCTTCCTCATTCAATGACATTGACTAATATAATTATTACACGTTATATGCAATCTACAAACTGAAAGAGGCTCTCATGTTCGGATTCAAGAAACGTGATGCTCACCGCGAGATCGGCCCCGCCGAGCTGGACGCCATGCTGAAGGACGGCAAAGCGCTGCTGATCGACGTGCGCGAGGCCGGCGAGTTCGCGACCGGCCACATTGCGGGCGCAGTAAACATGCCGCTGTCGGGCTTTTCACCTCGTAACATCCCTGATCCCGAAGGCCGGACGGTCGTGCTGCAATGCGCGGGCGGGCGGCGTTCAGGCCAGGCGCTCGACCAGTGCGCGCAGGCCCAGAGTGCGATCGACACGCATCTCGCTGGCGGCATCGGTGCATGGAAAGACGCCGGTTTGCCGGTCGTTGGCTGAGCGCGAGCGAAAGGGCCGGAAGAGGGGTATGAGCGGCATGATATGCGGCAGAGGCAAGTGGCTCTGGTTGGCAAGCGCCGCGCTGGCGCTGTCGGCGTGCGGACGTCAGCCGGAGCAGAATGAGGTGGCGGCGACGCTGCCCGCCGGCGACATGATGCGACTCGCCCCCAGGGAGATCGCCGACATGAAGGCGGTGGGTGCCGAGATCACCACCCGCGACCAGGCCGAAGTTCTCGCGCGTATTCCCGGCATCCTCACATCGCTTTCCGTGCGCGCCGGCGACACTGTGCAGAAGGGCCAGCGCATCGGCATGATCGTCGACTCGCGCCTTGGCTATGAGACGAGCGCCTATGGCGCGCAGGCCGCTGCCGCCCAGGCCGAAGCTGCGCGGGCCAATGCGGATCTCGCGCGCATCCGCGATCTCTATGAGCATGGGGTCTATGCGAAGGCGCGACTGGATCAGGCCGTGGCCGCCGCGCGCGCGGCCGACGCGCAGGTCGCCGCCGCCCGCGCGCAGCAGGGCGCGAGCGCCAGCGTCGCGGGGCAGGGGGCTGTGACCGCACCGGCAAGCGGCCGTGTGCTCCGCGCTGATATTCCCGCAGGAGCGCCCGTTGCGCCGGGTATGTCGATCGTGACCGTCACCGCAGGCCCTCCGGTCCTGCGCCTGATGTTGCCGGAATCGGTTGCGGGGCAGGTCCGCCCCGGCGCGCGCGTGATCGTCGACGATCCGACCTTGAATGAGGGCGGACAAAATAATGCAGGGGTGCCTTCTGGGTCGCACCAGGGCAGCGTAACGCAGGTCTATCCTGCGATTACCGGGGGCCAGGTTCACGTCGATGCAACGCTGCCTGGCCTCTCAACCCAATTTGTCGGCCGCCGTGTGAGCGCATCGGTCGAAATCGGGACGCGCATGGCGTTGGTGGTGCCTCGCCAGTTCGTCACCACGAGCTACGGCATAGATCAGGTCCAGGTGGTGAGCGCGGACAAACGCCTAAGCACGGTGCCGGTCCAGATCGCGCCCACGGCCGATCCCGCCATGGTCGAGATATTGAGCGGTGTGTCTGCCGGCGACACGCTGTTCGCTCCGGGCAAGCCCGCCAAGGCGAGCGGCAAATGAATCTCGGCATATCCGGTCGCCTCACCCGGGCCACCATTGCCTCACCCTTGACGCCGCTGTTCCTCCTCGCGGCGATCGCCGTTGGTCTGCTGGCGCTTCTTTCTATCCCCAGGGAAGAGGAGCCGCAGATCAGCGTGCCGATGGTGGACATTCAGGTTGCGGCTCCCGGCCTTTCAGCCGCCGACGCGACCGAGCTGGTCGGCATCCCCCTCGAGACAATCGTCAAGAGCGTCGATGGCGTCGAGCATGTCTACACACAGGCGCAGGACGACGGCGTGCTGGTGACGGCGCGCTTCCTCGTCGGATCGAACCCCGAGGACGCGGCGATCCGGATCGAGGAGAAGCTGCGCGCCAATTGGGACAGGAAGCCCGTCGGCATTCCCGATCCCAAGGTGACGGTGCGCGGCATCAACGATGTCCCCACGGTTGTCCTGACCCTTACGCCCAAGCCGGGGGCGGCGGGCCAGTGGAACGATGCCAGCCTTTACGAGCTGGCCTCCAAGCTGCGCACCGAGATAGCCAAGGTCGATAATGTCGGCATCAGCTTCCTCGTTGGCGGACGCCCCGAGGAAATCCGCATCGCGCCAGATCCCGCGAAGCTGCGCCAATATGGCGTGCCGCTGGGCAGTGTGATCGAGGCGGCGAGCCAGGCCAATCGCAGCTTCCCGCTGGGCAATATCCGCGAGGATGGAAAGGCCGTCGGCGTGACCGCGGGCCGCACGCTGTCGTCGGCGCAGGAAGTGGGATTGCTCACCGTGCGGTCCGCCACTGGCGCGCCCGTCTATCTGCGCGACGTTGCCAGCGTCACCCAGGGGCCGCGTGAGGATCAGGCCCGGGCATGGCGCTGGGCCAAGACCGAGAACGGCAAGTGGAACTCGGCGCCCGCTGTCAGCATCGCATTCGCCAAGCGCGCCGGGGCCAATGCCGTTGTCGTCTCCGATGCCATCCTTGAGCGCGTCGAGAGCCTGAAAGGCAAGCTGATCCCCGATGACGTGACGGTCGCCGTCACGCGCAACTATGGCGAGACGGCGAACGAGAAGGCCAACGAACTGCTGTTCCACCTCGCGCTGGCGACCGTCTCCATCGTGGTGCTGATTGGCTTTGCGATCGGGTGGCGCGAGGCGGGCGTGACCGCCGTGGTCATCCCGACGACGATCCTGCTCACCATGTTCGCGTCGAACCTCATGGGCTACACGATCAACCGCGTCAGCCTGTTCGCGCTCATCTTCTCCATCGGCATCCTCGTGGACGACGCGATCGTGATGATCGAGAATATCGCTCGACATTGGGCGATGGATGATGAGCGGACGCGCACCCAGGCTGCGATCGAGGCCGTGGCCGAAGTCGGCAACCCGACCGTGGTCGCGACACTCACCGTTGTCGCCGCGCTGCTCCCCATGCTGTTCGTGTCGGGCCTAATGGGGCCTTATATGGCCCCGATCCCGGTCAATGCGTCGGCCGCGATGATCTTCTCCTTCTTCGTCGCTGTCGTGATCGCGCCGTGGCTCATGATCCGCTTTGCGCGCAAGACGCTCGCCAATGGCCATGGCCATGACGAGAGCGGCGGCAAGCTGGGGCAACTCTACGCGCGCGTTGCGCATCGCGTAATCGGCACGCGCAAGTCCGCGCGCAACTTCTTGATCGGGGTCGGCGTGGCGACGCTGGTTGCCTGCTCGATGTTCTACTTCAAGGCCGTGACCGTGAAGCTGCTGCCCTTCGACAACAAGTCGGAGGTTCAGGTGGTGGTGGACATGCCCGAAGGCACCGCGCTCGAAAATACGGGCCGCGTGCTGGAAGACATCGCCGGCATCGTGCGCGGCCTGCCCGAAGCGACGTCGATGGAAGCCTATGTCGGCACGTCGGCGCCGTTCAACTTCAACGGGCTTGTCCGCCACTATTTCCTGCGCTCGCAGCCCGATCAGGGCGACGTGATGGTGACGCTGCTGCCCAAGGGCGAACGCAGCCGGTCGAGCCACCAGATCGCGCTTGACTTGCGCCAGCGGTTGAAGGCGCTGAAGCTGCCTGAAACGGCGTCGATCAAGGTGGTCGAGACGCCGCCAGGGCCGCCCGTGCTCGCGACCTTGCTCGCCGAGGTCTATGGCCCCGACGCCGCCACCCGCGAAAAGACGGCGACCGAGCTAGAGAAGATTTTCAAGTCCGTTCCCTTCATCGTCGACGTCGACAACAGCTTTGGCACGCCGCGGCCCAGGCTGCGCCTCGAAATGCAGCGCGACCGCATCGACTATTATGGCCTCTCGCAGCGCCAGATCGCCGACAGCATTGGGATGCTCATGGGGAGCCAGACCGTCGGCTACGCGCCGCGCGGTGACGGCCGCACGCCGCTGCCGATCACCATCGCGCTCGAGCAGAAGGACCGAAGCTGGACGCAAGCCTTGTCGAGCACGCCCGTTGCACAGGCGCCGGGCGGCCAGCTTATCGACCTGGGCGCGGTGGTCGATGCCCGCACCGAGGCGGGAAGCCCTGCCATCTTCCGCCGCGACGGGCGCTATGCCGACATGGTGACGGCCGAGCTTGCCGGGGCCTATGAAGCGCCGATCTACGGCATGTTGGCGGTCGACCGCGCGGTGGACGACTATGATTGGGCCGCGAAAGGCCTGGTGAAGCCGCAAATCCGACTCAATGGTCAACCCGAGGACGAAAGCGTGCCGTCGCTGCTGTGGGACGGCGAATGGGAGATCACCTGGGTCACGTTCCGCGACATGGGCGGGGCCTTCATGGTCGCCTTGCTTGGGATCTACATCCTCGTCGTCGCGCAGTTCAGGAGCTTCCGCCTGCCGCTCGTCATCCTGACGCCGGTGCCGCTGACCCTCGTAGGCATCGTCTTGGGCCACATGCTGTTCCGCGCGCCGTTCACCGCGACGTCGATGATCGGCTTCATCGCGCTCGCTGGCATCATCGTGCGCAACTCTATCCTGCTGGTTGACTTCATCAGGCATTCGGCCTCGCCAGACAAATCGCTGCGCGACGTGCTGCTCGAAGCGGGGACGATCCGGTTCAAGCCGATCGTCCTCACGGCCGCCGCGGCGATGATCGGCGCAGCGGTCATCCTGACCGACCCGATCTTTCAGGGCCTCGCGATTTCGCTGCTGTTCGGCCTTGCCTCCTCGACGCTGCTGACCGTCCTAGTTATCCCGGCCATCTACATTGTCCTTCGAGATGACGGAAAGCCGGCGACCATATGATGCCCCTCGATACACCCCTGGCGGACCTTGCCAAGCACGCCACCGAAGCGGCGCAGGTCCTAAAACTGCTCGCCAATGAGCAGAGATTGCTGATCCTGTGCCGCCTGACGCAGGGCGAGTTTTCCGTCGGACAGATGGTGGAATTGTGCGGGCAATCGCAGTCCAGTGTGTCTCAGCATCTCGGGCGCCTGCGCGATGGCGGCCTTGCAAAAACGCGCCGGGAAGGCACCACCATCTACTACAGCCTCGCTGACGATGATGTGCGCAAGCTCATCGACATGCTGTGCGACCGTTTTGGACGGCCGAAGACTGTCGATGCGATCCATGGAGAAGAGACCAAATGAGCCGGCCGACGATCATCATGGCGATATGTATGGCTGCGGGCCTTTCGACAGGAGCGATGGCACAGGCCGCCAGAGATCCCGCTCATCCCGTCATCCCGGTCTACGGCGCGATCACGCCCGCGCCCGATGCCGCCGGCCAGCCTGATCCCTCGCTGGTCTATCGTGTGGTGTTCGATATTACCGACGGCGCGAGCGCCCCTGATGGTGTCAATCTCGGTCTCCAGAAGGTCGCGCGCTTCCTGAACCTGCTTGGTTCGGCGCATGTCGCGGTCAAGCCTGGCGACGTGGTTGCCGTCATCCATGGGCCAGCGACAAGGCTTGTCCTGAGCGATGCGGCGTCCCGCTCGCGTGACGGCCATGCCAATCCAAACAGCGCGCTCCTCGCGGCGCTGCGGGTGGCCGGGGTCGAGATTCATGTTTGCAGCCAGGCGCTGGGCAAGGCCGCTATCGGGAAGGGGGAGCTGGCTTCTGAAGTGACGCTCGATCTCTCAGCGATGACGACGCTCGCCACGTTGCAGCTCAGGGGATGGGCGCTGATCCCCGACTAGTGACAGTCAGCGGCGGATCACGGAGAGCATCTGCTCTCCGATCCGTGGTGGTGGCGGTGCCGAACCGGACGTTCGGCACGGCACGGGTCGGTCGACTGGCCTAATCTTCCAGCAGCGCGCGGAGCATCCATGCACTTTGCTCGTGCACGCCGATGCGCTGCGTGAGCAGGTCGGCGCTGGGCTCGTCGCTTGCTGCCTCGACGACCGGGAACAACGCGCGGGCGGTGCGGGCAGCAGCCTCGTGACCGTCAGCAAGAATTCCGACCATGTCCATTGCCTTTGGCGGGGTCGCCGGGGCGTCAGGGAGCGAACTGAGCTTCGCGAACTGCGTGTAGGAACCGGGCGCCGGTTGGCCAAGCGAGCGGATGCGCTCGGCGATCGGGTCGATCGCGTTCCACAGCTCGGTATATTGCGTCATGAACATGGCGTGCAGGCTGTTGAACATCGGCCCGGTTACGTTCCAGTGGAAATTGTGCGAGGTCAGATAGAGGGTGTAGGTATCCGCCAGCAGGCGGCTGAGGCCTTCGGAGATCGCAACGCGGTCTTCCTCGCCGATCCCGATATTCACTTGTCTGGTCATGGGGCTTCTCCTTCGTCGAAGTCGATTTGCCTGCGACGGTCAACCTGCTGCATCGTCGTCAGGGTCGGAATGAAATTCGTGCCACATGCCGTTCAAGATGCCGAAGCCGACGGCGAGACCGACACCCAGAACCCAACTGAAATACCACATCGCAGTCTTGCCTTTCAGTAGAAGTCGGGGTTGGTGTCGACGTCGCGCAGCGTGATGCGGCCGAACAGCACCTTATAGACCCAGGCCGTGTAGATGAGCACGATCGGCAGGAAGACGACCGTCACCGCCAGCATGATGAACAAGGTCACATGGCTGGACGAAGCGTTCCACACCGTCAGGCTCGAGGCCGGGTCGATCGAGCTGGGCAGGATGAACGGGAACATCGACAGGCCCACGGTGGCGATGATGCCCACGGCGCCGATCGACGAGCCGCCGAACGCCAGCGCCTCGCGGCCCTTGCGAATGCCGAACCACGCCAGCAGCGGCCCCGTGAAGCCGAGGATCGGCGCGATCAGCATCCAGGGATAGGCCCGGTAGTTGTCGAGCCACGCTCCCGGCGCCGCGACCGTTCCCGACAGGAGCGGATTGGAGGGGCCGAGCGGATCGGCGCCATGCGTGAGCCGGAAGCCATAGCCCATGGTTGCGATCATCACCCCGCCGAGCGCGAAGAGGATGATCGACGCCGCCGCCGCGACCTGCCCGTAGGTGCGGGCGCGGTCATGCACCACGCCATGCTCGATCTTGATGGCAAGCCAGCTTGCGCCGTGCAGCACGATCATCGCGACCGAGAGCAGGCCCGCGACCAGCGAGAAGGGATGGAACAGGCTGAGCAGGCTGCCCTCATAGAAGGCGCGCAGATCGCTATCGAGCCGGAAGGGAATGCCCGTGAGGACATTGCCGACCGCGACGCCGAACACCAGCGCGGGCACGAAGCCGCCGACGAACAGCGCCCAGTCCCAGCGGGTCCGCCAGGCCGCATCCGGCTTCTTCGAGCGATATTTGAACCCCACGGGCCGCAGGATCAGCGCGGCGAGCACGAGGAACATCGCAAGGTAGAAGCCTGAGAAGCTGACCGCATAGACGAAGGGCCATGCCGCGAAGATCGCGCCGCCGCCCAGGATGAACCAGACCTGGTTCCCCTCCCACGTCGCGCCGATCGAGTTGATGACCATCCGGCGCTCGGCATCGGTCTTCGCCACGAAGGGCAGCAGCGCGGCCGTGCCGAGATCGAAGCCGTCCGTCAGGGTGAAACCGATCAGGAGGACGCCCATGAGCAGCCACCAGATCAGCCGCAGCACTTCATAGTCGATGGGAGGTGCCATGACCTGTACTCCTTATTCGGCGGGAATGGGCGCGTAGCCGCTCGGGGTGGAAGGCTGCGCGGGGGCGGGGTGATGGTCGCCCGGCCCCGAGCGGATCGCCGCGACCATCAGCCGCACCTCGATCACCGCGAGCGTGCCGTAGAGAAGCGTGAAGCCGATGATCGTGGTCCAGAGCTGTCCGACCGTGAGGCTCGACGCGCCGAGGAAGGTGGGCAGCACGCCTTCGATCGCCCAGGGCTGGCGGCCGATCTCGGCCAGGATCCAGCCGAATTCGATCGCGATCCAGGGCAGGGGGATGATCCACACCGCGGCCCGCATGAACGCGCGGCAGAAACCGTTGTTGCAGCCGAAGCGACGGACCGACGCCATCCAGAAGGCCGCGCCGAAGAAGGCGATGAAGAAGAAGCCGAGGCCCGCCATCACGCGGAAGACCCAGAACATGACCGGGACATTGGGCACGGTCGACCATGCCGCCTGCTCGATCTGCGCGGGCGTCGCCTTGCGCGGATCGGCGACGAAGCGCTTGAGCAGCAGCGCATAGCCCAGATCGCCCTTCGCTTCCTCGAACTGCGCGCGCGCGGCCATGTCCGTCCGGTCGACCTTCAGCCGCTCCACCGCGTCATAGGCCCGGATGCCGTGCTCGATGCGGTCCTGCGCCTTGGCGACCAGCTCGAAGATGCCGGAAACCTCGCCGGTCAGGCTGCGCGTCGAGATGAGCCCCAGCACATAGGGAATCTTCACTTCGAAGCGGGTTTCCCGCCCTTCCAGGCTCGGGATGCCGAAGACCGCGATCCCCGCCGGCGCCGGCTCGGTGTGCCACATGGCCTCGAGCGCGGCGAGCTTCATCTTCTGGTTGTCGGTGAGGGCATAGCCGCTCTCGTCGCCCAGCACGACGACCGACAGCGAGGAGGCGAGGCCGAAGGCGGCCGCCACGGTGAAGCTGCGCTTCGCCACCGCCGTCCACTTGCCCCGCAGCAGATACCAGGACGAGACGCCGAGCACGAAGATCGAGGCGCAGACATAGCCCGCGCTCACCGTGTGGACGAACTTGGCCTGGGCCACCGGATTGAACAGCACGGCCATGAAGTCGGAGACTTCCATGCGCATCGTCGCGGGATTGAAGCGCGCGCCGGCGGGATGCTGCATCCAGCCATTGGCGACGAGAATCCACAGCGCCGAGAGGTTGGAGCCCAGCGCGACCATGAAGGTGGTGAACAGATGCGCCGGCCTGGACAGCTTGTCCCAGCCGAAGAACATGAGGCCCACGAACGTGGCTTCGAGGAAGAAGGCCATCAGCCCTTCGATCGCGAGCGGGGCGCCGAAGATGTCGCCGACATAATGGGAATAATAGGACCAGTTGGTGCCGAACTCGAACTCCATGGTGATGCCGGTGGCGACGCCGAGCACGAAGTTGATGCCGAACAGCTTGGCCCAGAAGCGCGTGACGGTGCGCCAGATCTCGCGCCCGGTCATCACATAGATGCTTTCCATGATGACCAGGATGAAGGAAAGGCCGAGCGTCAGGGGGACGAACAGGAAATGGTAGAGGGCAGTCAATGCGAATTGCAGCCGGGAGAGTTCGATCACGGCCATGTCCATGGCAAGACTCCTTGCATTCCGGCCCGGCTTCCATGGTCGCCTTGAGTCGGTTGAAAAGATTATGATTAGCCACTACTCGTAACTGAGTATATGAGCAACCGATTTGATAAACAGGGCGCGGCTCTTTTCTGGACCGCCGACAGCGGTGCGGCAATCCTCATGGCCGCGGCGCTCGCTGCCGGCGTGGCGTCGGCCGAGCGCGGCGATCACAGCAATCTGCTGTTTTCCGTCGGCGGACTGATAGCGGCCGCCCTGTTTCGCGCCGCGATACAGATCGGTGCGACCGATGCCGGCGAGGCCGCTTCCGTAGCCGCCAAGACGAGCTGGCGGAAGCGAGTCTATCCCCGCATCCTCGTCGCGGCGCCGGGGGATCGCCGGATGCTGGGCGAAGCGGTCGCCGATGCCGTCGATCGCATCGAGGACATGGGCGGCTTCCATGCTCGCTTCCAGCCCTTGCGCCGTGCTGCGGTGCTCTCTCCCCTCGTCATTGTGGTTGCCGCCATCTTCGGGAGCTGGGTCGCCGGTGCGATCATGCTGGCGACGCTCGTGCCCTTCGGTCTGGGCATGGCGCTCGCCGGCTCCGCGGCCGCCCGCGCCGCCGCGCGCCAGCTCGACGCATTGAGCCGCCTGTCGGGCCTGTTCGTCGACCGCGTGCGCGCGCTTCCCGTGATCGTCGGTTTCGGCGCGCAGGATCGCATCGGCCGACATCTGGCCGACGCCACGCGAGAGGTCGCGGCGCGGACGATCGACGTGCTGAAGGTCGCGTTCGTCTCGAGCGCGATCATCGAGTTCTTCGCGGCGCTGTCGGTTGCGCTGGTCGCGCTCTATTGCGGCTTCAACTTGCTGGGCATCCTGCCTTTCCCCGCGCCGGAGAAGCTGACTCTGGGCCGAGCCCTGTTCGTCCTCATTCTCGCGCCGGAATTCTACCTTCCCATGCGCCGCCTCGCCGCTGCCTATCATGACAAGCAGGTCGGAGAGGCGGCCGTCGAGCGCCTGGAAAAGATCGCTCCCCCGACCCCGGCGCCTTCCGAACGCGCGATCGTCGCTCCGCCCGCGCTGCGCTTCGATGGCGTGGTCATCGACTATGGCGAGACGGCCATCGGCCCGTTCACGCTGGATGTTGCGGCGGGCACCATCTTCGCGCTGCGCGGGGCCACCGGCATCGGCAAGTCCAGTCTGCTCCACGCGCTGCTGGGGCTGGCGCCGATCGGCAGGGGACGGATTCTGGTCGACGGCCGAGACAAGGCCCAAGTCGCGCTTCCCGGCCATATAGGCTGGGCGGGACAAGCGGTCGCATTCATCCCCGGAACGCTCGCCGACAATATCCGCCTTGCGCGTCCGGAGGCCGACGACGCCGAGGTTGAGGCGGCCGCCCGTTCTGCCGGGCTTGGACCGATGATCGAGGCGCGGGGGCAGGGATTGGACTTGACACTCGACCATCGCGGGTCGGGCCTGTCGGGCGGCGAGCGGCGCCGTATTGGTATCGCGCGGGTGCTGCTGAAAGACGCATCGCTCTGGCTGCTCGACGAACCGACAGCGGATCTCGATGCGGGGTCGGCGGCCGACATCGCCCGGATATTGGCGTCGGCCGCGAAGGGGCGCACGGTCCTCATGGTGACGCATAGCGCCGGACTGGCCGCGATTGCCGACAACGAAATGGTGCTCGCATGAGCCGCGCGGATATGAACCGGCTGCTGGCTGAAGCCATCGGCCCCGAGCGCCGCGCCTTCCGTATCGCGGGTGCGCTTGCCGCCGCCGCGACGATCGCCGCGGTTCTGCTGCTGGGCCTGTCGGGATGGTTCATCACCGGCGCGGCGCTCGCCGGCCTTGGCGGCCTGCTGGCCGCGCAGGGCTTCAACTATCTTGTGCCGAGCGCGATGATCCGGCTGCTCGCGATCGTCCGGACGACGGCGCGCTATGGCGAACGGCTTTATGGCCATCGCGCGGCCCTGATGGCGCTCGCCACGGTCCGCGCCCGCCTGTTCGACCGCATCCTGTCCGTGCGCGACGTGCGGGCTATATCGGCGGGCGATGCGGTGACGCGGCTCGTTCAGGACATCGGCGCGCTCGAAGACAGCCTGGTCCGCAAGCCAGCGCTGCCCGCTGCCCTTGCCGGCGCGGGCAGCGGCCTGCTCCTCGCATGGCTTGCAAGCCCTTGGGCGAGTCTCGCCCTGTTGGTGGTGCTCGCCGGTCTGGTCCTATGGGCGCGTCTGGCGACGCCCCGGCTGCTTGCGCTCCCCGCCACCAACATCGCGGCAGCGCTGGCGCGGCTGAAGGCAAGCTTGGTCGACTATGCATCGGCCTCGCCCGAGATCCTGGCCTATGGCCTTGCCCCGGCGATCGAGCGCGGCCTTGCGAACGAGACGGCCGAGCTGGATGAAGCGCGGCGCCGTTTCGCGCGCGGGGAAGCGGTCATTGACGCCGGGCTGATCCTTGGCGGGGGTATCGCCATGGGCGCGGTCCTCGCCATCTCCAAGGCCACTCTGCCGATGACAGTGCTCGCCGTGCTGGCGGCGGCGGGCGCGATCGAGGCGCTGTCCGGCTATGTGCGCGGCGTCTCGCGGGGGGCGCTGGTGACGGCCGCCCTCGCGCGATTGGAGGACATGGCGGGCCAGAATCATGAGCCTGTGCGGACAGAGTGTGCATCCGCGCCGATCGGGCGGACCATTGCCGTGGATCGCAAGGCTGCGCATGTCCGGCTTGAGGCGGGCGAACGCCTGGGTATCGCCGGGCAATCCGGCAGCGGCAAGACCAGCCTTCTCGAAACGCTCGCCGGGATACGGCCCGCTGACAGGGATTGCGGCATTCGCCTTGATGACCAGCCTCTTGCCGCGCTGCCACCCGCGGCGGTGCGCGCGGCCTTCGCGCTCGCGCCGCAGGACGCCCAGCTCCTCTCGGGGACCGTCCGCGACAATTTGCGCGTCGCCCGGCCAGGCCTCAGCGACGAGCAGCTTTGGGCGGCGCTGGAAGTGGCTTGTCTCGCGGTCGACGTTCGCGCGATGCCGGAAGGGCTTGACCAATGGGTCGGCGATGGCGGTGCGCGACTCTCAGGGGGTCAGCGCAAGCGCCTGTCGATCGCGCGCGCCGTCCTCACGACAAAACCCTGGCTTTTGCTAGACGAGCCGAGCGAAGGCCTCGACATGGTGACGGAAGCGCGGCTTGCACGCCGGCTCGACACCTGGCTTCGCGATACCGGAACCGGCCTCATTGTCGTGAGCCACATGCGAGCGCTGCTGGCGCTCGCAGGCAAGGACAAAGGGTCGATCCTGGAGATGGCTGGGCCTGCTCAATCTTCGCCGTAGAGTTCGCGCTGCGCCCGATCCAGCTCGTCGGCATAGCGCTTGCGCACATAGCGCTCGGTCAGCATTCCGACGATCCGGCCCTCGCCGTCGACCACGGCGAGATCATCGGCGGCGCTCGTATCGAACAGCTCCATGATCGGCACGATCGACATATCCGGCAACAGTGTGACGTCCTTCAGAATTGCGAAGTCAGACACCGGCTTGTCGGTCTGCCCCGGATCAGCAAAGGCGGCCGCCGTGGGAACCAGACCGGCATAGTGACCTAGTTCGTCCTGAAGCAGCACGCGGCTCGTCGATCCCAATGGAAAATGCTCGCGGAAGTCCTTGACCGGCATCGTCGGCGAGGCCGTGGCGGGCGCGGTCCGCATCATGCGCCGCGCGGTGAGTGTTCGCATCCAGCCAATGTCGCGCGCGCTGCGCACGACCTCGCCGCGCAGATGCAGGCGCCAGGTCGAGAAGGAATAGCCGAACCGCTCGCGGACCAGCGTGCTCGAGCAGAGCGCGGCCGTCAGCACGACTGCGGTGATCTCGAAATCATGCGTGGCTTCGAGGACGAGGAAGGACATGGTCATCGGGCCGCCGACGACCGCGGCCGCCAGAGCGGCCATGCCGACCAGTGAGGCATCCATCGGCGAGAGGGGTATGCCGTCGGGCACGAAGGCCCACAGGCGCGCGAATATCTGCCCGAGCACAGCGCCGAGAAAGAGCGAGGCGAAGAACAGGCCACCCCGAAAGCCGAAGCCGAGAGAGACGATCGAAGCGAGCGACTTCAGCGCCAAGATCAGGATCAGCGCGCCGAGCGCGATATTGCCGGCGATCGTCAGATGCAGCGCGCCATGCCCCGCCGACAGGACATGCGGGGTGGTGAACGCGAGCGGGATCAGGATCGCGCCGCCCAGCGCCGGCCGCAGCCATTCGGGTATGGCGGTGCGGCGAACGCCCGCTTCCGCGATAGAGACGAGCCGCATGATCGCGATGCCCAGCAGGGCCGCGATCAGACCCAGCCCCGCGTAGAGGATATAATGTGCCGCCGAGAGATGCTGGCTGCTTTCCGCCGCGATCAGATAGGGCGTGGCGCCCAGCGTCCGGGCGGTGATGACCGCGGCGATCGTCGCCGCCACGACAGGGGCGATGCTCGCCGGCGTATAGGCGCCGATGACGATCTCGAACGCATAGAAGGCGCCGGTGAGCGGCGCACCGAAGGCGGCCCCGATCGCGGCGCCCGAACCGGCGCCGACCAGCACGCGCAGATCGCCGCGCCGGAGGTTAAGCCACTGCCCGATCAGCGAGGCGATGCCGCCCCCGGCCTGGGCATAGGCGGCCTCAAGTCCGACCGACGCGCCGAAGCCGTTGGAGATCAGCGTTTGTCCGCAGACCATCGTGGTGTCGCGGAGCGGAATGCGACCGCCATGCAGCGCATTGGCCTCCACGACGTCGATCGAGGCGCGTTTCTGGCGGCGCGTGAATAGCACCAGCGCGCCCAGCACCAGGCCGCCGATGGGCAGCGCGAGCAGGCGGGCAGGTGAAATCGAGACGAGGCCGCTCAGCCGAAGGTCCGTGCCGAGGCCATAGAATAGGGATTGCATGATCCATGCAGCCTTGCCGAGAAGCGAGGCCAGCAGGCCGGCAAGAATGCCGACGCCGACCGCAAGCAGGATGAGGCTGGCTTCGCTGGACCGGAACAGACGCCTTGCCGCCGATACGAGGGCCGTCGCCCGCATCAGACCTGCCACGGCTCAGGGCGTCCAGCTCGGAGCGTCACTCGCCGGGAAGGACTCCTTGCCCGCCTCCTCGACCGGATCGAGCGGCGCGGCTTCATCAGTCTTACCCTTCCCTTCCTTTTCGCCCGCGCCGGGTTTCTTGGGGGCCACCTTGGTCGCTTTCGCTTTCGGATCGCCAGGCTTTGTGCCCTTGCCCGAATCTTGCGTCATCCTGCGTCTCCTATTATGGCCGGTCGCGGGACGAAGCGGCCGATGCGATGTCCCCCCAGCCTATCAAGGACGCGATGGTCACAAAATCCGGGCGAAGGTTGCCGCCGATCCCCGCGCACGCGATCCAGACACTTTCGTTGCAGGCTGCACATCCTTGGCGGAAATCCCTGACAAGGCGCAGAGCAGCTTTGCCGTGCTTTCAAGTGCAGCCGGCGCGAGGCTGTAGAAGACCAGCTTGGCATCGCGGCGCGTCTGCACCAGCTCCGCTTTGCGCAGGATGGCAAGCTGCTGCGACAGCCCCGGTTGGCCGATGCCGGTCATGGTCTCGAGTTCGCCCACCGACTTCTCACCATTCTCGAGCAGCGTTCGCATGAGCTTCAGCCGCACGTCATGGGCGAGCGCCTTGAGGATGTCGGTGATCGCATCGAGCTGTGTATCGGTGAAGGTCGTCACTTGACTGCCTTTTTGTGCTTGTCGGGCTGTGTCCGATGAAACCAACAGGCATCGCCAGTCGCATCGAGCGCCGATGTCTGATCCTGATAGGGCGGGAGCAATACGTCATCGCCGGGGTGCCATCCTTCGGGCGTGACCACATTGTCGCTGTCGACCATTTGCAGCGCGGCGACGACGCGCAGCAGCTCGTCCACCGAACGACCGATCGTGGCCGGATAGCAGAGCTTGGCGCGAACGATGCCATCGGGGTCGATGAAGAAGGTTGCGCGCAGCGTGGCAGCGTCGGGTGCATTTTCGGCCAGCATCCCATAGGCACGGCCGATCACCATCGAGGGATCTTCCACAATCGGGAAGCCGACCGTCACGCCGAAATGCTCATGGATCGCCTTAATCCATCCGAGATGGGAATAGAGGCTGTCGACCGAGATCGCGACGAGCGCGCAGTTCAAGGCCTTGAACCGATCGCCGGCGCGCGACAGGGCGACGAATTCGCTGGTGCAGACCGGCGTGAAATCCGCAGGGTGCGAGAACAGCAGCACCCAGCGGCCGCGATAATCGGACAGGCTCATCTCGCCCATGGTGGTGCGCGCCTGAAAATTAGGCGCGGCATCGCCGATCTGGACCGGCGAACACACGCCACTCTCATTTGCGCTGGGATTCAAATTTCCTACTCCTGAAGGGAGGCAAGCCTTGAACCCCCTTTCTTACACGGTTACATCATGCGGGTAAACGATTAAGCAGCGATAGCGTTCCATAGGAGATGTTGGCATGTCCGAGTCCCAGCTTGTGGTTTGCCCGGTCTGCGCGAGCATCAACCGGGTTCCGGCTGCGAAGATCGGCGCCGCTCCCAATTGCGGGAAATGTGGAATGCCCTTGTTCCAGGGCCAGCCTGCCGATGTCGACCAGACTGCGTTCGACCGCCATGTGGGCCGCGGAAGTCTGCCGGTCCTGGTCGATTTCTGGGCGAGCTGGTGCGGGCCGTGCCGCGCCATGGCGCCGGCGTTCAAAGCCGCCGCCGCCGAGCTGGAACCGCATGTCCGGCTGCTGAAGGTCGACACCGAGGCCGAGCAGGGCATTTCGAGCCGCTACCGCATCCAGTCAATCCCGACGCTGATACTCTTCAGGGGCGGCCGTGAGATCGCCCGGCAGGCCGGGGCGATGGATCGAGCGCGACTCGTTGCCTGGGCAAGACAGGCTCTTTCCGCCGCCTGATTCGGGTCAGGATCACTCTATATTTAGCCTAAATGATGCTTTGAGGCGTTTGCGCGCCCGACGCTGCGCGCCGCGAATCCGGCCTTAGCCGCCGCTTTCGGAAAAGATTGAAAAATCCGATCAGAGGAATTAGGTTTATCGTGTTCTCACGATTAATAGAAATGTGTATCTAATGTCTGTCACCCACTCACTCACAGGAGACGATAAAATGACAGACGTGGCCGCCCCCTCCATGCCCCGGATCAACGAGCCGGCGCCTGCCTTCAAGGCCAAGACCACCCACGGCGAACGCTCGCTGGGCGACTACAAGGGCAAGTGGCTCGTTCTCTTTTCCCACCCCGCCGACTTCACGCCGGTCTGCACGACCGAGTTCATGGGCTTCGCCAAGGCGGCCGACCGCTTCAAGGCGCTCAATTGCGAGCTGCTGGGCCTCTCCATCGACTCGGTGCATTCGCACATCGCCTGGATGCGCAGCATCGAGGAGAAGTTCGGCGTCGAGATCCCGTTCCCGATCATCGACGACCTGTCGATGAACGTCGCCAGGGCCTTCGGCATGATCCATCCCGGCGCGTCGGACACCTCCGCCGTGCGGGCGACCTTCCTGATCGACCCCGAAGGCGTCATCCGGGCGATGGTCTATTACCCGATGTCGAATGGCCGCTCGGTCGACGAGTTCGTCCGCCTGCTCACCGCGCTTCAGACGTCCGACGCCAACAAGGTCGCGACGCCCGAAAACTGGCAGCCCGGTGAACCCGTGATCGTGCCGCCGCCTGCGACCGCCGAGGCCGCCAAGGCGCGCAAGGACGAGGGCTACGACTACACCGACTGGTATTTCAGCAAGAAGACACTCTGAGCCGGTCGGGCCGGCTTCGCGCCCCTCCCCCTGCGCGAAGCCGGCACACCCGCTTATCGAATGAAAGGACAAGGCCATGACCGACCCGCATATCCGTGAAGCCGCCCGGATCGTCGAGGCCGCGGGCAACGCGCGGCCCGCGGTCATCCGCAGCTTCTTCGACGAGGACACGTTCACCGTGACCCACGTCATTTCCGATCCCGCGACCGCCAAGGCCGCGATCATCGACAGCGTGCTCGATTTCGATCCGGCATCGGGGCGCACCTCCTTCACGTCGGCTGACAAGGTAATCGACTATATCCGCAGCGAAGGGCTTGAAGTTGAATGGCTGCTCGAGACGCACGCCCATGCCGACCATCTGTCGGCCGCGCCCTATCTTCAGGATAAGCTGGGCGGCACGTTGGCGATCGGCCGCCATATCCTCACCGTGCAGGAGGTCTTCGGCAAAATCTTCAATGAGGGCACGCGCTTCGCTCGCGACGGCTCGCAGTTCGACCGCCTGTTCGATGACGGCGACCGCTTCAAGGTCGGGTCGATCGAGGCGATTGCGCTGCACGTCCCCGGCCACACGCCCGCCGACATGACCTATGTGATCGGCGATGCGGCGTTCATTGGCGACACGCTGTTCATGCCCGACTACGGGACCGCGCGCGCGGACTTCCCGGGCGGCGACGCGCGCACGCTTTTCCGGTCCATTCGGCGTTTGCTCTCGCTCCCCGACCAGACCGGCCTTCACCTCTGCCACGACTACAAGGCCCCCGGGCGCGACACCTATGCCTGGGAGACGTCGGTAGGCGAGGAGCGCGAGCATAATGTCCATGTCCGCGACGGGGTGAGTGAGGACCAGTTCGTCGCCATGCGCGAGGCGCGGGACGCGACGCTCGGGATGCCCCGGCTGATCCTGCCGTCCATTCAGGTCAACATGCGCGGCGGCCATATGCCGGAGCCGGAGGAAAACGGCACCAGCTATCTGAAGCTGCCGGTCAACACGCTGTAACGCCATGACGCTCGAACCCATCCAATATCTGCTGGGGGCCGGGTCGGGTTCGCTCGTCGGCTTCACGCTCGGCCTCGTGGGGGGCGGCGGGTCGATCCTCGCCGTCCCTCTCATGGTCTATCTAGTGGGCGTCGCCTCGCCCCATGTCGCGATCGGCACCAGCGCGCTCGCGGTTGCGGCCAATGCCGGCGCCAATCTGGTTCCTCATGCCCGCCAGCGCACGATCAAATGGCGCTGCGCGGGCATGTTCGCGGCCGCCGGCGTTGTGGGCGCCTATGCTGGATCGACGCTGGGCAAGGCGTTCGACGGCCAGAAGCTCCTATTCCTGTTCGCGCTGTTGATGATTCTGGTCGGCGCGCTGATGCTGAAGAAGCGCGGCGATCCCGGCAATCCCGACGTCCAGTGCCGCCGCGAGAACGCGCCCAAGGTCATCGGCTACGGAGGCGCTACCGGGCTATTTTCCGGCTTCTTCGGCATCGGCGGGGGCTTTCTGATCGTGCCCGGGCTTATGGCTTCGACGGGGATGCCCATGCGCAACGCCGTCGGATCGTCGCTAGTCGCGGTGACGGCATTCGGTCTTACGGCCGCGCTCAACTATGCCTTCTCCGGCCTGGTCGATTGGGGCCTCGCCGCGGTGTTCATCGGCGGCGGTATCGTTGGTGGCATCGTCGGGGCCGCTCTTTCGCACCGGCTGTCGGGGCACAAGGGCGCGCTCAATACGATCTTCGCCCTGCTGATCTTCGTGGTCGCCGCCTACATGCTGTGGCGCAGCGCAGCCGCAATCTGGAACTGATTTTTCGCAACTACAAAGGGAGGACTTTGATGGACGATGCTGGCGAGAATCTGGACGGCCTTGCCGCGCACGATTGGGCAGGTCAGGCAGGCACGCGCTGGCTCGCCCAGCTCGACCGTTTCGAGAGCATGATCGAGCCGATCGGTAAGGCGCTGCTCGCCCAGGCCGCCTATTCCGCCAGCGAAACGGTGGTCGACATCGGGTGCGGCGGAGGCTGGACGACCCGGCAGATCGCGGCGGCCGTCGGGAATACCGGATTTGCGCTTGGCCTCGACATATCGTCCGACCTCGTGGCGGCCGCGAGCGATCGTGCAACGCGCGCGGGCCTTGCCAATACCCGTTTCGAGCAAGGCGATGCCGCAATGGCCATGCCGGAGGAAGCGCCCTTCAATCGGCTGTTCTCGCGTTTCGGCTCGATGTTCTTCTCCGAGCCTTATCCCGCCTTCGCCAATCTGCGCCGGATGCTCCGCGAGGGCGGGCGGCTCGACATCGCAGTCTGGGCACCCATTGACGAGAACCCTTGGCAGCGCAGCATAATGGGCATCATCAAGGAGCACATCGACCTGCCGACGCCGCAGCCGCGCGCTCCGGGTCCGTTCGCGCTGGGCGATCAGGACTATGTGATCGACCTTCTGCAAAGCGCGGGCTTCTCCGACATCAAGTTCGATGCCTGGACCGGCGATCAGCGCGTTGGTGGACCTGGCAGCGATCCCGAGAGCGCCGCGCGTTTTGTGCTGGACGGAATGCACATCGGCGATCTCGTTCGGCCGAGCGGCCCAGAGGTGCGCGATGCCATTCAACGGGATCTTGTCGCGCTCTTCGAGCGTAACCGCGACGATGACGGTGTTCGCATGGGCGCGAAGGCCTGGCTTGTGAGCGCCCGAACTTGATCGGCATATCTGGGGGAGAACGAATTATGGAGAGAAAGAAACTGTCGCTGCGACTGAAAACCCGCGACGCACCGGGCAATGAGGCGGTCCTGACCGACGAAATCGTGACGGCGCAGGTTTTACTCGAAACGCATGGGCCGCGAGCCGGACAAGTGCTTGCCGATCAAGCGCAGGCGGCCATCAAGGCCGGCGATGACAATCATCTGACCCATTAGCGAGCAGCCCACAACTGGAGGCGGCGAGGCATTTACAAGCGACCCCTTTCAGCTTTGTGTGACTATGCCGCGAGTTGCAGCGTTTCCAACTTCGCGGCACCCTCCACGAGCAGCCGTTCGATCTCGTCGGAAGTCCGCCGCACGGCGAGCTTGAGCGCCTCGTCGATGTGGATGTAGTCCTGCGTGACGTTCTGCGAGGCGTGACCAAGCATGGCGCGGATCGTCAACTCCGAGAAGCCGAGATCGCCAGCCACGCTGCCGAACGTATGGCGCAGCGTGTGCGGCGTGACGCCCTCGATCCCGGCCAGCTTGCAAATACGTTGGAGACAGGCGCTGACCGCCGTGAACGGTCCCGATCCCAATTCCGAAGGGAAGACGTGCGGATTGCCCACGATGCCGGGCTGGCTCTCGACAACCTTCACCGCCGCAGGTCCGATCGCGCGAACCTGCGCGCCGCCCTTGGTGTCGGGAAACGCCACATAGCCGCCGGCACCATTGACCCAAGCCCGGTGCATGGCCTGGGCTTCTTCCCGACGGTATCCGGTCAGCAGCAGCGTGCGAAGCACGCCGAGGGCGACGGGGTTTTCGCCGTTGCGTTCGGCATAAGCCGCCGCCTTGCCCATCATCACGATCTCGGCGACGCTGAGCCGCCGCGTCTTCTTTCTCCCGGCCAGCTTCTTCGCGCCTTGCGTTGGACGAGCATCGAGCAGACCCTTATGCATGGCATGACCGATGATGGCCTGGATCGTGCCCACGCAGCCCGACGCGGCGGAGGGGCCGCCGGTTGCCTTGCCGCCGCGACCGGCGCCGCGCGGCTTCGCTGTCTTCCCATCCTTCACATCGGTCTGCATCTGTTCGATGTCGGCGGGCGTCAGGTGTCGCACGATCCGCTTGCCGAGCAGCGGCTTGATATGCGTCTTGATCCGGCTCTCGTCCTTGTCGAGCGAAGATGCCTTGATCGGAAGGTTCTTGCGGCCGAGGATGCGACCGGCGCGCGCTTCGACCAGATACCAGTCGCACATCTCCGCAACCGTCATGCCCTTGCGCGCCTGCCGAACCTCATCGGCGGGATCTTCACCGCCAATGACGGCCGCGAGTTTGAGCTTGGCTTGATCGCGGGCCTGTTCGACCGTCAGCACGCCATAACGCGCGATGTTGATCCGGCGTTTGATGCCCTCGGCGTTGCGATACTGGACGATGAAGGTCTTGAGCCCGGAAGGCAGCACCCGCACGCCGAAGCCCTTCAACTCAGTATCCCAAAGGACCGACTGCTTCGTCGCAGGCGGCACAATCGCATCAATCGCGCGCTTGGTCAGTTTGCTGGTTGGCATGACGTTTCTCCGCTTGGAGACAAAGCCGGATGGAAAAAGCCTTGTCTCCAAAATGTCTCCACGCGACGCCCAATTGCGTCCAACCGCAGGATACGCTAGGATGGTCTAAATATCAATAAAGATTAGATAAATCGTAGTGTGGCGTTGCCTTGGAAAGCATGGAAAAGCTAGGGCAGTAAGTTGCCAAGGTTGGGGTCGAGGGTTCGAATCCCTCGCCTCGAGGGAACCGACCAGTTCGAAGCCCCGTCGATGGCTCGGGCCGGTCGGCGCGACGGTGCTATCGTCGCCGGAATAGATGAGTTCGCTCGACGATCGACTCCACCAATGGGTGAGCGAGAGGCTGATCGGACCCGCTCGAAGCGCGCGCCGATCTCATAGCCGGTAGCGCGGGCGAATGCGGGTGTGGCGTCTTGCGGCGCTATGATCCCGCGAATGGCGTTCGAGTGAAAGCCCTGGGCGTCGATCCCGCTGCTGCCATGCTGGACGAGGCAAGGCGCGTGCTGGGGCCCGATGCCGAGCACGTCACCTTCTGCGAAGGCTATATCGACGATGTGCCGGAAGGCCCCTTCGACGGCGCGATCTGCCTTCTGACGCTGCATTTCCTCGATGCCGCGGAACGCACGCGCACCGGGCGCGAACTGCGCCGCCGGCTCAAGCCCGGCGCACCCTTCATCGCGGCGCATTTCAGCTTTCCTCAGGACGAAGGCAAGCGCGCGCTCTGGCTGTCACGCCATGGCGCCTTCGGCTTCCAATCGGGGGCCGATCGCGAGCAGGTGGAGAAGATGTGCGCGGCCCTGGACGCCCATCTGCCGATCCTGACCCCCGAGCGCGACGAAGCCATCCTGCGCGAAGCCGGCTTCACCGATGTCGCGCTATTCTATGCGGCATTCGCCTGGCGCGGATGGGTCGCTCACGCCTGAGCGGGCGCGGTGGCCGATCTCGCGAATAGAGGCTGCCCGCGGGCAATCATTCCGCGGGCGCCTTCAGCATCGCCTCGATCCGCGCCCGGATCGCGCGTTCGATCCGCACCGCCTTGCGCGCGGCGAGGTCGAAGCGGACGAGGGTGGAGGTCATCGTCGCCACCGGCTTGCCGCCGCCGCGCAGCCGCATCGCATATTCCACGGTGACGGAGCTGTTGCCCAGCGTCACCGGGCGGCCGGTGATCTCGTAGAGATCGCCCGGGCGCATCTCCGCGCGATATTCGTAGACCTGCTTCACATCCGCCCAGCCGAGCCCGCCTTCGCGCGCCAGCGGCGGCTCTCCGGCCATCGCCCAGAGCAGCTGGTAGCTCGCATCGTCGAACGCGGCGGCATAGCGGCGCACGGTGAAGTGCCCCATGACATCGCAGTCCCAGGGCTGCACGACGCCGGTGGCGAGCACATCGCCGCTCATCGGCGCAAGCCTGCACGCAGCGGCAGGAAAGAACGCATTTGCATCGGCGCCTGACCCTTCGGCTTCGGAAAGGCGGTGTAACTGCCCGCAACGCCGCCCGGTTGCAATCGCCGATGCGTGGGCGGGTCGCCCCTCCTTGAATTGTTCGTTCGAACGAACTATATTTGCCCGATGACGCAGGAACGCCTCCTCGAAACCGCGCTGGACCAGTTCGGCAGGCTCGGGTTCGATGGGGCGAGCACGCGGGAGATCGCGCGGGCTTCGGGCACGTCCATGTCTTCGATCACCTATCATTTCGGCGGCAAGGAAGGGCTCTACCTCGCCTGCGCGCATCACATCACCGAACAGATCCGGCTGCGCCAGGCAGGCGCCATCCGGCTGGCGCGCGAAGCCCCCTCGCTCGGCCGCGAGGAATTGCTGGAGCGCCTGCTGGCCGTGATCGACGATGTGGCCCTGATGATGCTGCACGAGGATTCCGCCGCCTGGTCGTGCTTCATCGTGCGCGAGCAGCAGCAGCCGACCCAGGCGTTCGAACTGCTCTACAGCGGCGTGATGGAAGAGATGCTCGAAGGGGTGGAGGCGGCGATCGGCCGCATCCGGCCCGAGCTGGCCTCCCGCGAGATCCGGGCGCTCGCCCTCACCCTCTTCGGCCAGGTGCTGGTGCTGCGCGCCGCGCGGGCCACCGTCTGCCGGGCGCTGGGCGTGGCCCGGCTGGGGGAAGAAGAAGGCGCATTGCTGCGCAGCCAGATCAGGACCAATTCGCTCGCCATCCTCACCGGAGGTACGCAATCATGAACAAGCGCATCATCGCCATCGTCGCCGTCGCGGCGGTGCTGATCGCCGCCGTCGTCACCAACGGCTTCGGCCTGATCGGGCGCGGTAGCGACAAGGAGCTCACGCTCTACGGCAATGTCGACATCCGCGAGGTGGACATGGCCTTCCGCGTAGGGGGCCGGATCGCCGGCATCGACGTGGACGAAGGCGACAAGGTGACGCCCGGCCAGCAGCTCGCCACGCTGGATGCCGCCCCGCTCGACAGCCGCCTTGCCCAAGCGGACGCGCAGATCGCCCAGGCGCAGGCCCAGCTCAGCGAATTGCGCAATGGCAGCCGGGCGCAGGATATCGGCCAGGCGCGGGCGCAGCTGGAACAGGCGCAGGCCGCGCTGCGCAAGGCGCAGCAGGACGTGGAACGCCGCCAGCCGCTGGTCGAGCCCGGCGCGGTCAGCCGCGACGTATGGCAGGCGACGCTTGCCCAGCGGGACCAGGCGCAGGCCGAGGTCGAGGCCGCGCGGCAGGTGCTGTCGAAGCTGCGGACCGGCGCCCGGCCGGAAGAGATCGCCGCGGCGGAAGCGCAGCTGCGCTCCGCCACCGCAGCGCGTGGCGGGCTGGCGATCGACCGCAAGGACACGGCGCTGATCGCCGCCGGCGCCGGCACGGTCGTCACCCGCGCGCAGGAGCCGGGCGCGATCGTCGAGCCGGGCCAGACCGTGCTGACCCTGTCGATCGACCGGCCGCTGCGGGTGCGGGCCTATGTCGCGGAAACCGATCTTTCGCGGGTGGCGCCGGGAATGAAGGTCGCAGTCACCGCCGACGGCAATCCGAAGACCTATCACGGCACGATCGGCTATGTTTCGCCGCAGGCCGAGTTCACCCCCAAGACGGTGCAGACGGAGGACCTGCGCACCGATCTCGTCTATCGGATGCGGATCATCGTTTCCGATCCCGACGATGCGCTGCGGCAGGGCCAGCCGGTGACGGTGAAGGTTCTCGGCAAGCCGGGCAGCTGAGGCCCGCCATGGCCGACCCCGTCGCCACCGGTTCGAACCTGGTCAAGCGCTTCCCCGGGGCCGGCGCTCCGGCGCTGGACGGGGTGTCGATCGCGGTGGAGGCAGGCGCGATCACCGGCCTTGTCGGGCCGGACGGGGCGGGCAAGACCACGCTGATCCGCATCCTGGCCGGGCTGATGGCGCCGAACGAAGGCGAGGTGGCGATCCTGGGCGCGCCGCCTTCGCGGATGCTGGAGCAGCTCGGCTACATGCCCCAGCGCTTCGGCCTCTACGAGGATCTCACGGTGCGCGAGAACCTGGAGCTTTACGCCGAGCTGCGCGCCCTCCCGCGCGAGGAGCATGAGGAAACCTTCGCCCGCCTGCTGGCCTTCACCGACCTCGCCCGCTTCCAGGATCGGCTGGCGGGCAAGCTTTCGGGCGGCATGAAGCAGAAGCTCGGCCTCGCCTGCACCCTGGTGCGCACCCCGCGCCTGATGCTGCTCGACGAGCCGGGCGTGGGCGTCGATCCGATCTCGCGCCGCGAGCTGTGGGCGATGGTGCAGGAACTGACCGGCGAGGGGATCGGCATCCTCTGGTCCACCGCCTATCTCGACGAGGCGGAGAAATGCGACCGGGTCTACCTGCTCAACGAAGGGCGCCTGCTGTTCGCCGGACCGCCGGGAGAGTTGACCGGGCAGGTGGAAGACCGGGTGATCCAGGTGAGCGGCTTCGCCGAACGCCGCCGCCATTTCCTGACCCATGCGCTGGACCGGCCGGACATCGTCGACGGCACGATCCAGGGCCGCGCCGTGCGGCTGCTGGTGCGCGAAGGCAGCCCCGTGCCCCGGGCGGAGGATTTCGCCGCCGGGCCGGAAACCCGGGTCGCCCGCGCGCCCGCCCGGTTCGAGGACGGATTCATCGAGATCCTCGGCGGCGGCCCCAAGGGCACCAGCGCGCTGGCAGAAAACTATCGCACCATTCCCCGCACCGACGCGCCCGCGATCGAGGCCAGCGGCCTTACCAAGCGCTTCGGCGATTTCACCGCCGCGCGGGACATGGATTTCTCGATCCCCCAGGGGCAAATCTACGGCCTGCTCGGCCCTAATGGTGCGGGCAAGTCCACCACCTTCAAGATGCTGTGCGGCCTGTTGACGCCGAGTTCCGGGCATGGCGCGGTGGCGGGCAACGACCTGCGCCACGCCGCGGCCGAAGCGCGGGAATCGCTGGGCTACATGGCGCAGAAATTCTCGCTCTATGGCGACTTGAGCGTGTCGCAGAACCTCGATTTCTTTGCCGGCGCCTATGATCTCGACCGGGCTCGGGCCCGCCGCGCCAAGGAAGCGATGATCGGGATCTTCGACCTGGGCGACAAGCTTTCGATGAATGCGGGCATGCTGCCGCTGGGCTTCAAGCAGCGCCTGGCTCTGGCTTGCGCGGTGATGCACGAGCCGCCGGTGCTGTTCCTCGACGAGCCGACCTCGGGCGTCGATCCGGTCACCCGCCGCGAGTTCTGGACCCATATCAACGGGCTGGTCGAAAAGGGGGTGACCGTGCTCGTCACCACCCATTTCATGGACGAGGCGGAATATTGCGACGACGTGTCGCTGATCTATCGCGGCGTCCAGATCGCCACCGGCACTCCCGACGCGCTGAAGGCCCGCGCCGCCGAGCTGCACGGGGCCGACGATCCCACGATGGAAGATGCCTTCATCGCCCTGATCGAGGAAGACGACCGGCTGCGCGAAGCGGGCGAAAGGGCCGCGGCATGAGCGCCGACCGGTTCAGCTTCCGCCGCCTGCGCGCGATGATGCGCAAGGAATTCGCCCAGATCATGCGCGATCCTTCCACCTTCCTCATCGCCGCCGCCATGCCGCTGCTGCTGCTGTTCCTGTTCGGCTATGCCGTCTCGCTCGACACCTCCAGCACGCGGGTGGCGGTGGTGATGGAGGACAGCAGCGGCCCCGCCCTGGGCCTCGCCCAGTCCTACCGCGCCTCCCCCTGGTTCGAGGTGGAGATGATGCGCAGCCGGCCGGCGGCGCGGCGGCAGATGATCGGCAGCGAGATACGCGGCATGATCGTGATCCCGCAGGATTTCGGCAAGCAGGTCCAGCGGGGCCGGATGCCGGAAATCCAGGTGGTGACCGACGGATCGCAGCCCAACACCGCCCAATTCGTCGCTTCCCATGCCGAAGGCGTGTTCCAGAGCTGGGCCGCGACGGAAGGCTTGCCGGGGGCGGCATCGCGGGCGGCCTCGATCGAGCTCAGTCCGCGCTTCTGGTACAATCCGGGGCTCAAGAGCCGCTATTTCCTCATCCCCGGTTCGATCGCGATCGTCATGACCATGATCGGCACGCTGCTGACCGCGCTGGTGGTGGCGCGCGAGTGGGAGCGGGGGACCATGGAGGCGTTGATGGCGACACCGCTCGCCATGGCGGAGTTCATCGCCAGCAAGATCCTGCCCTATTTCCTCCTCGCCCTGGCTTCGATGACGCTGTGCACGCTGATCGGGGTCGCGGTGTTCGGCCTGCCTTTCCGCGGCTCGCTGCTGGCGCTCTACCTGATCGCCTCCGCCTTCCTGATGCCCGCGCTCGGCCTCGGCCTGTTCATCTCCTCTGCCACCAAGAACCAGTTCGTCGCCAGCCAGCTCGCGCTGCTCACTTCCTTCCTGCCGACCTTCCTCCTTTCGGGCTTCCTTTACGAGATCCCATCCATGCCGGTGTGGATTCAGGCCATCACCTATGCGGTGCCGGCCCGCTATCTGATCCCGCCGCTGCAGACCCTGTTCCTCACCGGCGATATCTGGGGCCACTTCCTGCCCAACATCGCCGCGATGCTCGGCTTCGGCCTGCTGTTCTTCTTCCTCTCCTTCCGGGTCACGCGCAGGAGCCTCGACTGATGCGGCGGCTCAAGGCCACTATCGTGAAGGAGATCTGGTCGCTGCTGCGCGATCCGAAGGCCCGCATCGTGCTGGTGCTGCCGCCGCTGATCCAGCTGTTCATCTTCACTTTCGCGACCACGCTGGACGTGCGCAACGTGGATATCGCGATCCTCGACCGGTCGAGCGGCGTCCACTCCACCGAGTTGGTCCAGCGCATCGCGGGCAGCCCGAACTTCCGTGGGATTCGCTATCTGCGCTCCTCCGCCGAACTGCACGAGGCGATCGACAACCAGGAGGTGATCGCCGCGCTGGTGATCGAGGAAGGGTTCGACCGCGCGCTGGAACGCCACCAGCCGGCGCAGGTGGGGGTGGTGCTGGACGGGCGCCGCTCCAACGCGGCGCAGATCGTGGCGGGCTACCTCTCCCGGATCGCGGCCGGGATGGATGCCGGGGCGGTTCTCCGGATGCAGGGCGGCGCCCAGGTGACCCACTGGTTCAACCCCACGCTGGATTTCATCTGGTTCACCCTGCCGGCGCTGATCGTGATCATCGTCTCCATCGCCGGCCTCGCCATCACCAGCCAGACCGTCTCGCGCGAGCGCGAGATGGGGACGTTCGACCAGCTGCTGGTCAGCCCCTTGCGAGTGCACGAGATCCTGATCGGCAAGATCGTGCCCCCCTTCCTGGTCGGATCGTTCAACGGCATCCTCTATCTCGTCGTCGCGCAAGTCGTGTTCGGCATCCCCTATACGGGATCGCTGCTGCTGTTCTTCCCGGCGCTGACGCTCTACCTGCTGGCGCTGATCGGGGTGGGGCTGTTCGTCTCCTCCCTTTCCATGACCCAGCAGCAGAGCTTCCTCGGCAGCTTCGTCGCCACCGTGCCGCTGATCATCCTCTCGGGCTATGCCAGCCCGATCGAGAACATGCCGGGCTGGCTGCAGACGGTGACCTATCTCGATCCGGCGCGCTATTTTCTGGTCATCGTGCAAGGCCTGTTCCTCAAGGGCATGCCCGCTTCCGACGTGCTCCACCAGCTCTGGCCGCTGGTGCTGATCGCCATCGCCACCCTTTCCGCCTCCGCCTGGCTGTTCCGTTCGCGAATGGAGTAATCCGATGCGCCTGCGCCCTTTCCTCCCCCTCTTGGCCACCGGTCTGATCGCCGCCTGCACCGTCGGGCCGGATTACGAGCGGCCGCGATCCGCCGTGGCCGAAAGCTGGATCGAGCCCACTTCCCCCCAGCCGGTGGACGGGGCCTGGTGGCAGGCCTTCGGCGATCCGATGCTGACCCGCCTGATCGAGCGCGCGATCGCCGAAGGGCCGGACATGAAGCAGGCCGCCGCGCGCCTTGCCGAAGCCCGCGCCCTGCGCGAGGCGGCGCAAGGCGGCCACTATCCGCAGGTCAATGCGAGCGCCAGCGCCACGCAGAACCGGATCAGCGAGAACGGGCAATTCCCAGTGGCCAACATCCCCGGCTTCGATCCCGAGTTCCCGCTGCTCGACGCCGGCTTCGACGCGAGCTGGGAAATCGACCTTTGGGGCAGGAACACCCGCCAGGTGGAACAAGCCCGTGCGCGCGAGGAAGCCGCGCTGTGGAACCGGCGCGACGCGATGGTGACGCTCACGGGAGAGATCGCCCGCGCCTATGTCGACTTCCGGCTGGCCCAGCGCATGCTGGCCATCGCCGATGCGGAGCTGGCCGCTGGTGAAGAGCTGGCGAAGCTCGCCGCATTGCGTTTCACCGCCGGGGAAGCGACCCGGATCGAGGCGGACCAGGCCGCCGCCGAACGCGATGCGAGCAAGGCCGCGCGCAGCCAGGCCGATGCGGAAGTAGCCGCCGCCGCCTATCGCATCGCCACGCTGGTGGGCGTGCCGCCGGAGCAGCTGGTGCCCGAATTGCTGGCAAGCTCAGCCCCCGTCCCCAGTCCGCCCGATTCGATCGCCGGGGGCATCCGTTCCGAGCTGCTGGAACGGCGGCCCGACATCCGCGCCGCCGAGCGCGACCTGGCCGCCGCCACCGCCGGGATCGGCGTCGCCACCGCCGACCTCTATCCACGCCTCAGCCTGCTGGGCGGAGTGGGCCTGCAATCGCAGACGGGAAGCGAGTTCTTTTCCGGCGAAAGCCTGCGCTATTCGGTGGGGCCGAGCTTCTCCTGGCCGATCTTCTCCTTCGGCCGCATCCGCGCCCAGATCCGCGCCGCCGATGCCCGCGCCGACGGGGCAGGCGCAGCCTATGAGGCAGCAGTGGCGAAGGCGCTGTCCGAAAGCGAGGCAGCCGCCAATCGCTTCGCCGCCAGCTCCGCCGCGCTCACCGCCAGCGATACGGCGCTGGAGCGGGAGGAAAGCGCCTTCCACCTGGCCGACATGCGCTTCCTCCATGGCGAGAACGATCGCCTGGCCCGCGAGCAGGCCCGCCTGCGCCTGGCCAGCGCGGAACGCCAGCAAAGCCAGGCCCGTGCCGCCCGCGCCTCGGCCGCAGTCGCGCTCTACAAGGCGCTCGGCGGCGGCTGGCAGGGCGGTGAAACGGTGGCGGGGAAGGAAGAACAGGCTCGGTAACCAGCCTTTCCTTCGTCATGCCAGCGAAAGCTGGCATCTCGAACGGCAGCGTGCCAACGCCTGAGACCCCAGCTTCCGCTGGGGTGACGCGAGAGGCGGGAACCGCTCCTAGACCGGCAGCCCCACGTAATTCTCCGCGATGCTGGTCTGCGCCGCATGGCTGGAGGCTATGTAGTCCAGCTCCGCCACCTGCATCGCCCGCTCGAACGGGCCGTCTTCCGGGAAGCGATGCATCAGGCGGGTGAGCGACCAGCTGAACCGCTCCGCCTTCCACACGCGCGCCAGTGCCTTGTCCGAATAAGCGGCGATCGCATCGGCGTCTCCGCGCCGGAAGAAGCCGGTCAGCGCCTCGGCTGCGTAATGCACGTCGCTTGCCGCCAGGTTCAGCCCCTTGGCCCCGGTGGGCGGCACGATATGGGCCGCATCGCCGCACAGCAGCAGGCTGCCATGCCGCATCGGGGCGAAGACATAGCTGCGCAGCGGCGCGATGCTCTTTTCCAGCGCGGGCCCGCGCACCATATGCGCCGCCGCCTGCGGACCGAGCCGGATGGCGAGCTCTTCCCACAGCCGCTCGTCCGGCCAATCCTCCACCCGGTCGGTCAGCGGCACGTCCACATAATAGCGGCTGCGCGCCTCGTTGCGCATGGAGGCGAGCGCGAAGCCGCGCTCGTGATTGGCGTAGATCAGCTCGTGATTGCAGGGCGGCACATCGGCCAGGATGCCGAGCCAGCCGAAAGGATAGGCCCGCTCGTATTCGCGGCCCGCCGCGGCGGGAATCGCCCGACGCGAAGGCCCGTGGCTTCCGTCGCAACCGACGATGAAGCGGCAGTCCACCCGGTGCTCCACGCCGTCCCTGGCGTAAGTCACGAAGGGCGCATCGCTATCAATGTCGTGCAGCGCGGCATCCGCCGCCCCGTAGATCACCTCCAGCCCGCGTTCGGCCCGCGCGTCCATCAGGTCGCGGGTCAGCTCGGTCTGGCCATAGACCACCACGTGCCGCCCGGTCAGTTCGGCCACGTCGATCCGGATCAGCCTTTCACCGTCAGCGAGGTTGAACCCGTCATGCGGCAGCCCTTCGGCCTTGAGCCGCGCGTCCAGCCCCAATCGCTCCATCAGCCCCACAGTGACCTGCTCGAGCACCCCGGCCCTGATCCGGCCCAGCACGTAATCCGGGGATCGCCGCTCCAGCACGATGCAGTCCACACCTTCCGCCCGCAGCAGATGGCCCAGTAGCAACCCTGCCGGCCCTGCCCCGATGATGCAGACCTGCGTCTTCGCCCGGTTCATAACGCTCCTCTTTCCATCTTCGGGCGCTTCATCCCCCGTCACGCGCGGGATTGAAAGCGCATTCTCGCGCGCCCTGCCCGGTTCGCTCCCCGCCAAGCGGAAGCGCTCCCGCCCCGGCTATGCTGCGCGCGACAGGAAGAGGGAGAGAGCGATGACCCCGCTGCAGCTCGGCCGGATGCGGATCCACAAGGTCCACGAGATGGAAAGCCCCGTGCCACTGCTGAGCCAGCTGCCGGGCACCACCGCGGCCGACCTCGCCCGGCTGTCGGAATGGTATCGCCAACCCGACGAGATCACCGGCGATCCGCAGACCAGCCTGATCACCTTCGCCGTGCATAGCTGGGTGATCGAGCTCGACGGGATGACCGTGCTGATCGACACATGCGACGGCAACCACAAGAACCGCTCGCTCGAAGCGGTGCACCAGCTCGACACGCCCTATCTCGACAATCTGCGCGCCGCCGGCTTCGCCCCGGAGGATATCGACCTCGTGATGTGCACCCATCTCCATTTCGACCATGTCGGCTGGAACACCCGCCTGGAGAACGGACGCTGGGTGCCGACCTTCCCCAAGGCGCGCTATCTGTTCGGGCGGCGGGATTACGAGCATTTCCAGGCCAACCTGCCGGGTGACGAACTGCATCACGAGGCGTTCCTCGATTCGATCGTGCCGGTGATGGAAGCCGGGCTGGGCGAGATCGTGGAGGAGGACATCGCCGTCCATCGCGAGATCGGCGACGGGTTGTGGCTGGAGCCCGCCTTCGGCCATTCACCCGGCTGCTGCACGGTGCACGGCCAGGCCGAAGGCGCGCCCGCGATCTTCTGGGGCGACGTGATCCATCATCCCCTCCAGCTCATCCGGCACGACCTGCCCTTCGCCTTCGACATGGACCCGCCCCGCGCCAGCAAGGTGCGCAAGGCCACCCTCGACCGTGCGGCGGATGAAGGCCTGGTCTGTTTCCCCGCCCATTTCCGGAGAACCTCCGCCGGCCACGTGAAACGTGATGGGGAGGTCTTCCGCTACCAGTTCGTGGAGTGACTGCCCCCCCACCCCGCTTCCACGGTGTTGGGGGGGCCGGAAGGAGCCTTTCTGTGGACCGGGACAGGGAACCCGCTTGCCCAGTCCGGCGCCTTCGGCAATCACCTGCGCATGGCGATTCTCAGCGACAGATGGATCCGGAACGAAGCCCGGCACGGAATGATCGAGCCTTTCGTAGAGCGGCAGCAGCGCGAGGGGTGCATTTCCTACGGCCTCTCCTCCTACGGCTATGACGCGCGGGTGGCGGACGAGTTCAAGATCTTCACCAATGTCGACAATGCGGTGGTCGATCCCAAGGACTTCTCCTCCAACAGCTTCGTCGATCGCAAGACCGATGTCTGCGTGATCCCGCCCAACAGCTTCGTGCTGGCCCGCACGGTCGAATATTTCCGCATCCCGCGCGACGTGCTGGTGATCTGCCTCGGCAAGTCGACCTATGCCCGTTGCGGGATCATCGTGAACGTGACCCCGCTGGAGCCTGAATGGGAAGGGCATGTGACGCTGGAATTCTCCAACACCACCCCGCTTCCCGCCAAGATCTACGCCAATGAAGGCGCCTGCCAGTTCCTGTTCCTGCAAGGGAACGAGCCTTGCCAGATCAGCTATGCCGATCGGGCGGGCAAATATATGGGCCAGCAGGGCGTGACGCTGCCTAAGCTCTGACGGATTCCCACGGAGAGATTACGATGGACGAGGAACTCGCCGCCCTGCGCGCCGAACTGGCCGCACTCAAGGACCGCACGGATGCCCTGGAGAAGCGCGCGCTGGAAGCGGAGGATTATCGCGACATCGTCAACCTGCAGGGCGCCTATGGCTATTATGTCGACAAGGCCATGTGGGACAAGGCGGCCGACCTCTTCGCCGAGGACGGCACGCTCGAAATCGCGGGGCGCGGCATTTATGTGGGGCGCGAACGGGTGCGCGCCTATCTCAAGGCACTGCCCGAATATGGTTATGGCGTGATCTTCAACCATATGCAGCTGCAGCCGGTGGTGCATGTCGACAGCGCGGCCGGCACGGCCAAGGCACGCTGGCGCACCTTCATCACCATCGGCTGGCTGGGCAAGGAAGCACGCTGGGGGGAGGCGACCTATGAGAACGCCTACAAGCGGGAAGGCGGCAAGTGGCGCATCACCAGGCTGCATGGCGTGATCAATTTCTACGCCGAATATGAAGGCGGCTGGGCGGCCGGCGGGGTGAAGCTGCTGCGCAGCACCGAAGGGCTCCAGCCCGATCTGCCGCCGAGCTTCGAATATGAAGCCTATCCCGAACCGGTGATCGCGCCGTTCCATTACGACGAGGTGTGACGCAAGGCAGCGTCCCGCATCTATCACTGGGCGGTCTCTCAGAGCTATTGTCGGCTCTTGCTGCGCGACTGCGGCCGCTGATCGCCAGAGTGTTGCCGATCATCGAGGCCCTTGGTCTCGTATCTTGCGGGGCTTTTTACTAAGCGGACCACGAATCCTATGCAGTTCGATCAAGCCGCCATTCACGACTTGGCCGAACGCAATCATGGCGGTGGCCGCGACCACGGCGACGGTCACGGGCGGAAGCCTCTCGCTTGCGAAGACGGCAAACAGCACCACGACGAACAGGAGGCCCTGAAGGGCGCGATCAGTCATCAGCGTCGCGACAATGTCTTCCATAGGTTCCTTCACAGGGCTTTGCGGTGGGAAATGATTACCGGCCTCTAACCTGGTCGCAAGGACGGATCGGGATTTTCCATGTCAGATTGCAGCCAGCCACCATCGGCAGGTGCTTGAGGTTAGCCACGCCAGAAGCGCGACCCGATCGGCTTGGGAATGAACGCCATGATGCTGTTGAGCAGGGTCTGCACCGGCGCCATCACGCCGCCCAGATCGAACACCTGGCCTGCTGCCGGTTTGGTGGACACCGAGATAGGGTGTTTCCACCTATCGGAGGTCCACAATGCAAAGAAGGAAGTTCAGCCGCGAGTTCAAGCTTGAGGCGGTGAGGATGGTCCGCGAAC
>Ga0180217_1000926_pt1 | contig 37366 bp, 28 predicted proteins | sample eDN3rd37CBELigOP_FD_128521 | JGI IMG/M metagenome (GOLD analysis project Ga0180217, IMG submission 128521) | Enriched Organic Plus compost microbial communities from Emeryville, California, USA - eDNA 3rd pass 37_C BE-Lig OP (version 2) (version 2) ... | reverse complement strand
GGCGCCGAACCGCAGCCACGTCAACTGGGTGGTCTGCGACAGCGATTGGGAGGCGGAGTTCTGCCGCGTCGCCGAGGCCCATCCGCGCGTGTTGGCCTATGTGAAGAACCAGGGGCTGGGCTTCGAGGTGCCCTATCTGCTCGGCTCCACCCCGCGCCGCTACCGCCCGGACTTCCTGCTGCGCATCGATGACGGCGGGACGGAGCCGCTGAACCTGGTCGTCGAGATCAAGGGCTTCCGCGGCGAGGATGCGGTGGAGAAGGCCAACACCATGCGCGCCTACTGGGTGCCGGGCGTCAACAACCTGCAATCCTTCGGCCGTTGGGCCTTCGCGGAGTTGACCGAGGTGTTCGAGATCGAGGCCGAGTTCGGCCGTCTGATGGACCAGTTCAGCGCGGCCCAGCCTGCGGCGGCCGAATAAGGGGGCGGGTCGCATGGCTTACGAGGCACAACAGGATCGCTTCCTGGCCGCGCTGCGGGAACGCGGCGGTTCGGCCGGCAATGGCGCGCTGCGGGAGGCGCTGGGCTGGGCCGACAGCACCTATGACCGGGTGAAGCAGGCGCTGCTGGAGGCCGGGCGCATCCTGCCCGGGCGCGGCCGCGGCGGCTCCGTGCGGCTGACGGACGGGGAGGCGGGCACGCCCGACCTGCCCCTGCCGTCCCCTGCGGCCGCGCCGCCCCCCGCAGCCGCGCCGCGCGCCGCCGCCATGGCCCAGGCGCCCCGCACCCGCACCGCGGCCGCGCCGCGCGCGGCCGCCGCTACCGGCCCCGGCCGCCCGGTGCAGAGCTACCGGCACGATGACGCCACGCGGAAGAACATTCCCACCGCCGAGTTCGAATCCGTGATGCGGGCGGAGGACAAGACGCCCATCCAGCTCGCCTATGAGCGGCGCAACCGCGACCTGGACCCGCAACTCGTCTGGCGCGGCAAGGATGAGCAGGACTGGTCTGACCTGATCGTGCAGGCGCCGCCGCTCTACATCCAGGAGAAGGTGCACCCGCAGGCCCTGATCGAGGATCTGAAGCGCCAGAGCCGGCAGCGCACGCAAGAGGCACCGGGCGCAATGCCGGACCTTTTCGCCGACTTCAACGGGCTGCGGGACAGCGCAGCGGCGACGGAATTCTACCAGCACGACCAGCACTGGTCGAACCGCATGATCCTGGGGGATTCGCTCTCCGTCATGGCCAGCCTGGCGGAGCGGGAGGGGCTGCGCGGGCAGGTGCAGTGCATCTATTTCGACCCGCCTTATGGCATCAAGTTCAACTCCAACTTCCAATGGAGCACCACGAGCCGCGACGTGAAGGATGGCGACCGCGGGCATGTAACGCGGGAGCCGGAGCAGGTGCGCGCCTTCCGCGACACCTGGCGCGACGGCATCCATTCGTATCTGACCTATTTGCGGGACCGGCTGACGGTGGCGCGCGACCTGCTGCACGAGAGTGGCAGCATCTTCGTGCAAATTGGCGACGAAAATGTGCACCGTGTGCGAGCGGTGATGGACGAAGTGTTTGGAGAAGAATGTTTTATATCACAGATAACGTTCAGGAAAGGGATGACACTTGCGTCCTCTCACATAGCCAATAATTCTGATTTCATCTTGTGGTATGCCCGGAAGAAGGGCAGCACTAAAATTCGTAGCGTCTATCAGATGCGCGACTGGCAGACGGACTCTTCGTATGGATCGGCTGATCCTGAGATTCATGTCCCGGCGGTCCGTCGCGCTTCAGTGGTGCCTCCAAGCGATGCTCAAACCGTATTCTCGACACAACCGATGCATGCTGCAGGAGTGAATGCCTCCTGTATGTTTCCAATCACATTCTTGGGCGGCAGAATTCCTGCACCTAAGCAGGGTTGGAAGACGAATGAGATCGGAATGAAAAGAGCTTCCATTGCAGGGAGATTGATCGAAGCCGGGTCTTCTGTTCGCTATAAGGTCTATTTCCGAGACTATCCGGTTCAAGCGATTTCCAATAACTGGGCTAACATAGGAGCCGAGCCAAACAAGTCTTATGTTGTTCAAACCGCAACCCGTGTAGTTGAGCGTTGCGTGATCATGACCACCGACCCTGGCGACCTCGTCCTTGACCCCACCTGCGGTTCGGGAACGACGGCCTATGTCGCTGAGCAATGGGGCCGCCGCTGGATCACCATCGACACCTCCCGTGTCTCGCTCGCGCTGGCTCGCTCTCGCCTGATGGGCGCGCGCTATCCCTATTACCTGCTGGCCGACAGCCCCGAGGGTCAGCGCAAGGAAGGTGAGGTCACCCGCTCTGCCCCCAAGGCCACGCCGACGCAGAACCGCCTGCGCCAGGGCTTTGTCTATGAGCGCGTGCCGCATATCACCCTCAAATCCATTGCCAACAACGCCGAGATCGACGTGATCTGGGAGCAGGCACAGGCGGTGCTGGAACCGCTCCGCGCCACGCTCAACCATGCCCTCGGCAAGACCTGGCAGGAATGGGAAATCCCGCGCGAGGCTGCGGCCGACTGGCCCGCCAAGGCGAAGGAGGCTCATGCCGCCTGGTGGCAGGCGCGCATCGCCCGACAGAAGGAGATTGACGCCTCCATCGCCGCCAAGGCCGACGTCGAATACCTCTACGACAAGCCCTATGAGGACAAGTCGCGCACCCGCGTCGCCGGCCCCTTCACGGTGGAAAGCCTCTCGCCCCACCGGACGCTCGCGGTGGATTGGGATGACGAGCTGATCGACACCCTCGCCGCCGCCGAGGGCCGCCGCGCCGCGCCGGACCGCGACACGGCGGTGCGCGACTTCGCCACCATGATCCTGGAGAACCTGCGCACCGCCGGCGTGCAGCAGGCCGACAAGGCCGACCGCATCAGCTTCACCAGCCTCACCGGCTGGCCTGGCAGCTTCATCGCCGCTGAGGGCCGCTTCATGGAGGGCGAGACGGAGCGCCGCGCCGGCATCTTCATCGGCCCCGAATTCGGCACCGTCTCCCGCCCCGATCTGGTGGCCGCGGCGCGCGAGGCCGGCGATGCCGGCTTCGATGTGCTGATCGCCTGCGCCTTCGCCTACGATGCCCATTCGGCCGAGTTCGACCGGCTCGGCCGGGTGCGGGTGCTGAAGGCCCGCATGAACCCCGACCTGCACATGGCCAAGGACCTGAAGGCCACCGGCGCCGGCAACCTCTTCGTCGTCTTCGGCGAGCCCGACATCCGCATCGACACCCTGCCGGACGGCATGGTGCAGGTGACGATCGAGGGCGTGGACGTGTTCAAGCCGCAGACCGGCGAGGTGGTCTCCGAGGGTAAGGAGGGCATCGCGCTGTGGATGATCGACACCGACTACAACGAGGAGAGCTTCTTCGTCCGCCACGCCTACTTCCTCGGCGCCAACGACCCCTACAAGGCGCTGAAGACGACGCTGCGGGCGGAGATCGACGAGGAGGCTTGGTCCAGCCTGAACAGCGACGTCTCCCGCCCCTTCCCGAAGCCGGCATCGGGGCGGATCGCGGTGAAGGTGATCAACCACCTCGGCGACGAGGTGATGAAGGTGTTCTCGGTGGGGAGCTGACGGATGACCGAAGATGATCTGGGCGAGCGCTTCATCGAACTGAACGCGAATGCCGACTTCATGGCAGCGCGGCTCGCGGATTTCCTGCGGAACTGCATGCGTGCCGCAGCCGCGAGCGATCCGTCGGGGCCGGTTGCTCGCGCGTCCGAAGACTTCCGCTTTCTGCTCCGACTTCTGGCGAAGTCCCAATCCGCGAGCGCCTATGAGCTGATTTCCAAGGCAGTGGAGGATTTGGCCGTGGAGGAGCGGGGAGACTCCCTCGACGGGGCGGTGATTTACGCGGCCCAGATGGGCATGCGTTTCCTGGTCGAGACCTCCTGTGCCGACAACGCGGCCCGTGGCCGTGCCTCCCGCCGTCAGACAGAGTTCCTCGATGCCATAAAGCGGATCGAGGAAGCTCGCGAGGAACTACGGCAGCAATATGCGAAACGGCGCTAACCATGGAATTCCGGATCGCCGACACCTTCACCACCAGCCTGGCCCGCCTGACGGCGCAGGAGCAGAAGGCGGTGAAAACCACCGCCTTTGACCTGCAAATTGACCCATCCTCACCGGGCTTGTCCTTCCACAAGCTGGATCGGGCGCAGGACAAGAATTTCTGGTCGGTGCGGGTGAACGCCGATATCCGCCTTATCGTCCACCGAACGCCGTCCAGCCTGCTGCTGGTGCATGTGGACCATCACGACAAGGCTTATCGCTGGGCCGAGCGCCGGCGCATCGAGCGCCACCCCACCACCGGGGCGATGCAGTTGGTGGAGGTGCGTGAGCGAGTTGAGGAACTGCCTGCCACAGCACCATCGCCGGCGGCGGCTCGGAGCCCGAAGCTCTTCGCTGGGCTCCGCAAGCCGGAGCTGATGAGCTTCGGCGTGCCGGAGGACTGGGTGGAAGATGTGCGTGCCGCCACCGAGGCATCACTCTTCGAGTTGCTGCCCCACCTTCCGCAGGAAGCGCAGGAAGCGCTGCTGCGCCTGGCAGTGGGCGAGAAACCGGAGGCCCCGAAGCCTGCCCCTGCCGAGACCGACCCCTTCGCCCATCCCGATGCCCAGCGCCGCTTCCGGGTGCTGCAGGATGTGGAGGAGCTGCGGCGTGCGCTGGATTTCCCCTGGGATCGCTGGGCCGTCTTTCTGCACCCGACGCAGCGCGATCTGGTCGAGAGGCGGTACTCCGGTCCTGCGCGCGTGACCGGTTCGGCCGGCACGGGCAAGACCATCGTCGCGCTGCATCGTGCGGTGCATCTGGCGCGGCAGAATCCGCAGTCGCGGATCCTGCTCACCACCTTCTCGAAGCCCTTGGCCAAGGCGCTGGCCATGCGGCTGGCGAGCCTGGTGGAAGGGGAGGCCGGGCTTGCCGGCCGGATCGACGTCCAGTCCCTGACCGGCGCGGCCTACGAGCTGTACGGCAAGGTCTTCGGCCAGCCCAACATCGCCCCGGGCGGTGTCGTCCAGGGACTGCTGCGGAAGGCCGCGGCCAAGGCAGAGGGTGCCAAATTCCCACTGCCTTTCCTTGTGAACGAATGGACCGAGGTGGTGGACGCCCAGCAATTGACGTCCTGGGACGCCTATCGGGAGGCGCCGCGCCTGGGCCGCAAGACCCGCCTGGGGGAGAAGCAGCGGCGCGTGCTGTGGTCGATCTTCGAAGAGGTGCAGGTCGGGTTGCGGGCGCAGAAGCTGGTGACCTGGGCGCAGGTCTTCGGCCGCCTTGCCGAACTGGCCGGCTCGGGCAAGGCGTTAGGCTACGATTTCGTGGTGGTGGATGAGGCGCAGGACCTCAGCACGGCCGAGGCCCGCTTCCTGGCGGCCATGGCGGGCGGCAAACCCGATGGGCTGTTCTTCACGGGCGACCTTGGCCAGCGCATCTTTCAGCAGCCCTTCTCGTGGAAGGCCATGGGCATCGATGTGCGCGGTCGCTCGCACGGCTTGAAGATCAACTACCGCACCTCGCATCAGATCCGCACCCAGGCGGACCGGCTCCTGCCTGGTATGGTGTCGGACGTGGACGGCACCCAGGAGAGCCGCCGCGGCACCGTTTCGCTGTTCGACGGCCCGTCGCCGGTGATCGGGCTGTTCCGGAACGAGGCGGACGAGGCCGCCGCGGTCGGTGCCTGGATCGCCGAGCGGCTGCGGGAGGGATGCGCCCCGGATGAGGTCGGCATCCTGGTTCGCTCGCAGGGCGAGGTCGCCCGCGCCCGGGCGGCGGTCAAGGCTGCCGGCGCGAAGAGCACGGAGTTCGACGAGAAGGTGGAGGTGGTGCCGGGCGCTGTCTCGATCAGCCAGATGCACTTGGCGAAGGGCCTGGAGTTCCGCGCGGTGGCCGTCATGGCCTGTGACGACGAGGTGCTACCCCTGCAAGAGCGCGTGGAGAGCGTGACGGACGAAGCGGACCTCGAGGAGGTCTATGAGACGGAACGGCACCTGCTCTACGTCGCCTGCACCCGGGCGCGAGACAACCTGTGGGTGTCCGGCGTGGGACCGGGGTCAGAGTTCCTGCGCGACGTTACTGGCTGACTGAGCGCCTCCCGTGCGACCGAGCTTCGGCCGCGGCTTCCGCCAGGAGGCGGGCCCGCATCTCCCTTTGCCATCCAACTCAATGCCAGTAGCGCCATTAGGTCTGAAGGGGGTACGTCGCACCTATCGGCGCTTCCGGCGCTATTGCCTCGGCATGCCGCACCCGCAATGCTGCCAGAGCAGTTGCCGGTCACTCTGCGTCGTAGGCCGCAGTGGCGAAGTAGTTGGCGCACTCGTAAGCGTCTTCCCTCGGCTGCCTTGCGCGGAGCGCTGATCGGCCAATCTGCCTGGCTGCTGGGCGGCGCATAGGTTCGTTGCCGCCCTTAGCCTAGGGGTAGGGACGGTGTCGGACAGTCGGGTTGGCGAGGTGATCAGCATCATAGCGCATCGTCGGCGTTGGACGCTTGAGCAGAAGCTGGCGCTGGTGGAGGAGGTGTCGCTACCTGGCGCGTTGGTCGCGGCGGTGGCGGACCGTGGCCTCACATCACGGTCGAACGCGTTCTCCTCTGCGGTCTCGGGCGCGAGGTGGTCCGAGTGCCCCCGGCGAAGTTGGCGAAGCTTACAGTGGTTGACCAACGGCCCGGCTTTCCGCTCGCCACTGCACTGGACGCTGCGATGACGCCACGCGAGCGGCAGGTTGCGGATGCGAAGCGCCGGTTGGCGGACATCCGCGTCCCGACCGCTGGCATTGCAAGCGGCGACGACACCCTGACGCTGCTGGCGACGTTCGAGGATCACGCAGGTGGCAAGCTGCCGCAACGTAACCAGCAGGATGAGCGCTATGAGGCCTTGAAGCGGGCTGGCCTGCACGCGCTAGGCGCGAAGGTCGTCGAGGGCTGGCGGACGCTCGCCCTCCGAGCAGCCGCTAGCAACGACGGCTCCGTCATGTCAAGCTGGCCTACTTCCGACGCTGGTCGGGCAACCTTGCGGGCGCGCTCCAGGCCACGGACGTGATCGCGAACCGGCCCACGGGTCTAGTCCTCAGCCCTGGCCAGAAAGCAATGCTCGCCACCAAACTTGCGGCGATGCTGCTCGACCTGTTCGAAGCAATACCAGACCCGATCCTTCTCGCGGAAATGCGGCGCTACGCAAATGTGGCATGGGCGATCAGTCATTGCGACGAGGTCAGCATGGTGTATCGGCGACTTAGATCACTCTCTGGCTGATCGGCGCGGCCTCGGCCCAGGCTTTTCCCCTCTACTCACGGTCAAGTCCGCCGCTCCACAACGTCAGCTACAGGCAAGTGGTCCGGGGGATGGCAGGTCCAGCAGCGCCAGCCTGTCGGCGCCTTCACCTCTTGCCACCACCGCCCGCCTTGCCGCTGATGCCGGCCGCAGCATGTGCACCACACCCCCGGCGGCGGGATGCTATCCGGATCTGACCATGCTGGTGGACGGGCCAGCCCTGCGCCTAGGAGGCCCAGCACAGCGGCTTGGTGCTCGGCGGTGGGTGGAGGTGCACCCAACTCGCCCGCCGTCTCTGCGGCTACGGCAGCGCGCTCGGCATCCTCGATAGAGTCCGGCTCCCGCGCGGCGAGCGCGACGGCCGCCTCTGCGACCATGCGCTCGAGCCCAGCACCAGGAGCCGCCACCGCTGCATCCGGCGGGGGCGTCCCTGCTAAACCGGCTAAAGCAGCTAAAGCTGTGATCGACGCTGGCTCTACTTTAGCTGCTTTAGCAAGTTTAGCAGAATCGACCCCGGTTCCCGCGAGGCTGGCGGCGGCCGACCGATACAACCTCATGGCGCAACTCGCTTGCCGACGATGTGCCACGCTTCGCGGCGGAGCCGGCCATTGATCTTCAGGCTGGACTTGGCTTCGATCAGGTGCCCGTGGTCGCGCAGGATCGACGCGACAGACGCCGCCGTTTCCCTGTCCCGGATCGCGCCAGGGCCGCGCTGATAGAGGTCCGGCAGGCTGATCGCCGGCTCAGGCCAGGTGTGTAGCAGCCATTGCCGCGTGCGCTCGGCGAGGTGCAGCTCGGCAGCGATCTCCGCCGTCTCGGCCAGCCGCACTGCCTCGCTGGCGTAGTGTTCGGCGAGCATGATGCCGGCTACCATGGCAGCGGCCGAGATCTCGCCCGCAGAAGGATCGGCGAACAGTGTCAGCACTGCTGCGATTCGGGCAGCATGTTCGGCCAGCTTGTTGCCAAAGCCTCGCACCGACTCCAACGCACCGCCCTTGCACATGGCCTTCTCGGTTGCGTGCTGGAACCCGATCCAGTCGGAGCGAGCGGCGGCCGAGAGTGGCAGGGCGCGGGGCGCCAGCTCATTGTGCTTGCCCGGCGCCATGCCGCTGGGCTCGGCGAGGAGATCGCGCACCCTGGTGGCGAAGAATGTCAGCGTCGATTCCGTTTCGGCCGGTGGATCGCGGAACAGCCGCGTGCCGACCGTGCTCTCGGGCGCAATGGTCAGGAAGCGGTTAACCAGCCCTTGCCCGCCAGCGCCGGCGATCATCCTGTCCCGGATCAGCAGCGCCGCGATTGCGGGCTGCGTCATCAGGTGAGAGGCAAGGCGCCGACCCGGCAGCACGGTCGCGCCGTCGCCCGAGCGCACGCGCCGCAGCGGAGTGCCGTCCCAGAGGTTCGACAGCCCAGCGGCCGTCCGCGCCTTGGCGTCCTCCGACATGCCGTGCCCACCGAGGAAGCCGCCGCCCTCGGCTGCGAACAGTCCCATGGACGGTCGCCCACGCGCATACAGTTTCTCTAATCCCTCAAGAGTCGGCTCTGTCACCACCACCATTGGCGACAATGGCTCGGGCGGCTCCGGGCCGAGCGTTCCGAGGGCAGCCACCTTCGCTGGGTAGTCCTTTGACTTCGACAGCGCTTCGGATCGCGCCTTGTCCCATGCCTCCTTGCGGTTGCGCCACGCGGGCAGCTCGCGCTCGTATTCCTCGAGCAGTGCCGATTCGCGCTCGCGCACGCCCCGCAGCGCCCAGGTGTCACAGGCCGACTTGCGCTCGCCGCTGTCCGCGATAGTCAGCAGGAATAGGCTGCATGGCTTCTGCTCGCCGGTCGGCAGGGCCACGTCCGCCAAGTGCTGCACCGCGAGCGCGGCCGCGCCGAGCGCCGATTGCGCGGCCAACGCCCCCGGGGCCTGGGTGCGGAGCCGGATCGCCTCGGCCGCCGCAGCGAGATCCCCGCCGAGCTCAGCGGTGGGGAAGGGTTCGCTCGACGGGATGGGACGGAAAAGCGGCTGCGGTTCGGGCTCGTCGGCCTCGCGGATAGTGAAGCCGTCAGCCGGCATGGGGCACCTCCCGCGCCGCGCGGCGCAGCAGCAGGTCGGCGAAGTCGGCCTTCGGGTCGTCCGGCAGGGCAATGCGCACGCGCCGGCCCTCGGCACGCCAGCGGCGCGTGGCCTCCTCCGCTGCGCTCTCGCCGGCGTCGCCGGGGTCGGCAGCGACGATCACGTCGTGTACCTCATCGGGCAGGCGCAGGGCCGGGAGATTGCTGGCTGCCACTGCGGCCCAGGCGGGCGCGCCGAGCAGGGCCGAGGCGGCAAGCGCGGTCTCGATCCCCTCCGCGACGACCAGGGGCTGGCCGGGCCGAGGCGCGTGCACCAGGACCGCACTCTGGCCGATGGGGCCAAAGGACTTCTTCGGCGCGGCGAGCACGGCCTTGCGGCCGGGCGCTGCGAGGAAGGTACGGTGCACGGCGCGCAGCTCGCCCGAGAGGGGGTCGCGCACCGCCGCCAGCATCGCCGGCATGTCCCGGCCGGCTTCGATGCACCGGCATTGTGGCAGGAAGCGCAGTGCCGGCCCGGCGGCGTGCGGTGCGAAGCCGCCGAGAGCGGCCAACACTCCGCGGTGGCCAAGGTAGGCCCCCGCGAGGGTGCCGGGCAGCGCCAGCGCAGCATCCCAGAGCGCCCGCACTCGCCGCGCCGCCTCCTCCGTTGAAGTGAACGTTGGCCGTGCGGTGGGGCGTTGCCGGGGGCTGCGCCAAGCGTTCACCGCCGCGCCGAGGAGTGCGCGCGTCAGTACTGTGCGGTCGTGGCAGCCCGCGCACCACCAGACGGCGCGGCCCTCGCGTTCGCTCAACACCAGCCCAGCCCGGTAGCCGCAGGCCGGGCAGTCGCCGCGCCACTCGGCCCGGCCGCGGACGCGGCACAGCCGATGGCGCTCGGCCAGCTCCGCCCCGGTCATGCCGCGCCCCCGTGGAGGGCGGGCGGCCGATCGCCGCAAAGAGCAAGGTAGCTGCGATCGCCACGATGTCGGCCGGCATGTTTGGCGGGCAGATCGCCACCCAGCACCTCACGCCGATGCTGAGGCGGTGCACCGTGACGGCCCACCACTTGATGCCGCGTGGCTTGGGGAGGGCGATCTTGCCGGTGAAGGCGGGTCGGAGCTGCAAGCTCCAATTGCAGTTGCGGGCGAACCACGCGTGATCGGAGGCCAGTGCGCGGTCGAAGGGGTCGGTCATGTCGTCGCCTTCGCGCTAGGGGCGCGGCGTGCTGGACACGGCGCAGCGGGCGGACTTTCTCCGCAGCGTCACCACGCATCAAAGTCCGTCCCACAACACTTGCCAGGCACCTCCGCGCGGGGGCTGTGCCTATCGGGACATCCATTGGACGTGCGCGCATCACGGCGTGGTCCGCTGCCCGTTGATCTCGGATGTGCTCCGGCGCGGCGGGGTGGTCAGGCTGCGCGCCCAGTCCAGCGCGTCGCCCCACCGATACAGCGCCCGTCCGGAGAACAGGCTGTAGGGCGGGCCACCGCCGCGCGTGGCCTTGGTGGCGAGCGTCTTCGGTCTTATCGGATAACCGGCCGCGGTCAGCGCGTCGGCAGTGCGCTCGCGCGTCAGCAGCGCGTCGGGATTGTCGGGGAAGCCGGCGGCCCAGACCGCCTGCTCCGCCGCGTGCTTAATCATGATGTCGATGTCAGGGGCGGATCTCATCTGCATGGGTTGCCCTCGGGTTCCAGGTCGCATCAGCGCGTCCCGGGGCAAACGATCTATCCGCCTTTCCCGCCTGACATTGAGGACCAAAGCTCCCGGGAGGTTCTGCCCGGGGGCCAAACCTCCCTGGGAGGTTCTGCCCGGAGAACCTACTCCCCGGTGGGTTCGGCCGAGCGGGCTGCCCTCTTTGCAGCGCGGCGACGCGCGCGGATGTCGCCGATCCGAGGGAACACGGCCTGGCGTGCGTGCTGCGGCAGGAGATCTCTGCGCTGCAACTCGTCCAGGAGGCGCGTGCGGTCCCGCTCCAGCGTCTCACGGTCACGAAGTCGATACGCGTTGTAGCCTTGCGATACCAGGCCAAGCGCCGTTGCCACGTTTCCGCTCGTCGGCGGGGCCATACCCGGCAGGCCCAAGCTAACGATGGAGGCGGCAGCCCTGCGGAGAGGCTCGACGCACCACGCGGGGATCGCCGCCGCTCCGGCGCTGCCACAGTTGACGGATTCGGGCTGCTGTCCCACTCCGTGCAGCGCATGTGAGATGGCGGCCCAAACGTAGAGTGGGTTGTCGGTGGCCCTGTAGAGCTGTTCCATGTCCGGCAGCTCGAAGGGGCGATTCATACCTCCCGCTGCCTTCGCGTTCAGCTCGCTGGCGGCCAGCTCGAGGGTCGCGTGGGCTCGCTCCTCTGGCGACGCACTCGGGTTGGATTCGAGCCATGCCCTCGCATAGTCGGCACGCCGCTGCCAGTAGGCGCGAACCGAACGCTCGGTGAGCTCGTCATGCCCGTGCTCCGCGTCCACCAGCTCACGCCGGTCCGCGTCGGCCGCCGGATCATCGCTGTAGTCGTGCGGATACTCCCATGGCTTCCGCTTCGCGGCATCGCTCTTTGCACCAGCCATTCTCCAGCCTCCGCGGTGCGCTCCGCATCAAGGGGCGCGGGGCCAACCCGGTGCGGAGGTTCGGGACTTCGGGGCAGCCTAGATTCACCGTTGCGCGGTCTGTCTGGCTCAATTGGCCGTCGCCTTAGGGCCCAGCCGCATCACCGATCCGGTGGCGGTTGCCTCGCCCATAGCCTCTGCCGTCGCGCCGGCGATCCTGTCCGCCGCCTCCAGCAGCACCTCGTCGGCGCCGTGGATGTAGCCGCGCGTCGTACCGTGGCCCTTGTGCCCCACCAGCATCCCGACCGTCGCTTCCGTGTAGCCAAGGTCGTTGGCGAGGCTGACGAAGCTGTGCCGCAGGACGTGTGGCGTCACGTCCCCCGGCAGCCCGCCCAGCTTGGCGATGCGGGCGAAGAACCCGGGGAAGCCGGTCATACCGCCGGCGCCACGCGAGGCGGGGAACACCAGGGCATCGCGCTCGCCGCGCCCCATGACGCGCAGCACGTCGCAGGCGGCGTGTGAGAGAGGGCGTATGCTCGCGCCAGTCTTGGTGTCGGGCAGACGGGCTATCCGCCGCGCCAGATCCACGTCCCGCCAGCGCAGCGCGAGCGCCTCGCCGCTGCGCCAACCGGTCAGGGCCAGAAAGTGGGCGGCGGCGATGGCGGCCGGCCAGACTTCCGCCCGCCCAGGCTTCCCCTCCCTTCCGGGCTTCACCACCGCCGCGGCCGACAGTCCGCGCCCTAGCGCATTGTATTCGGCATCCGACAGGCGCCGCTCGCGCCGGCCGTCCGCGTAGCGGACCGTGCCCGTCACCGGGTTGTTGGACCGCATCCCCCGCTGCGCCGCGTAGGTGAAGAGAGCGCCAAGCAGCCCCACCGTCCGGGAGGCGGCGCCCTTGCCACCTCGGACATGGGACAGGCCCCGTTTCTTCCCGGTTGGTGCCCGCCGGGCGGACTTACCCTCGGCCACGGCATGCATGAACCGCTCTACGTCTGCCCGGGTCACGGCGGACACCTTCATGGCGCCCAGCAGTGGCCGGATGTGCCGGTCTATACGGCTACGGTCGGTGACAATGGTGCTGGCCTTCTTCGCCACGCCGCGGCGCGTCAGTAATCGGCCCGCCTCGACGTCCGCAAGGTAGGCGTCGCACAGATCGGACACCGTAACGTCTTCCCGCCGCGCGCGCTTCTCCGCCGCCGGGTCTGCCCCTTTCACCTTCGCCTCAGCCAGGATCTCCAACGCCTTCTCTCGGGCTGTGTCCGGGGTCCAAGGCGCGCCGTGCCGCCCGATGGTGAAGCGGCGGCGCCGGCCATCGGCCGTGTAGTAGAGGACAAAGTAGGTGACGGCCTCGCCCGTTCGCCGCCGCGCTCCGAAGCCCGGCAGGCTTGGGTCATGCACCAGCCCGCCGGGCCCGAGCGCCCGTACCTCGCGTAGTCCCAGTCGCTTGCGTGTGCCTCTGCCGTTCGTGCCCGATCCGGTGGACACCTCGACGCCGTCTGCCACCATCGCCTCCGTAACGGGAGTCCGGCAGGGTTCCACCGGGGTTCCATGTACGCGCAAACACTGGCAACCAAAGGCAAAGGCCGTCAACAGAAATCACAGAAAAAATAGAAGCTTATTGGGTTCGACCGAAGCCTCGCAATTGCAAGCAGGCTTTACTGCTTGCCCTCCGAAGGCAAAGGTCGCACGTTCGAATCGTGTCGGGTCCGCCAAGCTTTTCAGATAGATAGCTGACGCCTTCAGCGCGGTCCCAACTTGGCGTCCCAAGTTGCGGTACAAACACGTCCATCTGACGCCGCCCCTCTGGGGCTGCTGCCGCCCTACAACCGCGGCCCGAAGCGCCACCGGCAGGCAAGCACCCAGCGCAGCACGATGAGCCCGCCTGCGAGCAGCGCCGCCGCGGCCAGACGTTCGCTCGGTCGCCCGTACTGCCTGCCCGCCTCTTCCGCTGCCGCCAGGCACAGCATGAGCACCACTGCTAGGTGCAGCCACCAGTACGGGCGTGCCGTCGCCGCGATGGGCGCTGCGCTACCACCGCTCCGCCCGAACCCTCCAACAATCTCTGGGCGGTCTCATGGCTGTCCGCATGGGCCAAGTTGCAACACCATTGACAGCTCGCTCGAGCGACAGCACGCTCAGGCGCCACCATAATTCAGAACATTGTTCTGATATTTGGAAAATTCGGCAAAGGGTGGGAAGCGATGCCCGTAAAAGTCATTGGTATGATTGGTGTGGCACCCCCGCAGGGCACGACCTTGCACGTCATCGCGGGTGGCATATCGCCACCCTTCATTCGCGAATTCGCTCAGGCGCACGAGGCAGCTGGTTTCGATTACGTGCTGGTCGGCTACTATGCGTCGTCGGCCGAGGGCTTCAACGTCGCGACCTACGCCTCGGCACACACCGAGACGCTTTCCTACCTAATCGCGCACCGGCCAGGCGTGGTTTCTCCGACGCTGGCAGCGCGGGCGGCAGCAACGGTGGACCAACTCTCCGGCGGCCGCCTCGCCCTGCACATCATCGTCGGCAACAGCGATGCCGACCAGCAGCGCGAGGGCGACTTCTCGCCCAAGGGGGAACGCTACCAGCGCGCCTCCGAATATCTCGAGGTCATGCGCAAGGTCTGGATGTCGGAGACGCCCTTCGACCACAACGGGCAATTCTACCGCTTCAAAGACGTCTTCTCCGAGGCCCGGCCCTTTCAGCAGCCACATCCGCCGCTGTTCTTCGGCGGCTCGTCGCCGGAAGCGCTCGAGATGGGGGCCCGCCATTGCGACACCTTCGCGATGTTCGGCGAGCCTCTTGCTGAGACCGCCGAGCGCATCGCGGAGTTTCGCCGCATGGCGCAGGCGCACGGGCGGCAGCCGCGCTTCAACGTGTCGTTCCGCCCGATCATCGCTGACACGGAAGGCGCCGCCTGGGACAAAGCGAACAGGATCCTCGCCGATCTCAAGGCGGGAAGGCTGCCGATGAAGCCTCAGGACCGGTCCGCCGAGCGCCTGGTGGAGCTCGCGCGGCGCGGCGACATGCATGACGAACGGCTATGGATGCCCGTTGCGGGCGCTGCCGCGGGCAAGGGCAACACATCGTGCCTGGTCGGGACGCCGGAGCAGGTCGCAGCGGCGATGCTCAAGTATTACCGCCTCGGGGTGACGTCGTTCCTGATACGCGGCTTCGACCCGCTGGGCGACGTGGCGGATTTCGGGAGGGAGCTCATTCCGCGCCTGAAGTCCGGCGCCCTCGAGATCGACCGCGAGCTCGCGGCAGCGGCGTGATCGCGGACCGATCACACGAATCCGAACAAGACAAGCCATCGGAGGAAATTTGTTCAGGAAGCAGTTTTGCGCGCTCGCGGGCGCTGTGACCCTTTCGCTCGGCCTGATGGGCAGTGCGACAGCGCAGTATCCGGACAGGCCGGTCAGGCTGGTCGTGCCCTACCCGCCGGGAGCGACCAACGATCTACTCGCGCGTGTGCTGGCCGGGCCGCTGGCCAAGGAGCTCGGCCAGCCGATCGTCGTGGACAACAAGGGCGGAGCCGCCACATCCATCGGCGCGGCGGCGGTCGCCAACGCCCCGGCGGACGGCTACACGCTGCTACTCGGCACGGGCACGACCTACACGCTCAACCCGCTTCTCAAGAAGGGCTTGGCCTATGACACCAATCGGGACTTCAGGTTGGTCTCGATCATCGCCGAGGTGCCGGTCGTATTCATCGTCAACCCGCAGTTCCAGGCCAAGACGCTTGCGGAGTTCGTCGCCTATGCGAAGACCCATCCCGGTGCAGTGAACTATTCCTCGTCCGGCCTCGGCTCGTCGCTGCATCTCGCGGCCGAGCTGTTTGCGCGGCGAGCCGGAATCAACATCACGCATGTGCCCTACCCCGGCAGCGCCGACGCGATGCGAGCGCTGCTGGCGAACGAGGTGCAGATGTTCTCTGAGGTGGTCTCAGGCGCGGTGCCGCAGATGGCGCAGAAGGCCGTCGTGCCGTTGGCAATCACCAGCGCCAGGCGCCTCGCAGTGGCTCCCGCCATCCCCACCGTCGCGGAGAGCGGCTATCCCGAGTTCGAGGCGCTGGGCTGGTACGCTGTCGCCGTCCCCAGGGCGACACCGGCTCCGGTCGTCGTGCGCCTGGAGGCGGCGATCAACAAGATTCTGGCGAGTGGCGTTCTGCAGGCCCGCTTCGAGCCCTTGGCAATTGTCATCCCTGGACCGCAGGAGCCGGGATCGGCTGAAAGGTACCTGGCCAGGGACCGGGCCCTTTGGGAGCCGCTGATTCGTACGTTGGAACTCTCCCCCGAGTGAGCAGCAGGGGGCCATGGACACGACGGTTGCCAAGGCGCTGACAATCCTGGAAGCCCTCACCGCTAGCGCGACGCCGCTTGGCGTCACCGAGCTCGCCAACAAGCTTGGTCTGTCGAAAAGCAACGTGCACCGGCTTCTGCAGACGCTGGCGAGCCGCGGCTACGTCAAGTCGAGCGAGCATCGCTATACGGCAACGACCAAGTTGTGGGAACTCGGGGCGCTGATCATCAGTCGGCTTGATGTCGCGCGGGTCGCGGCGCCGGTGATGCAGCGTCTTGTCGCGGAGGTTAACGAGACCGCGCACCTGTCCATACTTGACATGACGACCTGCGAGGTCGTCTCGATCCACAATGCCGAGAGCACCCAGCCAGTCAGGGCCTATTCCCGCATCGGACAGCGCACGCCAGCGCACTGCGTGGCGACCGGTAAGGCGCTGCTTTCGGTCCAGCCGCATGACGCGTTGATGCGCCTGCCCGAGGAGCTCCCGCGCTTCACCAAGCATACCGTCTTCAGGAAGCGTGACTTGCTGAAGGTCCTGGAGAGGATACGGCTCGACGGCTATTCGACGAATATTGGCGAATGGCGTGAGCAGGTCGGCGGCGCCGCGACCGTGATCTACGATCACATGGGGCGTCCCGCGGCCGCGCTGGGACTGACGGTGCCTGTCGAGCGACTGCAGCCCACAATCATGGATCGCTACATCCCGCTCCTCATGGCAGCGGCGGATGAGGTTTCGCACCTCATGGGTGCGCCGCCACGCCCACGCTATGAGGGTGTCCGAGACGCCTGATGACGGCGGCGTGGGAGGCCCAACCCGAGAAGGGGCGCGAATGGGCAAGCTGTACGGCACCTATCTGAGCGACGCGGCCTGGATGCTGGTCCGGCTGCACCTACCGCGGGGAAGCCTGGCGGACGCCCGCGCCGCACGTGCCTGCGCGCGACATCGCCAAGTTGATGGCCTCTCGCCGGACCGAGCCGGCTGGTCGAAGCTGTCAGGATGACGCCCAGGCCTGCCACCTACCCCGGATACCGCTTCCCGGCGGGGATCATCAGCCATGCTGCCTGGCTCTACCACGTCTTCAGCCTGAGCTTGCGGGACGTCGAGTTGATCCTAGCCGAGCGCAGCATCGGCATCACGCACGAGAGCATCCGGCAGTGGTGCCTGCGGTTCGGGGCCGACTTCGCCCGCAAGCTCCGCCGGCGACGGCCGAGGCCGTGCGCGCAATTGGCCTCGCCGCAGTCTACGAGGAGCAGCCAATCGGGCCAATCCTCAAGCCGCGAGCCGAGCGCGGCCTGCCGAAACTTGTAATCGAAACATTGCGCGCCGCCCGCCCGATTCTGCGGACGGATCGGGACCACGCGAGTCCGCAGCGCGCCCTGGGGTGGGACCGGTTAGGCGCCGACCAGCTCGTTAAGGCTTTCGGGCAGTGTGACGGGGTGCACGCTCAGCGGGATGGGCTAGGACCCGAGTGCGTTAGCAACGCACGCTCGAATCTGTCTGGGAGGCACGGAGCGACTCGCGTCCCTACCGGGATGCACATTCTCATTCGCAGGCCGACTTGAGGAGCTCCTCCCGAAGCCAGGTAGCGAATGGCGCAACGCGCGCGACCGCGGCGCCTTGTCGCGGATAGAGCAGCGCGAGAGGCGCTCCCGTCACGGTGACGTCGCGCCATGGCTGGCAGAGCCTGCCCGCTTCGACATGAGCCGCGCTGATCAAGGTCGGCGCCACCAGCAGCCCCTCGCCTGCCAGGGCTGCCTCGTAGGCGGTGTAGAAATGCGCGAAGCTCCGCCGCAATTGTCCCAGCCTGGTGACGCCGGCGGCGGCGAGCCACCGGTCGAGATCGCCCGCGCGTGACCGGCTCTCCAGCAGGGGCAAGGCATCGGGAGCCGAGGCTCCCGCGGCGAGTTCCGGCGCCACGACGGCCGTCAGCCTCTCTCGTGCCAGGAACTCCGTAGCGTAGTTCTGAGGCACGAAGCCGTCACGACGAATGGCCGCGTCGTGCGGCAGCAACAGCCAGTCCTCGCCGGTATGGGTGGCGTGCAGGCTGACGCGCAGCCGCGGCTCGGCCCGTTCCAGGGTGTGCAGGCGCGGAACCAGCCAGTTCATCGTCAGGGTCGCAGGCGCCAGGATCCGTAACTCGGCCTCCACGAATTCGGGTGGGGTTATCTGCTCCAGGCCGGCCAGGATCGTCTCCATGCCGGCAGTGACCGCCTGCGCCAGCAGGCGCCCTGCCGGGGTCATGGTCGGGTCCCGTGCATCTCCTTCGAACAGCGCTACGCCGACCCACTGCTCCAGGGCACGGAGCTGCTTTCCGACGGCACCCGGCGTGACGTTCAGCTCGCTCGCCGCTGCCTGGCGCGAGCCGAGCCGTGCCAGCGCCTCGAAGGTGGCGATCATCCGGAGCGGTGGTTGGCGCCTGCGCATCGCGCCCTTCATGGCGGCACTCCCACTTCAGCCGTGTGACGGCGCCATGACAGCGCGAAAACGCGTCGCGCCAGGCAGGAAGCGAAGTCGTTTCCGGCGCCACCTGACCTGCGCCTAAAGACGGCGTCCAGTACCCAGCGAGACACGCCTGTCATGACTCTGTCACAGATGGTCCCGATGAGCGAGCCGTGCCCTGACGGCGACGGGCCGCCTCTCTCCAACGGTCCCTCCGTCTGCGTCAATGGGCGCTGCTACCGCCTGCCTGCCCGTCCGGTGGCGATCATTTGCCTCGATGGCTGCGATCCGGCCTATCTGCGGGAAGGCCTCGCGGCGGACGAGCTTCCGGCCATCGCGCGCTTCGCCGCGACCGGCTTCCTGGGCGAGGCGGACTCCGCGATGCCGAGTTTCACCAACCCCAACAATCTCTCCCTGGTCACCGGCCTTCCGCCCGCCGGGCATGGTGTCTCCGGCAACTTCTACCTCGACCGGACCAGCGGCGAGACGGTGATGGTGACGGGTGATGCAGAGCTGCGCGCACCCACCGTCCTGGCGGCCATGGCCGACGCAGGCATCCCGACTGCGGTGGTGACGGCGAAGGACAAATTGCGTGCCGCCCTGGCCAAAGGCCTGCCGATCGGGCCGCTGGGCCTCGCCGTCTCGGCGGAGCGTGCCTCTGAGGCGCGGCAGGCCAGCCACGGTCTCGGCGACCTGCCTGCGTTGGTCGGGCGCGAGGCACCGGATCCATATTCCGCCGACCTCTCGCTCTTCGTCCTCGATGCCGGGCTGGCCCTGCTGAGAGGCGGGCGGGCGCGGCTGCTCTACCTCTCGCTGTCGGACTATGTGCAGCACCGCCACGCGCCCGAGAGCACCGAGGCTCGTGCCTTCATGCGCGCGGTGGATGCGCGGCTGGGCGCGCTGGCCGCGGAAGGCTGCCTCGTGGCGGCGACCGCCGATCACGGCATGAGTGACATGGCCCTGCCCGACGGTCGGCCGAATGTCCTCTTCCTGGGCGACCTGCTGGAGGAGCGCTTCGGCACGGGTGCCGCGCGGGTGATCTGCCCGATCACCGACCCCTTCGTCCGCCATCATGGTGCCTTGGGCGGCTTCGTACGCGTCCATCTCGGCCCCTCTGCGCCAGCGCGGGCGGAGCTGCTGACCTTCCTCGCCGCGCTGCCGGGTATCGCCCTGGCCCTGCCCGGCGAGGAGGCCTGCGCACGCTTCGAGATGCCGTCGGAGATGGAAGGCAACATCACCGTCATTGCCGCGCCCGGCGTCGCGCTCGGCGCCCGCGCGGTGGAGCACGACCTGTCGCGGCTCGCGGGCGAGCGGCTGCGCTCCCATGGCGGGCTGGCGGAGCGCCGCGTGCCGTTCCTGCTCTCGGCACTGCTCGATCCCGTCTGGCTCGCCACACGCGGGCCGCTGCGCAACTACGATATCCTGGATGCCGCGCTGAACGGCACGAAGGCCCGCCCATGACACGCCGCGCCGTTGTCGTTGTGCTGGACGGGCTGCGCCGCGACATGCTGGGGCCGGAGGCGACGCCGGAGCTGTATCGCTTCGCCGCCAGCGCAACCGGATTTGCCGCGCACCGTTCGGTCTTCCCTTCCGCCACCCGCGTCGTCTCGGCCTGCTTCGCCACCGGCTGCCACCCGGCGCGGCACGGGCTGCAAGGCAATGCGGTGGCGCTGATGGAGGAAGGCCGGCTGGTCGCGCATGACGTAGGCCGCCCCGACTTCATGGACCACAAGCGCCGCATCACCGGCCACGCGCTGGCGGTGCCGACGCTGGCCGAACGCCTGGCCGGCGCGGGGCACGAGGCGGTGGTGTTCAGCAATGTCTCGCCCGGCGCGGCACGCGCGCATGATCCGGACGGACATGGCTGGGTGTTCCACCGCGCCTGCTCCTTTGCCCCCGGGCTGCGGCCGCTGACCGGCGCGGACTCGGCCGAAGAGATCACGCCGGACGGCGCGGGCGATGCACGCATGACCGCGCGCTTCCTCGACTTCGCCCTGGCGGGGCGCGAGGCGGCGCTGGGCGTGCTCTGGCTGGGCGAGCCGGACCACATGCAGCACCTGCGGCCGCTGGGCTCGCCGGAGTGCCGCGACGCGGTTGCCGGTGCCGATGCCTGCTTCGGGCGCGTGCGGGAGTCGGTCGCGGCGCGGCGCGCGAAGGGCGAGGACATCCTGCTGATCGCATGCTCCGATCATGGTCACCAGACCGTCACCGGCGTCGTGGACATCGCGCAGGAGCTGGCCGTCGCGGGCTTCGCCGGGAAGGGGCTGCTCGCCGTGCCCAACGGCACCGCGGCACTGGTCTATCTGCATCCGGACCGCGCCGCCGAGGCCGCCGACATCCTGGCTTTCCTGCGTGCCCAACCCTGGGCCGGGCGTGTGCTGGCCGGCGCGGAACTGGCGGAGATCGGCCATGTCGCGGCGGGCGGTCTGCTCTGCGCCGTCTCCCTGCGGGCCGAGGAGGCGCCGAATGCGCATGGCGTGCCGGGCTGTTCGCTGACGGCCAGGCCCATGATGGGCAAGCCGGACCGGATGGGCTGCGGCCAGCATGGCGGCCTCGGCCGATACGAGCAGATGCCCTTCCTGCTGATCGAGGGCCCTGGCTTCTCCCCCGGCGCCACCGTGACCGAGCCGAGCTCGGCGGTGGACCTCGCCCCCAGCATCCTGCGCCACCTCGGCCTGCCCCATGCGGGCTGCGACGGCCGCCCCTTGCAGATCCCCACCGTGGAGGACCAGCCCCGATGAGCCTGTTCCCGATCCTCGGCCGTCGCGCCGCGCTCGCCGGCGTCGCCGGCCTCGCCCTTGCCTCCGTTGCCCGCGCCGAGCAGACGGCCACGCCGCGGCGCGGCGGCACGCTGCGCATCGCGACCCTCGGCCTTGATACCGCCGATCCCCATCGCCACACCGGCTCCATCGCCGTGCAGCAGGCCTATGTGGAGGCACTGACCTCCATCGGGCCGAACGGCACGGTCGAGCCCTTCCTGGCCGAGGCCTTCGAGGTCTCGGCCGACGGCCGCGTCTACAGCTTCCGCCTGCGGGAGGGCGTGCGGTTCCACGATGGCAGCGCCCTCACCTCCGCTGAGGTGGTCGCCAATCTGGAGCGGGTGAAGTCGCGCATCCGTGGCGGCTGGCTGGCGACGGCCATGCGCATCGCCGAGGCCTTCGAAGCCCCGGATGCGCACACCGTGGTGATCCGGATAAGGGAGCCTTACGCGCCGCTGCTCAACCTTCTTTCCGAGCTTTGGATCCTGTCGCCGAACTCCCCGGGCTGGGACGAAACCATCACCCACCCGATCGGCACCGGCCCCTTTACCTTCGGCGAGTGGCGGCCCAAGGCGCGCTTCACCGCCCCGGCCTTCACCGGCTACTGGCAGGCGGGCCGGCCCTACCTTGCCGGCCTCGAATTCGACCTGCGCGACGATGCGGATCATTCGCTCGCCCTGCGCGCCGGCGACCTGCACATCGCAAGCATCGGCCGCGACAAGCTCGCTTCCCTGTCGCGCGATCCGGCCATCCGGATCGGCCGTCAGAAGGACACCAACTGGTTCTTCGTTTCCTTCAACAACCGCTCCCCGCGCCCGCCCTTCGACGACCTGCGCCTGCGCCGCGCCATTGCCTACGCGCTCGACAAGCGTGCCTTCATGAACTTCGCCGCCGGGCCGGACGGTATAGTAACCAATCAGATGGTCGTGCCGGGCAATGCCTATTTCGACCAGGCGATGCACGACGCCGATCCACATGCGCGGCCTGACCTCGACCATGCCCGCGCCCTGCTGCGCGAGGCCGGGGTGGATCCCGCCAAGCGCCGGATCGAGCTGGTATCCTGGCAAGAGAGTTATGCGCAGGTCGTCGTGCAGATGGTCTCGCGCCTCGGCTTCCCGGTGAACCATGTGGCGCTGGATGATCTCGGCGCACAGCGCCGCCTCGGCCAGTATGACTGGGATCTGGCGGTGTTCAGCTCAGGCCCGCGCGCCGACCTGTTCCTACGCTACGTCCGCCTGATGAGCGACGGGCCCAACCCGGTGCTCTGGGGCGGCGTGCAGGATCCGGAATACGACGCGCTGGTCGGCGCTGCGGTGCGGGAGCCTGACCTGAAGCGCCGTGCCGCCGCCTATAATCGCGCCTGGCAGCGCGTGATGGACCGCTACTACACCGTGGTGCTCGGCCACAGCCAGAACATCATCGCCCACCGCGCCGAGGTCCGGAACTGGGATCCGGGCTTCACCTGGAGCTGCCACTGGACCAGTGGCGGCGTGGCACAGACATGGCTGGCGCCGCAAGGCAGCGCGTCGCAGGGATGAGCGCGACCACCATGCCAGCGACGGGTCCGGCCCGCCGCTGGCGCCTGTCGGGCCTGCTTGCCGGGATCGTGGTTGCGCTGGCGCTGCTGCTTGCCGTGCTGGGCCCGGTCCTGGTGCAGCAGGATCCACTGGCGCAGGATCTGCTCGCCCTGAACGAGCCGCCGAGCGGGGCGCATCCGCTCGGCACCGACCACCTGGGGCGCGACGTCCTGGCACGCCTCGCTTCCGGCGCGCGGCTGACGCTGCTGGTAGGGGTAGGGGGCGCGACGCTGGCCTTCCTTCTGGGCGCCGGCCTCGGCCTGCTGGCGCTGGCCCTTGGCGGGGCTGCGCGCGCCGCAGCCTTCGCCGCCTTCGACCTGTTGCGTGCCCTGCCGGGCATCCTGCTGGCCATGCTGCTGGTGGCCGCCCTCGCGCCCGGCCCGGCCTCGATCATGCTGGCTCTGGGCCTGAGCTATGCCCCCATGGTGGCCGAGGTGGCGCGCGCCGCCCATGCGCGGGAGAGCGCCTCGGACTACGTCGCTGCCGCCCGCGCCTTCGGCCTGTCGCGCCTGGCGGTGCTGATGCGGCACGTGCTGCCGAATCTCGTCGGGGCACTGCTGACGCTGGCTGCCATCATCCTGCCGCGCTGCATCGTGACCGAGAGCGTGCTCTCCTTCCTCGGCCTCGGCGGCACACCGGAGCTGCCGAGCTGGGGCCGCATGATCGCCGATGCCGGCAACTTCGCCGAGGAGGCGCCTCATGCCGTGCTGGCGCCGGTGCTGGCGCTGTCACTCTTCACCCTGGCGCTCTCGGTGCTGGGTGAGCGGGCGCGCGCCGCGGCCGACCCGCTGCGCGGAGGCACGTCATGAGCCGCGCCGTCGTCCTGCTGGCGCCGCCGCTGCGCGCAGCCGCCCTGGTCGCGGTCATCACCCTCGTCGCCTTCCTCTGCATCCGGGCCGTGCCAGGCGATGTGGTGGACGTGCTGGCCGCGCAGGGCGACCTGACGGCGGCGCAGCAGGCGGAGCTGCGCGCCGAGATGGGGCTGGACGCCCCGCTTCATGCGCAGTTCGGCGCCTGGCTGGCCCAGGCGGTGCAGGGCGAGTTCGGCACGTCGCTGCGCTTCGGCCAGCCGGTGGGCGAGCTCTTCCTGCAGGCGCTGCCGGCGACGCTGCGCCTTGGGCTCGGCGGCTTCGCCATCGGGCTCGGCCTGGCGCTCGCGCTGGCTCTCGGCGCGCTGGCGGCACCGCGCTCGCCCCTGCCGGCCCTGGTGCAGGCGGTGAACATCTGGTCTATCGCCGTGCCCACCTTCTGCGTCGGCATCGCCGCCCTGCTGGTCTTCTCCATCTGGCTCGGCTGGCTGCCGGCGGTGGGGCACTACGCCCTGCCTTCCGCCATCCTCGGCCTCGACATTGCGGGCCAGCTGGTCAAGCCGATGTATGACGAGTTGCGCGAAGCGCAGGCGGCGCCGCATCTGCGCACCGCCCGTGCCAAGGGGCTGCACCCGCTGCGCATCGGCCTGTTCCACCTGCTGCCCAGCGCCCTGCCGGTGCTGCTGGCGCTCTCCTCGGTGGTACTGGCGGGTGCGCTGGGCGGCACACTGACGCTCGAGGTGCTGTTCGGCCTGCCTGGCATCGGCAGCCTGGCGCTGCATGCCATCCATGGTCGCGACTGGCCGCTGCTGCAGGCCGCGGTCGTCTTCCTGGCCGCCGCCGTGGTGCTGGTGAATGGCGTGGCCGAACTGCTGCACCGCCTGCTGGATCCGAGACCTCGCCGATGACCGCTGCGCCGCTGCTGGAGGTCCGCGACCTCACCCTCTCCGCCGGGGGCCAGGAACTGGTGCGGGAGGTTTCCTTCTCGCTGCTGCCGGGGGAGGTGCTGGGCCTGGTGGGCGAATCCGGCAGCGGCAAGTCGCTGACCACCTTCGCCATCCTGGGCCTGCTGCCGCCGGGCATTGCCCTTTCGCCGCGCGCCTCGCTGCGCTTCGAGGGACAGGAGCTGACAGGGCTGGCCGAGCGCGCCTGGCGCCGTCTGCGTGGCGGGCGCATCGGCATGGTGTTCCAGGACCCGATGGCCTGCCTGAATCCGGCCATGACCGCAGGCGCGCAACTGGCTGAAGCGCTGCGCCAGCACCACGGCCTGCGCGGCGCGGCCATGCGCGCTGCGGTCGCCGCACGCATGGCCGAGGTGGGGCTGGACCCCGCCCTGGCGGCGCGGCATCCGCATGCGCTTTCGGGCGGGCAGCAGCAGCGGGTGATGATCGCCATCGCACTGGCCGGCGACCCCGCCCTGCTGCTGGCCGACGAGCCGACCACCGCGCTCGACACCACCGTGCAGGCGCAGGTGCTGGTGCTGCTGCGCCGGCTCGTGGCGGAGCGCGGCCTGGCCATGATCTTCGTCTCGCACGACCTGGCGGTGGTGGCCGGCATGGCGGCGCGGGTGGGCGTGATGCATCGCGGCCGGCTGGTGGAGCTGGGCCCGGCGGAGCAGGTGCTGCGCCGCCCCCGCGCGCGGGAGACCCGCGACTTGCTGGCCGCTTGCCACGCCTTCGCCCCCGCCACCCGGCCCACGGCGCCGCGGGCCGCTCCGCCGGTGCTGGAGGTGGAGGGGCTGGCGGTGGCGCATCCCCCCCGCTTCCCCTTCGCCCGGCCGCATCGCGCGGTGGAGGGGGCGAGCTTCTCCCTTGCGCCCGGCGAGGTGCTGGGCCTCGTCGGTGGCTCGGGCAGCGGCAAGAGCAGCCTGGCTCGCGCCCTTGTCGGGCTGGCCGATCGTTCCGCCGGGCGGGTGGTGCTGGAAGGGCGGGAACTGACGCCCGGCCTCGCCGCGCGGCGCGACCCGGCGGCGCAGAGGCTGCAGATGGTGTTCCAGAACCCCTATGGCTCGCTGAACCCGCGCCGGCGCATCGCCGCCATCCTGGAGGAGCCGCAGCATGCGCTGGGCGTCCCGGATGCGGCCGCGCGGCGGCGCCGCGCCGCGGCGGTGCTGGCCGAGGTCGGGCTGGATGAGGCGCATCTGGACCGCTTTCCGCACCAGCTCTCGGGCGGGCAGCGCCAGCGCGTGGCCATCGCCCGTGCCCTGCTGGCCGAGCCCGCGGTGCTCGTCTGCGACGAGGTGATCTCGGCGCTCGACATGACGGTGCAGGCGCAGGTGCTGATGCTGCTGCGGCGCCTGGTGGACGAGCGCGGCCTGGCCATGCTGTTCATCAGCCACGACCTGGCGGCGGTGGCGCAACTCGCGGCGCGGGTGGCGGTGATGGCGCGTGGCCGCATCGTGGAGGAAGGGCCGGTCGCCGAGGTGCTGGGCGCGCCGCGAGAGGCCGCGACGTGCGCCCTGGTGGCAGCGCTGCCGCCGCCGCTGATGCTGCCGGCCGTAGCCGGGGAACCGGTCCCGGCCTGAGGCCGGGGCCGGTGCGCGCGCCGCCGGCCCACGACAACAGACGGTGTCGTCACACGGCCAGAGGCTCCCGCACGGATCGCGCGGCGGGCGGCTTCGGACTGGTGGTTGCGCAACCGCCCGGGAGCGGAAGGCATGCTGGGCCGGCTCGGTCGTCCGGGCGGTGGAGGACGGGCGGGCCGTGCTTCGACGATGGACCACCGGACGACACCGGGCGCCGGATGGAGTATCCACCGCACGGCAGTGGCTACCGCGAAGCCGGGTCGTTCGCAGGGAGGATCGAGCATGAAAGAGCGCGTCGCCGTCATCGGTATGGGGCAGATGGGTGCGAACATGGCCGCGCGCCTCACGGAAACCGGCTTCGACGTCCTCGGCTACGATATCAGCGCCGCGCGTCGCCAGGAACTCGCCGAGCGGCAGGTGGCCGTGGCCGACACCCTCCCGGCGGCACTCGGCAGTCGGCGAACAGTGCTGACAAGCCTGCCTGATCCCGCTGCGGCGCGCACCGCCTGGCTGGGTCCCGACGGGCTGATCGCCCAGGCCGAGCCAGGTGCCTTGATCCTGGAATTGTCCACCATCGATCCCGGCACCATGCGCGAGATCGGTGCGGCCGCTGCGGCGCGCGGCCTGGCCGTGGTGGATTGTCCGGTCAGCGGCGGCCCCAACGAGGCCCGGCGCGGCGAGATGGTGCTGATCGTCGGCGGCAGCGAGGCCGATATCGCGCGTGCGGAGCCCGTGCTGCGGCAACTCGGATCCACCTGGAGCCACACGGGACCTGTCGGCACCGCGAAGGCGGTCAAGCTCGTCAACAACATGATGTCGCTCGGCAATGTCCTGATCGCCTGCGAGGCCTTCGCACTGGGCGAGGCGGCGGGCGTCGCATCCGACAAGCTGTACGACGTGCTGTCCGTGAGTGGCGGGCGCTCCTTCCACTTCATGAAGCGCTTCCCGAAGGCGCTCGCCGGTGATTTCGAACCCGGCTTCAAGATGGAGCTGGGCGAGAAGGACCTGGCGCTTGCCATCGATATGGGGCGGGCGTTCCGGCAGCCGACCCCGGCGGCCTCGATGGTGCGGGAGCTCATGGCGATGGCTCTCGCGCAGGGCTATCGCGGCAAGGACTTCGTCGCCCTGCTGGAGATGTTCCGGAAGCTCAGCGAAAAGGGGGCGTGACGCACCCCGTTGCGGCACGGGCGCGGTCTCGCCGCCCGGAGTGGCGGCGAGTCCGGGCAGCACGCCGTACACGCGTCAGCGGCGCTTTGTGCGCGGGCAGCGAAAGGGCAGCGCAATCCTGATCCGCGCGTACACCATCCGCGCCGCGCCGTAGCGCGGCCCGTCGCTCCTGCTATCTTGCGTCATTACGTGGTAGCGAGTTCGGGCGGACGGGATCGGGGATGGCGCAGTCGGCGATCGTGCTCGGCGCAGGGATGGTCGGGGTCTCGGTGGCGTTGCACCTGCGGCGGCGCGGCGTGGACGTGGCGCTGGTGGACCGGCGGGGGCCGGGAGAAGGGGCTTCCTTCGGCAATGGTGGCCTGATCCAGCGCGAGGCGGTCTATCCGCATCCCTTTCCACGTGCGGTGGCGGAGCTGCGCCGCATCGCGCTGAACCGTTCCACCGACGCGGTCTATCATCCGTTGGCGCTGCCTGGCCTGGCCGCGCCGCTGCTGCGCTATTGGTGGCATTCGGAGCCGACGCGCTACCTGCGCGTCGTGCAGGCATATGCCAGGCTGATCGCGACCTGCCTGGACGAGCACCTGACGCTGGCCCGTGGCGACGCGACGGCGACGGCGCTGATGAGGCCCGTCGGCTGGATGCGGATGTACAACGATGCGCGTCAGCTGGCGGAGGCGGTGGCCCAGGCGGAAGCGGCGCATCGCGACTGGGGCGTGAACTATGCCGTGCTGGACGGGAAGGCGCTGGCCGAGGCCGAACCGCACCTGCTGGTGGAGCGCATCGGCGCGCTGCACTGGACCGACCCGATCTCGGTCAGCGACCCGCATGGGCTGACCATGGCCTATGCGCGCCAGTTCCTGAAGGCGGGTGGGCGCCTGCTGACGGGCGATGCGGCGACGCTGATGCGCGCCGGGAACGGCTGGCGTGTGCACACCGCGGAGGGCCTGGTGGAGGCGGCGCAGGTGGTGGTGGCGCTCGGTGCCGCCTCGGCGCGCGTGACGGGGCCGCTGGGCTATGCGCCGCCGCTGTTCGGCAAGCGCGGCTATCACATGCATTACCGGCCGCGCGGCAATGCCACGCTGAACCGGCCCGTCTTCGACGTCGGCAGCGGCTTCCTGCTGGCGCCGATGCGCGCCGGCATCCGCCTGACGACGGGCGCCGAGTTCGCCCGCCCGGACGCGCCGCCGACCCCCGTGCAGCTGGAGCGCGCGGAGCCCGTTGCGCGGACGATCTTCCCTCTGGGCGAGCGTGTGGAGGGCGTGCCCTGGATGGGCGTGCGGCCCTGCACGCCGGACATGCTGCCGGTGATCGGCCCGCTACCGGGACAGCCGGGCGCCTGGTGCGCCTTCGGCCACGCGCATCAGGGCTTCACGCTGGGGCCCAGCACGGGGCGGCTGCTGGCCGAGATGATGACCGGCGAGGTGCCCTTCGTCCCACCGGAGCCCTACGCGCCGGCGCGGTTCCGCTGAAGGACGGGGCGGCCCGGACTTCTGCACGGGTTGCTCCTCGGCCCCATGCAGGCGCGAGGCAAGCCCTTGCATGCGCGCCGTGAAAAGCCAGGCAGCAGCGGGTCGAGCTCAGCGCTGACGGCGGTGCCGGTGCCTGTCAGCGGCCTTCCGCCAGCGCGGCCAGGATGCACGCCCAGGACCGCATGCCTTTGTGGAAGCTTCGCAGGTCGTATTTCTCGTTCGGGCTGTGGATGCGGTCGTCCTCCAGCGCGAAGCCGGCCAGGATCGCGTCCATGCCGAGCGTGCGCTTCAGCGCCACCGTGACGGGAATGGAGCCGCCGGCGCCGACGAAGACCGCGGGCCGGCCCCATTCCGCGCCCAGCGTCTGCTGCGCGCGGGCGAACAGCGGGTTGTCCACCGGAAAGGCGATGGCGCGGCCCGAGCCATGCTCCTTGAACTCGGCGCGGCAGTCCGCAGGCAGGCGCGCCAGCACATGCTGGCGGAAGGCCGCGCGCACCGCGTGCGGGTCCTGGTCGAAGACCAGGCGGAAGGAGACCTTGGCCGAGGCCTGTGCGGGGATGACGGTCTTGAAACCCTCGCCCTGGTAGCCGCCGCCCATGCCGTTGATCTCGCAGGTGGGGCGGGACCAGATCATCTCCAGCGTGCTGCGGCCGCGTTCGCCGGCGGGCAGCGAGAGACCGATGGCGCCGAGGAAGGCCGCCTCATCGAAGCCGAGCTGGTCCCACTGCGCCCGCAGGGCGTTCGGGAGCTCCGGCACGCCGTCATAGAAGCCAGGCAAGGCCACGCGGCCGGTCTCGTCGTGCAGGTCCGCGAGGATCCGCGCCAGCACATGGTTCGGGTTGGCGGCGGCCGAGCCGTAGAAACCCGAATGCAGGTCGCGGTTCGCGGCGTGGATCGTCACCTCCTCGCCGCAGAGGCCGCGCAGCATGGTGGTGATGGCGGGCGTGGCCGGATCCCACAGGCCGGTGTCGCAGATCAGGGCAATGTCGGCGCGAAGCTGGTCCGCCTGTGCTTCCAGGAAGGGCGGCAGGCTGGCGCCACCGGATTCCTCCTCGCCCTCCAGCAGGATCGTCAGCGGGATGGGCAGGCGACCAGTCACCGCCTTCCAGGCGCGACAGGCCTCGACGAAGGTCATCACCTGGCCCTTGTCGTCGGAGGCGCCGCGGGCGCGGATGATCCTCGTGCCGTCGGGACGCGTCTCGATGCGCGGCTCGAAGGGGTCATGGTCCCAGAGCGCGAGCGGATCCACTGGCTGCACGTCGTAGTGGCCGTAGAACAGGGCGGAGGGGCCGGTGCTGCCCTCGCGTGCATGGCCGACGACGATGGGGTGGCCGGAGGTGGCGTGGGCGGTCGCGTCAAACCCGATCCCGCGCAGGTCCGCCGCGTGCCACTCCGCGGCGGCGCGGCATTCCGCCGCGAAGGCAGGGTCGGTGGAGATGGAGCGGATGCGCAGCAGTGCGAAGAGGCGCTGAAGCGCCGCGTCCAGGTTGGCGTCGATATGCGCCAGGACCTCGTCCAGCCTGTCCATAGGGCCTCCGCGCGTTCCAGGTGGAGGCGGCAGGCTAGCGTCGCCGTCGGCGGGAGGGAATGGCGCTCAGTGGCTTGGCTTGTTCGGGAAGGGCGTGAGCTGCAGCTCGTGCGTCCAGCAGGAACGGTCCTGCGTGTGCAGGTACCAGAAGGCCTCCGCGATCCTGACCGGGTTCATCACCGTGTCCGGGTTCTGCCGCACCCTCGGCAGCGCCCGCGTGCCCGGTGAATCGATCGTGCCGTCGATCACCACATTCGCCACATGCACGCCGTGCTCGGAGTACTCCTCGGTCAGCACCTGGGCCAGCGCGCGCATCATCACTCGCGGGTAGTACAGCGATTCGCCGGTCTTCCGCTTCGTTCCGCGCAGCGACTTGGCGTTGTTGGAGAAGAAGAAGGACCCCGCGCCGCGCCGGCGCATCGCCGGCAGCACTTCCTTCGCCACCAGGAAAGGGCCACGGCAGGCGATGTGCTGCGCCGTCTCGAAGATCTCCAGCGGCACGTGCTCCAGCAGTTCCTTCTCGGGCGGCAGATCGCGGCCTTCCAGATAGCCGGCGTTGTAGACCAGCACCTCCGGATCGCCGGCCTCCTCGCGGATGCGGCGGAAGGCGGCAGCGATGGAGTCCTGCGAAACCAGGTCCAGCTCGACGATCATGCAGGCACCGCCCTGGTCGCGGATCGCGGCGGCGAGAGGCGAGGCGTTGGCCTCTGCGCGCGTGGTCAGGACGGTGAGGAAGCCTTCGGCTGCGAATTTCTGCGCGACGGCACCGCCGACGCCCCAGCGCACGCCGACGGGCAGGTCGCTGTCGTCGATCACCCGGCCGTGTGCCAGCTTCGTGTTGCGTCCATCCGCCTGCCACTTGGAGGTGGCGCCCACCACCACCGCGACGGGAAGCCCCTTGATGTTCGCGCTGCGCTGCTGCAGGCTCATGCGAATGTCTCCTCCCCTTGTCGGCGGATGCTTTCCCGAAGGCTTCGGCCGGATGACAGAACGGTATTCTTCCGTTTCCGGCGGTCAACCGGGACGGCCGTGCCCTGGCGCCCCGTCGCTCAGGGGATCATAGTCTCGGGCAAGGCACGGACGCGATGAGATCGTGAGCGGACAACAGGCATCCTTGCGCGGCGGCGCCCGGCCCGCTGCAGACACGACCCGGCCCGGATCGGGCACCACCACCTTCGCGGTCATCCTCTCGCTCAGCTTCTGCCATCTGCTGAACGACATGATGCAGTCGCTGGTGCCGGCCCTCTACCCGATCCTGAAGGATTCCTACGCGCTGGATTTCGGGCAGATCGGGCTGATCACCCTGGCCTTCCAGTGCACCGCCTCACTGTTCCAGCCGGTGGTGGGAATGGTGACGGATCGCCGCCCGCAGCCCTACTCGCTGGCAGTCGGGATGGGTTCCACCCTGGTCGGCCTGCTGCTGATGGCGCAGGCGGCGAGCTACCCCGTCATCCTCTGCGCCGCAGCGCTGATCGGCCTCGGCTCGGCGGTGTTCCATCCGGAGGCTTCGCGCGTCGCGCGGATGGCGGCAGGTGGGCGCTACGGCCTGGCGCAGTCGCTGTTTCAGGTCGGCGGCAATGCCGGCTCGGCCTCCGGCCCGCTGCTGGCCGCCTTCATCGTGGTGCCGGCGGGGCAGCGCAGCATCGTCTGGTTCTCCGCCGCCGCGCTGCTGGGCATGTTTGTGCTGTTCCAGGTGGGCCGCTGGTACGCGGCGAGGCGCGCCGAAGGGGCCGTGACCCAGGCGAAGGCGCGGGCGGCGGCCTCCGCGCAGACCTTGCCGCGGCGCAGCGTTGGCATCGCCATTGCCGTGCTGGTGCTGCTGCTGTTCAGCAAGAACGTCTACAATGCCAGCCTCGGTTCCTACTACACCTTCTACCTGATCAAGACCTTCGGCCTCTCGGTGCAGCACGCGCAGATGCTGCTGTTCCTCTATCTCGGCGCGGTGGTGCTCGGCACGCTGGCGGGCGGCATGGTGGGCGACCGGGTCGGGCGCATCCCGGTGATCTGGTTCTCCATTCTCGGCGCGCTGCCCTTCACGCTCGCCCTGCCGCATGCGGGGCTGTTCTGGACGGTGGTGTTCTCCGTGCTGATCGGCTTCATCATGGCCTCGGCCTTCTCCGCCATCCTGGTCTATGCACAGGAGCTGCTGCCGGGCCGCGTCGGGCTGGTGGCCGGGATCTTCTTCGGCTTCTCCTTCGGCCTCGGTGGCCTGGGCGCCGCGGCGCTGGGCCAGATCGCGGACTGGACCAGCGTCCGGACAGTGTACAACATCTGTGCCTTCCTGCCGCTGCTGGGCCTGGCGACGGCCTTCCTGCCCAGGCTTGGCCGGGCGGCGTAAGGCAGGAACTCCGCCGCGGCACGGTGGCGGAGGTTGTCATCGCGCGGCGACCTCGCCGCATCGCTGGAGGGCTGAGCCATGGCACCGCAGCCGCTGAATGGACTCAAGGTGGTCGAGGTGGGCCAGGCCGTGGCCGCGCCGCTCGCCGGCGTCATCCTCGCCGAACTCGGTGCCGAGGTGATCAAGGTGGAGAAGCCGGAGGGCGGCGATGACGCGCGCCTCTGGGGGCCGCCCTGGGTCGGCGAGACAGGGCTGAGCTTCCACGCCTACAACCGCGGCAAACGTGGCGTGACGCTGGACCTGAAGACGCCCGAGGATGTCGGGCGGCTGAAGGCGCTGGCGCGGGATGCCGACATCCTGATCCAGAACCTGCGCCCTGGCGTGGTGGAGGAACTCGGCATCGGGCCCGAGGATATGCTCGCGGCCAATCCATGGTTGATCTACTGCTCGATCTGGGCCTTCGGCTACACGGGTCCGTTGCGCCTCGCGCCGGGCTTCGATCCGCTGCTGCAGGCCTATGGCGCGATGCTGAGCGTGACCGGTGGTCCCGATGATCCGCCGACCTTTGCGGGCGCGGCGATCAATGACAAGGCGACGGCCATGTGGTGCGTGATCGGCGCGCTGGCCGCGCTGCGTCAGCGCGATGCGACGGGCCAGGGCTGCGTGATCGACACCTCTCTTTTCGAGAGCGCGGTGGCCTGGGTGGAAACACCGCTGAACGGCTACCTTGCCAGCGGGCGCATGCCGGCGCGGCACGGCACGGGCAGCGCCAACCTTGTGCCCTACCAGACCTTCGACACCGCCGACCGGCCGATCTGCGTCGCCGCCGGCAATCAGCGGCTGTGGGTGAAGTTCACGCAGGCCGTGGGCCATCCGGAATGGGCGGAGGATGCGCGCTTCCGCACCGGGCGCGACCGCACCGCCAACCGCGCGGCGCTGGTCGCCGCCATCCGCCCCGTGCTGCTGGAGAAGCCGCGCGAGCACTGGATGGAGGCCTTCACCCGCGCCGGCGTGCCCTGCGCGCCGGTGAACGACCTGGCGGAGCTCGCGGCGACGCCGCAGCTCGCCGCGGTGGACCTGCTGCGCGAGGTGCCAGGGACCGGCCTGCGCGTGGTGGGCATCCCGGTCTCCTTCAACCGGGAGAGGCCGCGGCCGCGCGCCGCCGCCCCGAGCCTGGGCCAGGACAACGCGACGGTGCTGGGCACGGAGTAGGCATCGGCGGCCCGGCCGTTGACGGTGCCGGTTTCTCGATCAGACTCCCGCAGACACACGAGGAGGAGTCGCCATGGCGATCGCCGAAGAACACCGCATGCTGCAGGATCTGGTGGCGAAGTTCGTCGACCGCGAACTGATCCCGCTGGAGCCCGCGGTGCTCCAGCGCGAGACGAATGGCGGCAAGTTCGCCCTGACGGAGGAAGAGAAGGCGCCGCTGCTTGCCAAGTGCAAGGAACTGGGCCTTTGGGGCCTCGACAGCCCGGAGGAGTTCGGCGGCGCCAACCTGCCCGTGGAGGCGCTGGCCCTGGTGAACGAGGAGCTTGGGCGCACCGTCACACCCTTCATCTTCCCGCCCGACAGCCCGAACCTGCACATGATGATGCAGGTCGCCAGCCCCTGGCAGCGCGAGCGCTACCTGGAGCCCTATGCCCGCGGCGAGGCGACGAGTTGCATCGCCATCTCCGAGCCCGGCGCCGGCGGCGACCCGGCGGGGATGACCACCCGCGCGGTGCAGGACGGCGATGACTGGGTGATCAACGGCCGCAAGATCTGGGTCAGCAACGTCCCGGCCTGCGACTTCATCATCCTCATGGCCCGCACCGGCGAGGGCAAGCGCCAGGAGGGCGTGACCGCCTTCATCGTGGAGAAGGGCACGCCCGGATTCATCATCGAGCGCGAGATTCCGATGATCGGGGGCCGCCGCACCTACGAGCTGGTGTTCGAGGATTGCCGCGTCCCTGCGCGACAGGTGCTGGGCGAGCTGGGCAAGGGCTATGCGCCGATGCAGCTGCGCCTCAATGTCCGCCGGCTGGAGATGGGCGCGCGCTGCGTCGGCATGGCACGGCGGGCGCTGTCCATGATGATCGAGCATGTGAAGGAGCGGACGACCTTCGGGGTGAAACTGTCGGACCGGCAGGCGATCCAGTGGTGGATCGCCGACGGTGCGACGCGCGTGCATGCCTGCCGGCTGATGGTGCACAACGCCGCGCGCACGCTCGACGCCGGCGGCGACGTGCGCGGCGAGGCCAGCATGATCAAGGTCTTCGGCACCGAGATGGCGTCCGACATCATCGACCAGGCCATGCAGTCCTTCGGCGCCATGGGCATGACGAAGGAGCTGCCACTGCAGCAGCTCTCGAACATGATCCGGGTGATGCGGATCTATGAGGGCCCGACCGAGGTGCACCGCATGTCGCTGGCGCGGCGCGTGTTGAAGGAAGGGATCTAGGGAGACGGCCGGCCCTGGGGCAGCGGGGCGGTGTGAGCCGCCCGCCCGCTGTCCTGCGGTGAGGTCGATGGACTCCCGAACACGATCTTCAGGCACAACGGCGCGGGGCGGGCAGGCCTGGCACTCACGCGGCTATTGAGTTCGCGCTGGCGCTGCGCCTCCCGGAGCATACGGCATGCCGCGTCGCGGCCGCTGACCCGATATCCCGGACCGGCGGTCGAGGAGGTTCAAGATTGCATCTTGAACCTTTCTGCTCGCGCGCCGGCCCACGGATCCAGCGCGTTCAGGCCCGGCGCAGGCCAGTGCTCCAGTTCCGCCCGCGACTGCCATCATGCCCGCGCTCCAACCTGGTTGATCGAAGGAACGCGCGGCGCACCAGGTTTCACTCGGCCTGCCGACCTGGCGCCAGCGCCTGCGAGAACACAGCGGGATCCACGTTCCCGCCGCTGATCACCACGCCCAGCACGCGGCCGCGCGCCTCGAGCTTGCCCGCCAGCACTGCGGCCAGTGCCACTGCGCCGCCAGGCTCCGCCACCACCTTCAGATGTTCGAAGGCGAAGCGCATGGCGCGGAACACCTCCGCGGGCGTCACCGCCACGCCGCCCGCAAGCCGCGGCTGGTTGATGGAGAAGGTCAGCGCACCCGGCTGCTTCGACAGCAGCGCGTCGCACAGCCCGTCGCCCGTGCCGTCATTGGCGATGCGTCGCCCGGCCTGCAGGCTGCGGCGCGTATCGTCCCAGCCTTCCGGTTCCACCGCCCAGATCTCAGCGCCGGGGGACAGCGCCTCCGCTGCCAGGGCGCAGCCGGCGATCAGCCCGCCGCCGCCAGTGCAGACCGCCAGCGCATCCAGGGTCAGCCCTGCCGCCTTCGTGTCCTCGATCAGCTCCAGCGCGACCGTGCCCTGGCCGGCGATGACATGCGGGTGGTCGAAGGGCGGAATGAGGGTGGCCCCGCGCTCCGCCGCCAGGCGATCGGCGAGCGCCTCACGGTCCGTGCCATGGCGGTCGAAGAAGACGATCTCCGCGCCCCAGCGCCGCGTGCTCTCCACCTTGATGGCCGGGGCGCCGGTCGGCATGGCGATCACGGCCGGCATGCCCAGCATATGTGCTGCGCAGGCGGTGGCCTGGCCGTGATTGCCGGAGGAATGCGTGACGACGCCACCGCGGCGCGCTGCCGCGTCCATCTGCAATGCCGCATTGGTTGCGCCACGCAGCTTGAAGCTGCCGGTCTTCTGCAGCGGCTCCGGCTTCACCAGCACGATGCCGCCGGTGAGTTCGTCCAGCAGCGCGTGCCGCAACATCGGCGTGCGCACGACCTTGCCGCGCAGGCGCGTCGCCGCCTGCAGCACATCCGCGAATTCCGGCGCGGCGGTCATGTGCGGCCTCCGGCGAAGCGCCGTGGGTCCACTTGCGGCACGATGCGTGCAAGCTCGCCCGGGTCGCGTCCCTCCACCAGGTCCGCCAGCAGCCGCCCCGCCGCCGGCGCGGTCTGGATGCCGTAGCCGCCCTGGCCGACCATCCAGAAGAAGCCGGGTTCCTCGCTTGCACCGATCGCCAGGCTGCGGTCGGGAGTGAAGGTGCGCAGCCCCGCCCAGCGATGCTCCACGCGCTGCACGGGGATATCGAGTGCCTGCTGCATGCGGTCCACCGCCAGGGCCAGGTCCATCTCCTCCGGCTGCGCGTCGCAGGGCGGGCTGTCGGTTTCGTCCGCCGGCGAGACCATCAGCTTCCGTCGCGCCTCCGGCCGCACGTACCAGGTATGGTCGGCATCACCCAGCAGCGGCCAGTCGGCGCAGTCATGCGGGCCGGGATCCACGATCAGCGCCGTGCGCCGCTTCGGTTGCAGGCCGAGCGGGCGGATGCCGGCGATGCGCGCAACCTCGTCGCCCCAGGCACCGGCGGCATCCACCAGCACGGGCGCGGCGAAGACGGCGCCGGCGCTGGTTTCCGCATGCCACAGCCCCGCCTGGCGCCAGATGCGTCCTGCGCGATGCCGCAGCGCCAGCACGCCGCCCCGCGCGCGGACCTGCCGCAGGAAGCCCTGATGCAGCGCCGCCACCTCGATGTCGAAGGCATCACGCTCGATCGCCGCCGCCACGGCGTAGCCGGGCCGCAGCACCGGTACCTGCGCCATGACCTCGGCGAGGGGGAGCGGCACCAGCCCCTCGCCGCTGGCGACCATCGCGTCCAGATGCGCGCGCTGCGCC
>Ga0180217_1000925_pt1 | contig 37378 bp, 32 predicted proteins | sample eDN3rd37CBELigOP_FD_128521 | JGI IMG/M metagenome (GOLD analysis project Ga0180217, IMG submission 128521) | Enriched Organic Plus compost microbial communities from Emeryville, California, USA - eDNA 3rd pass 37_C BE-Lig OP (version 2) (version 2) ... | reverse complement strand
CGATCTCCGCGATCACCGCGACATCGCCCCCCCGCCGCGGCGGACGCTTGGTGACCGCCGCGAAGAAGTTCCGCGGCTCATCCGCCTGCGCCACCAGAGCCTCTAACTCCGCAAAGGTCATCCGCTTCTGGGCCTCGCGCACCTCCGACCGCTTGCGCTCGGCCACCGCCGCCAGCGCCGCCGGCACGCCGCGGGGGGAGGGAGGCCCCGGCTGCGGCCCCTCACCGGCGTTGCCCGGGGTCGGCGGATCCGAAGGCGGAGGGAGAGGCGGCATATGGCGCTGATTGTTGCCCTCGGCGCAGCCCCCCTCCCGACGACCGGGCGCCCGGGCGCACCCGAACTCATCATCGTCGCGCTCGGCGTCGCACTCGCGGGATTCCTCTGGTACGCCGACCTGATCCGCCCGGGAAGTTTCCGCCGCCGCACCCCCGCGCGCCCCGAGCACGCCGCGGCGATCCCGTGGCCCATCTGGCTCCTCGCCGCCGTCGTCACCTACCTCGCGCTGCTGACCACCGCCGGCCTTGTCGGGGCGCTCGTCGGCGTGACGCCCGGCGTTGATCCGGACCTGCGCCAGCAGGCCATCGTCGGCGTCGCGGCGTACACCGTCGCGGCGACCGCCGGCGCCGCCCTCGTCGCCTTCTTCGCCCGCGCCATCCGCCCCCCCAACTCCGGCCTGCGCGTGCGTGCAACCGACCTCCTCGCCGGCCTGGTGCTCTTCGCCCTGACCGCTCCCATCATCCTCGCCGTCGGGGTTCTGAGCCCCGCGATCTACGGCCTGCTCACCGGCATCGCCCCCGACCCCGTCGCCCACACGCAACTGCGGATGATCCTCGACAGCCGCGCGGACCCGTGGATCTGGGCTCTGGTTCTCACCGCCGCCCTCGGCGCTCCGATCGTCGAGGAACTCACCTACCGCGTCTTTCTCCAGACCTCCCTCCTCACCCTCACCCGCTCCCACTGGGCCGCGATCCTCATCACCTCCCTCCTCTTCACCGCCGTCCACATCGGCTCCGTGCCGATCTACGCCATGCCCGTCCTCTTCACCCTCTCGGTCGCGATCGGCGCCGCCTACGAACGAACCGCCCGCCTGGGCGTCCCCATCGTCATGCACGCCGCCTTCAACGCCGCCAACCTCGCCGTTACACTGGCCGCGTCGTAGTCCCGACCTGCCCGATCCACAAACCCGAGGAAAGGGTCCATGACCAGCCCGTCATGGCTCTGGCGCTGCGTCACGATCGCCCTGGCCATCACGCCCCGGTCACCTTCCTCTGGGCCATGTTCGCCGACCGCTCCCGCGGCTCGCCGCCGCCCCCGACCAGACGCCCCGACGCCCGTGCCGCCCTCGAGCGCCGCGCCGACGCCCCCGACCCCGCGACGCCCGCGCCGCCATCGCCGCCTCCATCCGCCTGATTCGCAAGCGCAGCCGCGCCTGCTGACGCCCGGTCCCGCCCCCTCTCCCTCGACCTAAACTCCCCTCCCCATGTCCAAGCCCCGAATCCTCACCGGCGACACCCCCACCCACACCGGCCTGCACCTGGGCCACTACGTCGGCTCTCTCGAGAACCGTCTGCGCCTCCAGGACGAGTACGACTGCTACTTCCTCATCGCCAACGTCCACGCCTTCACCACCCTCGCCGAAAAGCCCGCCGACATCCGCGCCAACACCATCGGCATCGTCAAGGACTGGCTCGCCGTCGGCCTCGACCCCGACCGCTCCACCTTCGTCCTCCAGTCCGAGATCCCCGCCATCGCCGAACTCACCTTCCTCTTCGCGATGCTCATCCCGTTCAACAAGGTGATGCGCAACCCCACCCTCAAAACCGAGATCGAGGCCAAGGGCCTCGGCGACACCTACCCCTTCGGCTTCCCCATGTACGCCGTCGGCCAGTGCGCCGACATCCTCGCCTTCCGCCCCGACCTGGTCCCCGTCGGCGAGGACCAGGAGGCCCACATCGAAATGTGCCGCGACGTCGCCCTGAAGTTCAACCAACTCTACTGCGGCGTCGGCAACCGCGTCCCCCCCGAGGACCACGTCAAGGCCGGCGGCCTCTTCCCGATTCCCAAGGCCAAGATCGGCCGCGTCGCCCGCCTCGTCGGCCTCGACGGCAAGCAGAAGATGTCCAAGTCCCTCGGCAACGCCATCTTCCTCTACGACGACGCCAAGACCGTCCAGAAGAAGATCAACCGCATCACCACCGGCCGCCAGTCCCCCACCGACCCCGGCGACCCCGACAACGTCCTCATGCAGTACGTGGACGTCTTCATCGGCGGCGCGCGCGCCGCCGAACTCAAGCGACGCTACGTCGCCGGCGACAACATCGGGGACGGCCACATCAAAGCCGAACTCGGCGAGGCCATCAACGCCCTCCTCGCCCCCATGCGCGAGCGCCGCGCCAAACTCGAAGGCCCCGACGGCGACGCCATCGTCCACGACGTCATCCGCCGCGGCATCGCCAAGGCCAACGCCATCGCCGAAGAAACCCTCTACCTCGCCAAGAAGGCCATGCAACTCGACTTCGGCCCGCGCGAACTCCGCACGCTGTAACACGCACGCCGGGGACGAGGCCCTCCCCGATCTCCTGCCTCTCCTCCCCCGTCCACGCGTTCTCCCCCCTCCATCCCTCCACGCGCCCACCGACCGCCCCATCCCCACCGCGCGCCCCACTGGCGCGCCACCCCATCCCACGCAGCGCAGGCCAACCCATTTCTGGGTATTTGCCAGCACCCGTGAGTCGAACCACATCCCCTCTCGCCCATATGGATGCTCAGTCGCGGCTGCTCGCCGCGCCGACCCACGGAGGCCACCATGCGCCCGAGCCCCACGCCCAGCATCCCCCGCCGCTCCCGCCGCCCCAGCGACCCCGCCCGCCTCGAACCCATCGAGCCGCGCCTCCTCCTCGACTCCATCCCCTTCGGCGTCGCCGACGGCGACACCTTCGACGACGAACGCACCACCGTCGCCGTCGTCCGCAACAACGACTTCGTCACCTTCACCGAAAACGACGACGACGCCGACCGCGACTGGCGACGCCAGAACTTCGACTCCTGGCTCCCCGACGACTTCGTCCCCATCTCCGCCGTCGCCTTCCGCGACCCCAAGGACGACCGTATCTACGACGCCGTCAACGCCCCCACCGGCCTGGCCGTCATCCTCGACGACGATGACGACGGCATCGAGCGCGTCCGCTTCCTCACCGACGAACTCGACGACGCCCAGCCCATCACCTCCCGCCTGACCACCTTCGCCTCCACCGACGGCCGCATCCACCTCGCCGGCCTCACCGCCTCCGGCGACCTGGTCCTCTACCGCCAGACCGGCTCCGGCTCCAGCGCCAACCGCTTCGACTGGGAGTTCCTCAACATCACCGCCGACGCCCTCGCCCCCCGCGGCCTGGTCACCCCCGCCTTCCGCGGCGACCTCGCCTCCTTCGTCACCCCCTGGAACACGCTGAACATCGTCGGCATCGACGCCTCCGGCAACCTCCAGACCGTCTGGCTCCCGCCCCCGCCCGACGACAACAACGGCGACGACGAGGCCTGGAACGTCACCAACCTCTCCGCCATCGCCGGCACGCCCGCGCTCGCCGGCAGCCCCGCCGCCCTCGTCACCGACTGGGGCGGCATCAACATCGCCGCCGTGGACACCGCCGGCGACATGATCGTCACCTGGTGGGTCCCGCAGTTCGGCGGCGACTGGCAGACGACCAACTTCTCCGACGCCTTCGGCGGACCGACCCTCGTCCCCACCCCTCTGGCATCCACAACACCGTGGGGCGGCATCAACATCGGCGCGGTCAGCAACACCGGCGACCTCACGCTCTTCTGGTGGGTCCCGGAGTTCGGCCCCGCCTGGCAGGTCGCCACCGACCTCGTCCCCGGCGCCGAAGACTTCTCCCTCACCGGCGTCACCAGTTTCACCTCCCCCGCCGGCACGGTGAACGCCCTCGGCGCCAACCCGACCGGTCAGGTCCTCCGCTACTCCTGGCGGCCCGGCGAAGCCTGGCGCGCCGAGAACCTCGACACCCTCGCCGAAGACGAGAACGACGACCTCGACGACTTCGGCGGGCCGTTCGATCCCGCGCTCCAGACCCTCGCCGGCACATGGCGCGTCAGCGGCGGCGCCGGCGGCGTCCTCGACGAACTCGACGACAACGACTTCGACGACTTCGACTTCGCCGACTTCGACGACGAGGACGCCACCGTCGTCCTGAGCGCCGACGGCACCTGGATCCTCCGCAGCGGCGACCTCGACTTCGACGGCCTCGACTCCGACGCCACCCGCGGCACATGGACCCGCGACGGCAGCACCGTCACCATCATCGTCCCCGACATCGGCCGCATGACCGCCAACGACGTCCCCACGGGCGCCACGAACCGCTTCACCACCCGCGGCGTCACCCTCAACGCCGCCGCCCGCAATCGCCTCGAACGCGCCATCAACGACTTCGACACCCGCTTCCCCAACGCCGACCTCCGCGACGAAATCAACCTCCGCGGCGGCCTCGACGCCGTCCTCGCCAACATCAACCTCGTCTGGACCCGAATCTAACCGCTGACCACCAGCGGCTCCCCACTCACCCGCTCACCTGCTCACCTCCCCCTCTCCCCATCCTCCCAACGCCCTCCCACGCTCCACCCCGTTCTGCTACGCTGCCCCGATGGACGAACACTGGATCGGCTTCGACGCCGAGCGCGACGACGCCCTCGCCCTCATCACCGTTGACCTCGCCTTCACCGAGGTTGCTCCCGACGACCGCCGCCCGCACCTGGTCCGCGTTACCATCGGCTTCAACGCCGTCCTGGAGAGCGGCCTCCCCGACGCCAGCGACCTCGACGCCGTCAACGCCCTCGAGGACCCGCTGCTGGCTCGCATGGAGGCCACCGGCGCCGCGATGGTCGGCCGCGTCATCACCGACGGCCGGCGCCACTTTTTCTTCTACACCCCCGACCCCGCCGCCTCCGAGGCCGCCGCGACCAGCGTCCTCCGCGCCGTCAAGGACCGCGAAACCGAAGTCGAGGTCGCCCACGATCCCGAGTGGGAGGTCTATTCCGAGTACCTCCTCCCCTCCGGCCCCGAGTTCCGCCGCTCCCAGGACGCCCAGGTCGTCCGCGCCCTCGAGCATGCCGGCGACGCCCTCGAAGTCCCCCGCCCCGTAGACCACTTCATCTACTTCGCCGAGCAGCCCCCGCGCGACGCCTTCGCGCGGCAAGCCCGCGAAGCCGGCTTCGAGGTCGAGATGCTCGAAGCCGACAACGTCGCGGACGACGACGAGCCCTACGGCCTCCGCCTCCGCCGCACCGACCCCGTTGACCTCGACTCCATCTCCGCCATCACCATCGAACTCGACGAAGCCGCCGACCACGCCGGCGGCCGCTACGACGGCTGGGAGACCATCGTCGTCAACAGCGACGGCACGCCCATGGAAGTGGACGACGACGACCCCGAGGCCCCCCCTCCCCACAACTGACCCTCGCCCCCCCATTTCCACTTTCCACTTTCCACTTTCCGCTTTCCATTTTCCACTTTCCACTTTTGCGCGCGCATCTCCGCTCCCTGTGCGCAATCTGCACGATAAGCGCCCGAATCCTCTTGCCCTCCCCCCACCGCGCGCCACAATCCGCGCATGACCACAACCCCCTCTACCTCCCTCGACCACTTCCACCACGAACTGCTCCTGGCCCGCCGCGAGGCCCTCGCCCTCCTCCGCCGGGCGATGCAATCCAACGGCGCCGACACGGCCCCCACCCCCGCCCAGATCCGCGCCGCCATCGCCATCCTCCACCTCCCCAAGCACGTGTGTCACGCCGGGGATGAGGCCCCTCCCCAGCCTCCCCTTTCTTCTCCCCCCTCTACGCCGACGCCCGAAAGGCGCTGCGCAGCACATCCCCGGGTCTCTTCCTCCCCCTCCCCCTCCGCCCCCACCTCTCCCCCTCCCCCCTCCAACAGCAACCCATCCCTCCCTTACTCCGCCCACCTCTACGACAGCCTCCCCGCCTCCCTCGCCCACATCCCCCGCGACCAACTTACCCCCCAGATGGTGATCGCCGCCATCGACGCCGAGATCGCCCAACTCCACCGCAAACTCGCCGACAGCCTCGCAAAGCCAAAGCGACCGTCCGCCTCAACCCCCCGCCCGCCCCCACAACCCTGAGCGTGGCCCAGCCTCCCCACGAGCCGCCTCGGAACACAGAACCTTCACCCCGTCCCTGCCCGCATCCGCATGACCCCGGATGCGCCCGTGCGCTGCGCCCCGTCCCCTGCCCCCGAGCCCGCTAACCAGCGCCCCTTCCCCCGCCCCACCCGCACCTCCCTCACCCCTTTCCACGCCTCCCGCCGCGGCGCTGCGGCCGCATTCTCCAACGTCCGAAACTACCCCAACGACCAACCGAAGGCCCAGGGGACCCAACATCATGATGCGTGCCTGCCCTGCCCGCCGCGCGATCGCCGCCGCCGCTGCCGAGCGCTTCGCCCTCGAGCCCATCGAGCCGCGCCTCCTGCTCGACGGCGCCCCCGGCGCTGTCGCCGACGCCGCCGACAACGTCGAGGTCGCTCTCGTCCGCAACGGCGAACTGGTCGTCTTCGACCAGGACGGCGATCAGTGGCACCGCCGCCACTTCGGCGACTGGATCGACGCCGGCGACGCCGAGGGCCTCCGCTCCGCCGCCACCTGGCGCGACCCCAAGGACGGCCGCATCTACTACGCCCTCAGCACCGGCTCCGGCCTCTTCGTCGTCCTCGACGACCAGGCCACGCTCCGCGAGTCCGTCCGCAACCTCACCAGCGAGATCGCCGGCGCCGAGCCCATCGCCTCCCGCATCACGACCTTCACCTCCATCGACGGCATCGTCCACGTCGCCGGCCTCACCGCCTCCGGCGACGTCGTCATGTACCGCCAGACCGGCGCCACCGTCGGCGAAGGCGGCGCCCGCGAGTTCGTCTGGGAGTTCATCAACATCTCCGACGACCACCTCGCCCCCCAGGGCATCGCCACCCCCGCCTTCACCAGCGACCTGACCTCCTACGTCACCGCCTGGAACGGCCTCAACATCGCCGGCCTCGACGCCGAGGGCGACGTCCACTCCGTCTGGTGGGCCCCCGGCATGACCTACTGGTCCGCCAGCAACCTCTCCGCCATCACCGGCGCCCCCGCCATCGCGGGCAACCTCACCGTCTACCTCACCGCCTGGAACGGCATCAACATCGCCGGCATCGACCAGGACGGCAAGATCACCGTCACCTGGTGGGTGCCCCAGTTCGAGGGCAACTGGGTCGTCACCAACTTCTCCGACGCCTTCGGCTCACCCGCCGGCGGCTTCATCCCCGGCACGATCATGGCCTACACGACCCCGTGGGGCGGCCTCAACGTCGGCGCCGTCAGCGCCGAGGGCGGCCTCACCCTCTACTGGTGGGTCCCGCAGTTCGGCGGCCAGTGGCAGATCGCCGCCAACTTCATCCCCGGCGCCGACGACTTCTCCTCCGACGGCATCTTCGGCTTCACCTCCGACGCCGGCACCATCAACCTCGTCGGCGCCAACGCCAACGGCGACATCATCCGCTACCACTGGCGCCCGGGCGGCGAGTGGAACTGGCACAACCTCGACCACGACGCCACGCTGCTCGTGGACGAGTACGGCGGCGACGACGCCTCCGGCATCGTCATCAACCCCGACCTCGCGTCCCTCGCCGGCCAGTGGCTGGTCCGCGTCACCACCGGCTTCGGCCCCATCGCCGGCGACAACGGAGACGGCGACGGCGCCAGCATGCTGCTCCGCGCCGACGGCGTCTGGCTCGGCGTCGATTCCGGCTTCGACTTCTTCGGCTCCACCAGCAGCGGCGGCACCTGGACCTACGTCAACCGCACCGTGACCATCCTCCTCCCCGACGGCGCGTTCATCCGCGCCTTCAACGTCGGCCCCGCCGCCACGCAGTTCGTCACCCGCGGCATCACCCTCACCGCGTCGATGCTCCAGCAGATGCAGCAGGTGCTCGAGCAGTTCGACCAGCAGTTCCCGGAGGCCAACCTCGTCGCGCAGATCGAGGCCGCCGGCGGCCTGGAGGCGATCCTCGCGAGCATCGAGATGCTCTGGACGCGGGCCTGATTCAGCGCACGGCCCCCAGCCGCTCCAGCGCCCCCAGCGCCCGGTCGTTGAGGTACGCCCGCAGCGACTCGCGGCGCTGCACGTCCCCCGCGCCGTCCGCGTGCGCGTGCTCCTCCGCGTACCGGCACACCGCCGCCAGGTCGGCCCGCAGCGGCGCGAGCCACCCCGCCCCGCCCGGCGGCGGCGGCGCGGCCAGTTCCACCAGCACCGGCGTCCGCGCCACCCCGCGCTCGCGCGCCCGCGCCTCCAGCGCCGCCGCCAGCCGCACCGCCGCCCACCCCTGCTCGTACTCGCGCAGCGCCGCCTCCGCGGCCGTCGCGTTCCCATCCAGCACGTGCCGGCACGCCCGCTGAATCGGCCCCCGCGCCCCGCGCTCCAGCGACGCCGCCGCCCGACGCGACAGTTCCCACCCCGGCCACGCGTTGATCCCCGCCAGGCCGCCGCTGACCAGCCGGTCCCCCGGCTGCTCCGGCCGCGCCGACTCCCGCAGCAGCGCACAATCGTGCATCGCGCTCACCAGCCGGCGCAGCCGCCGCAGTTCGTCGGCCTCGGCCTCGCCCGGCACGCTCGCGCCCGGCGCGGGCGACGGCGCCGCCGGGTCGCGCTCGCGCGCCCAGGCCTCCAGCCACGCGGCCCGGGCCATGTCGATCCGCGCCGCCAAGTCCACCGCCCGCCCCCCCGTCAACTCCGCCCACACCCCGCGCGCGGGCGCTGCGCGCAGCGCCTGCTCGCCCGGGAACGCCGTCAGGTCCGCTAGGTCGGTCCCGAATCGCCGCAGCAGTTCCGCGGCCGTCTCTCGCCGCACCGCCGAGCCCAGGTCCTGCCCCAGCCGCAGCACGCGCTGCGCCGCCAGGTTCCGCGCGACCGCGTCGCCGACCTGCGTGCTCAGCCCCGCCGAGATCGCCCGCAGCGCCGCCAGGTCGTCCAGCGCCCGGCGCAGCGCCGCGATCGCGCCGACCACGGCCGGATCATCCATCGGCGCCGCGTGGCTCCCGCCCGCCGGGCCGATGCGCCCCAGCGTCTCCCACAGCGCCACCTCGGCCTCGCGCGCCGTCGCCGACATCGCCCGCCACGCGGGCCGCACGTCCCGCAGCAGCGTCTCCTCGCCCGGCACCTGCGCCCGCTCGCCCAGCAGCCGCAGCGCCGCGTCCATCGCCGCCAGCGCCGCGCGGCCGCCCTCCGGCGCGGTCGCCGCCGCCACCAGCGCCCGCCGCGCGGCCGTCAGCGCACGCTGCCGCGCCGTCGGCGGAAGGCCGGAGGTCTGCGCCGTGCGGTCGAGTCTGTCCATCAGCGCTGCGGCCAGCGCCAGTTCCGCCAGCGAGGCCATCGCCCGCTCGCGTGTCGCCGGATCCAGCGCCGAGAGCGCTGCGCCGCCGAACCGCGAGACCATGGCGTCGCGGCTGTCGCTGGGGACCCAGTCGGGCAGCCCGCCGGGCTCGGCGACGCGCCCCGCCGCGACGATCGCGGTCGCGACGGCGTCCGCCGTCCCGCGGTACGCCCACCACGCGCGGGCCGGGCGCACAATCTCTTCATCGAAACGCCTCACGGCCTCGACCGTCGGCGCCGGAACGCCGACCCAGCGGGTCGCGGCCTCACCCAGTTCCGTGTTCTGCCCCCCGGTCGAACCGCCTCCCCAGCCGGCACGCCACGGCTCGGCCTGCCACAGCGGCTCGCCCGACCCGGCCGGCGGGGGGGGCGCCGGGGGCGCGACGCCGGCGTGGATCGGCAGGGCGAGCAGGTCGCGGACCCAGCGGTCCATGTCCTCGGTGCGCGCCGGGACAGCGCCGTTCTGCTCCCGGAGTTGCGCGGCGAGGACCGCAGCCGCGGCGGCGGCCTCGTCGGGGAGCGAGCCGGTCCGCAGGCGCGCGGCCGCGGCGTCGATCTCGTCGAGGCGGCCGGCGAGCGTCAGGCCCGCGACGGCGTGCGGCGAGCCGGCTTCGCCGAGTTCCTCGGCCTTCATGAGCAGGATGCGGGCGAGGATGCGGCCGGAGATCGACAGTTCGGCCGCGGCACGTTCGCGGCCCTCGAGCCCGTGCAGTTTCGCCGTGCGGGCCTCGATGTCGGCGTGCAGGTCCTTGGCCAGAGCAAGCAGCGCCTTGCCCTGGTACGGGGCCGGCGCGGCGGGACGGTCGAGGTTGAGTTGCGCGGCAACGGGGCCGCACACGATCATGAGCGTGGCCGCCGCGGCGCCGGTCTTACGCCATCGCCAGGGCACGCTCATAGACCTTCTCCAGTTCGGCGACCATGCGGGCAGCGCTGAAACGCTCGCGGCAGAGGTCGCGGCCGCGGGCGGCCATCTCGGCCCGCTCGCGCGGGTGGTCGGCCATCCAGCGGACGGCGTGGTGCAGCCCCTCGATGTCGCCGGCATCGACGAGCAGGCCCGTGCCGCGGGACTCCGACCCATCACCTTCGTCGATGACGACCTCGGATGTTCCATCGACGTCGTAGGCGACCACCGGCGTGCCGCACAGGAGGGCCTGCGGGACGGTGCGCGGCAGGCCCTCGCGGTAACTCGGGTGCACGAGCAGGTCCATCGCCCGCATGAAGCCGGGGACGCCGCCGCGGCCGGTGGGCGGAGCCAGGCCGGTGACGATGACGGAGTCCTTCAGGCCCATGTCGGCGACGCGGGCCATGAGCCGGTCGCGCCACCAGCCGTCGCCGACCCAGAGGAGTTTCCAGTTGCGGTTGGCCTTGAGGTCGTCGCCGAGGGCCTCGAGCACGTCGTCGTGGCCCTTGAGTTCGGCGAGTCGCGCAACGGTGCCGATCACGAAGTCCGACGGCGCCAGGCCGAGTCGGGCGCGAACCTCGCCCCGCGACTCGCCGGGCTCGGGGGTGAGGAAGGCGTCGGTCTCCATGCCGGAGTAGACGGTGGCGTACTGCTCGGGGCGGCCGATGCCGCGGGCGAGGTAGTCGCGCGTCATCGCATCCGCGACGGAGACGATGAGGTGGCAGCGCTTCGCGGCCCAGCGCTCGGCGGCGACGTAGAGGGCGTTCTTGAGCGGGGACTGGTACCTGTGAAACGGAGGGCCGTGGATGGTGTGGACGATGCCGCAGCGCACTGTCGAACCGCGGAGTTCCCGCCACGCGGCGCCGCGCCCGAGGATGCCGGCCTTGGACGAGTGCGTGTGCACGATGTCGGGCTTGAGGTCGCGGATCAGGCGGCGCAGTTCCCCGTAGCAGCGCCGGTCGGTGCGCGGCATGATTTCGCGCTCCAGGTGCGGGACGACGTGGGTGGTGATGCCGCGGCCGTCCGACGCTCGAAAGTTCTTGACGCGGTCGAGAAGGGAGCCCTCGGGGCCGTAGATGGGGCCGAAGGCCAGGTGCACATCGTGGCCGAGGTTGGCCTGGCCCTCGCAGGAGAGGACGGTGTTCTCCTGGGAGCCGCCGAGGATGAGCCGGGTTGAGATGTGGAGGATCCGCATGGTTCAAAGCGCAGAGCGTAGAGCGGAAAGCGTAAAGGGGAGGGGTGGTGCGTCAGGCGGGGGCATCGTACTTGATCCACTCGAGGCACAGTCCTGTGGGGGGAAGGGTGGGGCCGGCGAGGGTGCGGTCGCCGGTTTCCAGGGCCCGGGTGATGGAGTCGAGGGGGCGGCGGCCGGCGCCGATGTCCAGCACGGTGCCGCCGATGATGCGGACCATGTTCCAGAGGAAGCCGTTGCCGCTGATGTCCATGCGGAGGCGCTGGCCGCCTTCCTCATCGGGAAGGCGCGTGATCGTGCACGAGTAGACGGTGCGGACTGTGCTCAGGCGGCCGTGGCCGGCGGCGGCGAAGGCGGCGAAGTCGTGGGTACCGACGATCATCGCGGCGGCCTCGGCCATGAGGTCCGCATCCACGGGGACCCTGACGTGGTGGACCCAGCGGCGGCTGAAGAGCGGGCGGTTGGGGCCGACGTGCCACGTGTACGAGTAGGACTTGCTCGAGGCCTTGACGGGGTCGAAGTGGATGTCGGTCTCGTCGCACGAGAGCGCGAGCACATCGTCGGGGAGGCGGGCGTTGATGGCGCGCAGGAGCGGCTCGGTGCCGCGCTCGGGGGGCCAGCCTCGGCCGCGCTCGCGGCCTGTGGTGAAGGCGCAGACCTGGCCGCGGGCGTGGACGCCGGCGTCGGTGCGGCTGGCGCCGAAGACGACGACGGGCTCGCGGACGACGGCGCGGACGGCGTCTTCGACGACGCCCTGGACGGTGCGGAGTTCGGGTCGCCCCCGCCCCCCCGTGGGCGCGGGGTCCGTGCCGGCGGCGTCCGCGGGCGCAGCCTCCTCGGGAGGGCGCGGGCCGACGAACTGGCGCTGCCAGCCGTGGAAGTCGGTGCCGTCGTAGGCTATGGTGAGGCGGTAGCGGGGCAACGCCGGAAGGGTACACCGGATCCGCGTGGGGATTGCCGCGGGGCCTCCGCTCGCTGGTGGCCGGGGGCTGCGCCGGTAGACTGGCGCGGGACGGGAGGTCTCCATGCTGGCAGGGCGCATTGGGGTGGCTTTTTCAGGCGTTCTCGCGGTCGGGGTGTGCGTGGCGGCTGCGGCGGCGCCGATGGTGCACCGGGGCGATGATGAGCCGCCGGCGGAGCCGACCCTGTGGCCCGGGGATGCCGCGCCGGCGCTGGCGGTGGGCGAGTGGGTGAAAGGGGAGCCGGTCGGGGCGTTCGAGCCTGGGACGGTGTACGTGATCGACTTCTGGGCGACGTGGTGCGCGCCGTGCCTGGCGATCATGCCGCGGCTGTCGGCGCTGGCGGACCGGCACGCGGGGGACGGCGTGGTCGTGATCGCCCTGACCAGCGCGGACGAGGACAACACCGCGGAGGAGATCCGGCGCGTCGTGCGCGAGCGCGACGGGGCGATGCGCTTCCGCGTGGCGATCGATGATGGGTCGCGGACGACGGACGCGTTCTGGAAAGCCTCGGGGGAGCAGGCGATCCCGCGGTCGTTCATCGTCGATCGCGAGGGGCGGCTGGCGTGGATCGGGCACCCGAAGGACGCCGAGCCGGTGGTGGCGGCGGTGCTGGCGGGGACGTGGGACGCCAAAGCTGCGGCAACGGGGCGACGCGAGAAACAACGCCGCGACGCAGAGGTCACGCGGGTCACGACGCTCAGTGCTGAGGCATACAAAGCGGGGGATGTGCTCGGGCGGCTGGCAGCGCTGGAGAAGGCGTGCGAACTGGACCCGATGGACCTGCCCGAGCCCGACAGGCACTGGCCGTTCACGGAGCGCATCAAGATCCTGAAGACACTCGATCGCACCGAGGAGGCGCTGGCGGTGGCGCGGCGGTGCGCGGCGATCGAGTCGCTGCGCGGGGATGCGTGGGCCCAGGCGAACCTGGCGGATGTGACGTGGGATCTGGATCAGACGCTGGCGGCGGAGCTGGCCGACCGCGCGGAGGCGTTGGTGAAGGCGGAGGAGGCGCTCGACGAACAGAGCGGCGGCGATGAGTGGGACCGGTTCGCGCGGCGGTGGATGGGGCGCGCGGCGCCGTACATCCATCTGGCGGCGGTGCGCTTCCGGCAGGGGCGGGCGGCGGAGGCGGTGGCGCTGCAGAAGCGGGCGCTGGAGTGGGTGAAGGACTCGCCGCGGCGGGTGGAGTGGCTGCGGCCGGCGCTGGAGGAGTACGAGCGGGCGGCGGCGGAGAAGGCGGGAGGCGATGGGGATCAATAGGCGGCGCGGGACACGGCGGAGGGTGCGCATGTTTGCACGCGTGGTGGCGTCGAGTGTGGTGGTGGCCGCAGCGGCGGGGCTCGGCGGGTGCGTCGTGCGCGGGCCGATGACCCTTTCGGCGGCCGAGCGGGCGAGCGAGGCGACGCTCGTGCCGGGGGATCGCGCGCCGTCGCTGGCGGTGAGCGAGTGGGTGAAGGGGGAGCCGGTCGGGGCATTCGAGCCTGGGACGGTGTACGTGATCGACTTCTGGGCGACGTGGTGCGCGCCGTGCCTGGCGATCATGCCGCGGCTGTCGGAGTTGGCGGATCGGCACGGGGGCCGCGTCGTGGTCGTGGGGCTGGCGACGGTGGACCGCGCGAGCACGCCGACGGCGATCCGGCGGACGGTGCGGAGGATGGACGAGAGGATGCGCTTCCGCGTGGCGATCGACGACGGGACGCGGACGTCGGAGGCGTACCGGCGCGCAGCGCGGGAGACGGCGCTGCCGCGGACGTTCATCGTGGATGGATCGGGGCGGCTGGCGTGGATCGGGCACCCGATGCATGCGGAGCCGGTGGTGGAGGCGGTGCTGGCGGGGACGTGGGACGTGGAGCGCGCGGGATCGGAGCGGCGCGAGGCGCTGGCGCAGGAGCGGCGGTCGCGGGAGTTGTGGGATGTGTGGGTCGCGGCGTACGAGCGGAAGGATGCGGCGGCGCAGCTGGCGGCGCTGGAGGAGTCGTGCCGGATTGATCCGGAGCGGATGGTGGTCTCGCCGCCGCGCTGGTGCCACACGCAGCGCGTGCAGGTGCTGGTGAGCCTGGGGCGGATGGCGGCGGCGGCGGCGGGCGCGAGGGAATCGGCGGCGATGCCGGCCTTCCGGGAGGATGCGTTGGCGCTGGCGGAGCTGGGTTGGAGCGTGTGGGAGGCGGATGCGGCGCTGGCGGGGGAGTTGGCTGACCGGGCGGAGGCGCTCCTCGCCGCGGGGCGGGGCGAGACGGCGCCGGCGGATGCGTGGGAGGCGTACCTGCGCGGGGCGGACGCCGGCGAGCGGTCGCCGGCGTATGCGGGGGTGGCGACGGTGCGCTGGCGGCAGGGGCGGAAGGCGGACGCGGTCGCCGCGCAGCGGAGGGCGCTGGAGGGGGCGGACGAGCGGGTGTACCCCGACTATGTGCGGACGATGCGAGCGACGCTGGAGGCGTACGAGCGGGGCGGGGCGGGGGCGGAGTGACGGCCGCGGCGGCCTGCGCCGCGGCGGGTCACGGGGCGTGGGGGTCGCGCGGGGACTTCTCGACGGGGGGCATGTCGATGATCTGGACGTTCTCGTCCTGGCTGGCGCGTTTGCGGGCGGCCTGCTTCTCGAGTTCGTCCTTGTAGGGGGAGATCTGGGCGGCGATGTTCCACCAGTAGAGGGCCATGGCGGAGCCCACGACGAGGATGATGGCCATGACGATGATGATGGTGAGCCAGGGCATGGGAAATGGTAAGAGGCCCACGGGAGCGTGGTGCGTGGCGCTTGGGCGGCGCGTGTGATGGGAAGGAGTGTCGCCCCCGAACCAAGCGGGAGATCAGGACCTCACTCGACCTCTTCCAAAGGGAGAGAGGGCCGGAGCGCAGGCTTTGAGGCCGAAACGGAAGGGTCGTCGGTGGTCAGAGTTCGACCACCTGCATGTCCGGCTCGTGGTGGACCTCGACGGTGGGCATCTTCACGTCGGTGGTGAAGGCGGCCAGCGCGGGGGCGAAGGCGGCCATGCGGCGGCGGGTGTCGGCCGCGTTGAAGAACATCCGGCGGCGGCGTGAGGAGTCGGCGCCGGGGTAGGTGGTGAGCGTCGCCTGCTCGCGGCCGGGGATGTCGAGGCTCATCGGGCCGCCCTCGGCGCCGTCGTCGAAGGGGCCGGGGGAGCCGGCGGGGATCTCGGCGCCGACGCCCAGGCGTGCCGCGGCGATCAGCTCGGCGGCGATCTCCCCTTCCTGCTTGGCGCCCTCGATGACGGGGATCGCGGCCTCGAAGGCCTGGAGGAGGTCCTTGGCGTTCTGGAAGGTGCCGGCCTTCTCGACCCAGGTCGCGCCGGGGAGGACGATGTCGGCACGCTTGACGAGGCGCGAGTCGAGCGTGTCGATGAGGACGACGAAGACGCCCTCGAGCGCGCGGAGGAGGTCGTCGGTGACCCAGTCGCTGGGGTAGTTGCCGGTGAGGATGACAGCGCTGATCTGGCGGGAGCGGAGGCGCTCCAGGAGTTGCTCGTAGGTGCTGACGGCGCCGCGGGCCGGGGACTTCTCGGAGAGGGCGGTGAGGACGCGGGTGACGCCGCGGCGGTTGGGGCACTTCTCGGCGTAGACGGTGTAACCGTTGGGCATGCTCTTGCCGCCGGGGTAGGTCTTGTCCTGGCCGTGGACGGGGACGGGGCCGAGGGCGAGCACGGCATTGGGGTCCAGGGCCTGGGCGGCCTGGCCGAGGACGAAGGCCTCCTCGCACGGAAGCATGGGGCTGACCATCAGGGCCAGGCGGCCGGAGCCGGAGCGCTGGCCGTTGCCGGAGGAGGAGGGGGAGGGGGAGGCGCCGATGGCGGCGCGGATGCCGTCGACGGCGTCCTGGATGGCGCGGGCCCACTCGCAGGGGACCTGGATGCCGAACTGGCGGTGCATGGGGGTGCGGAGGCGGCGCTCGTCGTGGACGTGCTTCCAGCCGTAGCGGATCTCGTCGGAGATCCACCAGCCGTTGACGTTCATGTTCGTGCGGGGCTTGATGCGGTAGACGCGGCCCTCGTTGTGGTGGATGGTGATGTTGTCGCCCGAAGCGGTGACGCCGTCGATGCTGGGCGTCTCCTTGAGGAACCAGACGCGCTGGGCGAAGAGGAAGTCCTTTTCGAGCAGGGCGCCGACGGGGCAGAGGTCCACGACGTTGACGGAGAGTTCGTTGTCGAGGGGGACGCCGGGGAAGACGTCGATCTCCTCCTTGTTGCCGCGGCCCTGGACGTGGAGTTCGGCGGTGCCGGTGACCTCGCGGGTGAAGCGGACGCAGCGGGTGCACATGATGCACCGGTCGGCGTAGAGGTAGACGTGGGGGCCGACGTCCTTCTTGGGGTTCTTGATCTTGGTCTCTTCGAAGCGGGAGACGCCGCGGCCGTACTCGTAGGAGTAGTCCTGGAGGAAGCACTCGCCGGACTGGTCGCAGACGGGGCAGTCCAGCGGGTGGTTGATCAGGAGGTACTCCATGACGGCCTTCTGGTTCTGGACGGCCTTGGGGGAGTCGGTGTAGACGACCATGCCGTCGGCGGCGGCGGTCTGGCAGGTCGGCATGAGTTTGCCGCCCATGTAGGGCTCGAGGGCGTTGTTGTTGCGGGGGTTGGGGGCCCAGACCTCGGCGAGGCAGATGCGGCAGGAGGCGGGGATGGAGAGGGCGTCGTGGTAGCAGTACTGCGGGATCTCCACGCCGTTGGCGTTGGCGATCTGGAGGATCATCTGCCCGGGCTGGAACTCGCAGGTCTTGCCGTTGATGGTGATCTGGGGCATCGCGGGGCCTTTGAAGCGGGTCCGGGGCCCGGCCGGCCGCGGTTTGGGGGCGCGGACGGGGAAGGGGCCGTGGGGCGGGATAGTAGTGGGCCTTGAGGGGCGGCGGGTCCGGGGCGGCGGGCGCGCGAATCCTGCGGGGGTCGCTGGCACCGGCCGAGCGGGCTGGTATTGTTTGGCCGCGGAAGAGAGAACCGGGCCGGTGGCGACGCGGCCCGGGTGGTGCGGGGGGCACCCCGAGAGATCGTCGTGTGTTCGTGGGAGTGACGCGGCCTGTGCGGCCTGCGCGGTGTGTGCCGCGTGCGCCGGCGGGGCGTGGCGCGACCCGGTCGACGTCTGCGCGGGGCGTGTCGGTACGACCGGCGCGGCCGCGGGCAGGCGGCGGCCGGAGGCGGAGGGATCGGTGGCGGGGGGAGGGGACCAAGGCAGGCTTGATGGACCCCGTGCGCGGGGATCCCGAGATCGTGCAGAAAGGAAGACCATGAAGGCCCGGTGCGCCCTTGCGGTGTGTGTTGTGTCCTCGGCAGCGGCTCTGGCGCCCTCGGCGCGGGCGGACGTGGTGGAGATCGCGTCGTACTCGGCGGGGAGCACGGAGGGGCTCGGGGCGTTCGTGGGGATGCTGGAGTACGTGCCGCAGACGGCGACGAGCGGGTTGCTGACGGTGTCGCTGACGAACACGAGCCCGGCGGAGAACGGGGGGCTGATCACGGGGTTCGTGCTGCGGATCGGGTCGGCGGACGCGGGGGCGGCGGCGACGCTGACCGGCGGTTCGCACGCTTTTGTTGGCCTGGGACCGGAGAGCGCGCCGCCGTTCGGGGTGTTCGACGCGGGGGCGGCGCTGGGCGGGTCGTGGACCGGGGGCGGGAACCCCAACGGGGGGATCGCGGTCGGGGCGACGGGGACGTTTACGTTCGACGTGCACGCGGCGGACGCGGGGTCGCTGACGGCGGAGCGTTTCATCACCGCGGATGAGCCGTACGGCTTCGTCGTGCGGATGCGCGGGTTCGCGAACGGCGGGTCGGACAAGGTGCCGGGGGTGCTGGTGCCGGGGCCGGGGGCGGCGGGCGTGCTCGCGGCGGGGTTGGCGATGGCGGGCTCGCGGCGCCGGCGTCGCGGCTAAGCGGTTGAGCGGTTGTTGACGCGGTTTTGTGTGAGCAGACGCGGGTTGCCGCGGGCGATGTTGTCGTGCGCGCGTGCGGAGGGGGGAGGAGGATTGGGCTGGGTGGTCCGTGTGTGCGGGCGGCGCGGGGCGTGCGGGGAGGGGGAGCGCGATCGCGGCGGGCGGCGGGGCCTGAGCGGCGCAGCGGGCGCAGCGTGTGGCAGAGTTTGGAGTCGCCGCGGGCCGCGGCCTCGCGGCGGGAGATGCTCGGCGGCGGCGCCGGGTCAGGGCGGGTGACGAGGAGGGTGGTGGCGGGGCGGAAACGAACGTAGGCAGAGAGGGAGGGAGGACTCGAGAGAGAGCGGCTGAGAGAGACAGCCGGCATACCGGGGCGTGGGCGCGAGAGCGTCCGCGTCCCGTTTTTCGTTGGCGACCGGTGGGAACGCTGGTGAGCGGGCGGGACGCGGGGATCGGGGGAAGGGGGTGCCATATCCTGTGCGGACATGGCAGAGAGCAACCAGAACTCGGGCGAGCGGACGCAGCAGCAACAACCGGCGGCGGGCGGCGGGCGGCGCACCTTCCAGGCGCCGACGGGGACGCGGGACTTCTACCCGGCGGAGTTGAACCGGCTGCGGTACATCCAGAAGGCGTGGCGGGAGACGTCGATCCGGCACGGGTTTGAGGAGATCGACGGGCCGACGTTCGAGCACCTGGAGTTGTACACGGTCAAGAGCGGGGAGGGGATCGTGTCGGAGTTGTTCAGTTTCGAGCGGTTCGGGGGTGAGAAGACCTATGCGCTGCGGCCGGAGTTCACGCCGACGCTGGCGCGGATGTACGCGGCGAGGGCCAACGCGCTGCCGAAGCCGACGAAGTGGTTCTGGATGCAGAACTGCTTCCGGGCGGAGCGGCCGCAGAGGGGGAGGTTGAGGGAGTTCTATCAGTGGAATGTGGACCTGATCGGGGACGATTCGGTCGAAGCCGACGCAGAAGTGATCGCGTGCTGCATCGGCGCACTCGAATGTCTTGGCCTGTCTCCGAATGACGTGACCGTGCACATCAGCGATCGCACGCTCGTGTCGGCACTTCTGACGGAGTGCGGTGTTCACGGCGATCAGACCTCCGCCCTGATGCTTCTGGACAGGCGTGCGAAGTTGCCCGCGGAGGAGGTGTCGCGACAAGCCGCGGCGATGCGGTTTGACATCGCCCGCTTCGACGAGCGCATGCGCCTTGTGATGAGCGCGGCAGGAGAGTCGAAGGTAGGCGTGCTCAGATCAATCCGCAACGAGGACGGTTCACCCATATTTGATGGATCGCGACTACGACCGCTGGGCGAAGAACTGCACCGGATGGGCCTGGCCGACTGGTGCAGATTCGATCTCTCGATTGTTCGAGGGCTGGCGTATTACACAGGGGTCGTTTTCGAAGTGCTCGCTTCCGGGGAACGCGCCGTCGCGGGCGGCGGACGATATGACGGACTGATTCAACTGTTCGGCGGTCCCCCCACTCCTGCGGTGGGGTTCGGGATGGGGGATGTGGTGCTGTCGCTGGTGCTGCAGGACAAGAGGCTGATGCCCAGCGATGAGGAGATCGCGGATCGGCTCGGGCTGCGGCCGGATGTGTTCGTGATCGGGCGCGGGTCGGAGGCGGCTGATGCGGCGGTGGCGCCGCTGGTGGCGCGGCTGCGGCGGGAGGGGCTGCACGCGCGGCGGTCGTACAAGGCGACGAAGAACGTGGGGAAACTGCTGAAGGAAGCCGCGGCGTGCGGGGCGCGGGTGGTGGCGTTCGTGGAGGCGGATGGGATGAGCGTGACGCTGGAGCGGCTGGAGGATGGGGCGAAGCAAAGCGTGGCGGGGCTGGAGGGGGTTGCGGGGGCGGTGCGGGGGTTGATCGCGGAGGCGTGAGGCGAACGTTCCCGGCCGCTTGTTGCGCAATGTGAAATCCTCCGCCCCTTCGGGGCGGAAGGGAAACACACGGACTTGTGTGTTCTGTGCGCGGGCGTTCCACGGGCTCTGCTCGGCGGCTTCGCCGCCTCGCTTCCCCCGTGGCTCCAATCCGCCGCCCTTCGGGGCGGCGCGTGACGGGCGCCTGGAGCAGTGACGTCGGCTCTCGTCCTTTGGAGGCGTGGGGGCTGGTGGCGGGATGTGGTGCTGCCGGAAAAGACGAGGGCAAGTCATGCTCTGGGGCGGGCGGGGGCGCGGGTCGGTAGACTCCCGGCGTGAGCACGGAGTTTCAGCGGTGGGCGCCGGTGGCGACGTGGCTGGTGTACGCGGTGACGGCGTACATCGGGTGGACGGTGTATCACCGGGTGAGATATGGGCGGTGGCCGGTGGCGGAGCGGTTTCCGCCGCGGCGGGTGTATGAGTGGATGGACTTCGGGCTGGGGGTGTGCCTGACGGCGTACTCGGCGTGGATCGTGCTGGGGCCGCCGGGGGCGAGGCCCATTTCCGTGTGGGGCGGGCTGGTGGTGTGGGCGGCGGGGTTCGCGCTGCGGGTGTGGGCGGTGGTGGCGCTGGGGCCGAACTGGCGGATGGGGCAGGACGAGTCGGACACGACGACGGAGTTCGTGGCCAGGGGGCCGTACCGGTTCATGCACCACCCGATCAACACGGCGCTGGTGGTGGTGGCGATCGGGCAGGCGCTGATGACCGGGCTGGACGCACGGGCGCTGTTCCTGCTGGGCTTCAGCGTCGTGTACCTGCTCGTGCAGGGGCGGGCGGAGGAGCGGTATTGGAAAGAGCGCAGGGCGCGGGAGGCGGGCGGTGAGCAGGTGAGCAAGTGAGCAGGCGGCGTGGCGGAGTGACGGCCGCGGGTCAGAGGCGCGTGCGGACGGCGTCGTCGAGGTGGGCGACCCAGCGGCGGGCGGTGGAGGCGTCGAAGCGCGGGGGGAGGGGGAGCCACTGGGCGTCGATGAGGGCCTCGATGACGGCGCGGACGACGTGCTCGGGGGCGACGCGGCCGCGGGACCAGTGCTCGTAGTCGACCCAGGAGAGGGAGACCTCGTGGCGGGTGGCGCCGGGGCTCTGGGCGTCGGGGGAGGCGGGATCGGGCGGAGGGGGCGCGGCGGTGGGCGCGACAGCGCGGGCGGGGGGCGCCGCGGCGTGGACGAGGACCGTAAAGACCCAGCCGGTGGGGGTTTCCGTCTCGGATTGGACCTGAACCGCCGCCACCGCCCGTGAGCCTCCCGGTAGGATCACAGCCACTGTACCTGATCGGTCCGGCGGCGCCGTGAGGCCCCATTTCCCCCCCCCACCCCCCCACTCACCCGCTCCCCCCACTGCCCAGTCCCCGCTGCCCAGTGCCCATGTCCTTTCTGTTTGAGATGATGAAGCTCGGGGTGGCGAACCTCCGCCGCCACATGCTGCGGTCGATCCTCACGGCGCTGGGGATCATCCTCGGCGTCGCGGCGGTGATCGCGATGGTGTCGATCGGGGAGGGGTCGAAGCGCGAGGCGCTGGCGCAACTCGAGCGGCTGGGGGCGAAGAACATCATCGTGCGGTCGCAGAAGCCGCCGGAGAGCCAGCAGCAGCAGGGCGGACAGCAGCGGTCGTTCATGCTGCGGTACGGGCTGACGCGGCAGACGTTCAACGTGCTGAAGGAGAACTTCCCGGCGCTGGAGCAGGTGGTGCCGGTGAAGGCGGTGGGGTCGCAGGTGCTGCGGGGGGACCGCAAGGCGACGAGCCAGGCGTTCGGCACAACGCCGCAACTGGCGGAGGTGGCAAACCTGACGGTGGCGCGGGGGCGGTACCTGACGCAGGCGGACCTGGACGAGCAGGCGCTGGTGTGCGTGCTCGGGCACGAGGTGGCCAGGCAGTTCTTCCCGTTCGACGACCCGCTGAACTCGACGATCCGGATCGACCGGACGATCCTGCGCGTGGTGGGCGTGCTGGCGCCGGTGGGGCTCAGCGGCGGGGCGGGGGCGGCGCTGATCGGTCGGGACCTGAACCTGGACATCCACCTGCCGATCACGACGGCGACGAGCGTCTTCGGGGACCGGATCTTCCGCAGCGAGAGCGGGTCGCGCCAGGCGATGGAGGTGGAGATCACCGAGGCGTACCTGGTGGCGCCGACGCGCGACGACGTGATGGGGTACGCGGGGCTGATCCGGCGGGTGCTGGAGAGCCGGCACCCGGGGATGAAGGACATCACGATGATCGTGCCGTACGAACTTCTCGAGAGCGCGCGGAAGAGCGCGCTGACGTGGAATCTCGTGCTGGGGTTCATCGCGGGGATCTCGCTGCTGGTGGGCGGGATCGGGATCATGAACATCATGCTCGCGAGCGTGACGGAGCGGACGCGCGAGATCGGGATCCGCCGCGCACTGGGGGCGACGCGGCGGCACATCACGTGGCAGTTCCTGATCGAGACGGGGGTGCTCAGCGCGATCGGCGGCTTGATCGGGGTGGGGCTGGGCGTGGGCGGGAGCGTGGTGCTGGGGTGGGGCGTGCCGCGGCTGCACCGGATGCCGGTGATCGGGGAGTTCTTCGGGGCGGACCTGACGATGCCGACGCAGGTGACAGGATGGTCGATCGGGCTGGCGTTCGCGGTGGCGGCGGCGACGGGGCTGATCTTCGGGATCTACCCGGCGCTGAAGGCGGCGAAGCAGGACCCGATTGTGGCGCTGCGGCACGATTGAGAAGATGAGCAGGTGAGCAGGTGGGGAGGCACGGGAGTGTGAACGTGCGCCGACTCTGAAACGTGATCGCGTCGAGCGGCACATGTCCGACCAACGAGTTCAAGGCCGACGGTCGGGATGATCCTGATCGAGTTCGTGGGTCAGCCGCGGGTCGAGATCCGCAAGATCCATGTGCATGCATATCGCTATCAGGGCCTCCCGCTGGCCGTGCGGCGGATTCCGTTGCACGAACCGCCCAACGGGCTGATTGCGACCCTTTCCTGGACGTGACGGGTCCGGCCGAGGGGCGCATGGGCTCCGGATCCGGATTCGGGCTCGCGTCGGCTCTTTTCGGGGCCTCTCCAACCGTTCAAATACCTGACAAAAGGTGACTCTGGACGGGTACTCCCCTACCCTTGCCGGCCCTTCCGGTCCTCTTCTTGGCCCCTTCCCGGCCCCCGACGGGTGGTCCGGGCGTGAGAGGGAGTTCCCATGCTCGGCAAGGTTTTCAAGGCGTACGACATCCGGGGGACCTACCCCGATCCGCTGAACGAGCAGATGGCCTGGCAGATCGGGTACGGGTGCTCCAAGTTCCTGCTCCAGGATGCGCAGGCGGCGGGGGAGACGGCGCCGATGATGCGGAACATCCTCGTCGGGCGGGACATGCGCAAGTCGTCGCCGTCGCTGACCAAGGCGCTGATCCAGGGGATCACGGACCACGGGGGGAACGTGATCGACGTGGGGATGGTGGACACGCCGCTGCTGTACTTCGCGATCAACCACCTGGACTGCGCCGGGGGGGTGATGACGACGGCGAGCCACAACCCGCCGCAGTACAACGGGTTCAAGGTGTCCAAGCGCAAGGCCAAGCCGGTCGGTGAGGCGACGGGGCTGGCGGAGGTGCGGAAGTACGCCGCGACGGTGGACCGGGCGACGCTTCAGCCGGCCGGGGGGCGCGTCGAGACGCGGGACCTGTGGGACGCGTACGGGCGGCACGTGCGGTCGTTCCTCGACATGGCGGCGATCAAGAAGCGGCCGCTGAAGGTCGTGATCGACGCGAGCAACGGGATGGCGGGGACGATGGTGCCGAAGGTCTTCGGGAAGAAGGGGGAACTGGTCCCCGGGCTGGAGATCCTGGAGATCAACTTCGACAACACCAAGGGGGAGTTCGTGCACGAGCCCAACCCGCTGGTGGCGTCGAACCTGGCGCAGACGCGCGAGCGGGTCGTCGCGGACAAGGCGGACGTCGGGTTCTGCTTCGACGGGGATGCGGACCGGTGCGTGGCGGTGGACGAGACGGGGGCGATCATCGGGTGCGACATTCTGTCGGCGCTGCTGGCGCAGCACCTCCTGAAGAAGGCGGGGGTGCCGGGGATGGCGGTGGTGTACGACCTGCGGTCGAGCAAGGCGCTGCCGGAGGAGATCGTCAAGGCGGGGGGCAGGCCGGTGCGGTCGCGCGTCGGGCACGTGTTCATGAAGCAGGCGATGGCGGAGCACCGCGCGGTCTTCGGCGGCGAACTCAGCGGGCACTTCTACTTCCGCGAGAACTTCTCGGCCGACTCGGGGGCGATCGCGATGGCGAGCGTGCTGACGATCCTGGCGCAGAGCGGCAAGAAACTCAGCCAGTTGGTGAAGCCGATCGCGCGGTACGTGCAGTCGGGGGAGATCAACTTCCACATCGAGGACAAGGATGGGGCGCTGCGGCAACTGAAGGAGGTCTTCGCGGGCGTCGCGGGTCCGGGGCAGATCGACGAACTGGATGGGGTGACGATCGACTGCTTCCAGCAGCACGGGTGGTGGTGCAACGTGCGCAAGAGCAACACGGAGCCGCTGCTGCGGCTGAACCTCGAGGCCCGCGACGCGGGGATCCTGGAGCGGGTGCTGACGCAGATCGCGCCGCTGCTGGGGCAGCGGGTGGCGCATTAGCGCGGCGGCCGCGGAGCGGCGCGCGGGCCGGGTGACGGCCTTAGACTTGGTCGGCGGCCTCCGCGCGTGGCTGCTTCCGCCGCTGGAGCGTCGAGCGTCCGCTGACCGGTCCATATCGCCATGAACCTCGCGAGCTTCTTCAAGCACTGGAAGATCACGGAGAACCCCTTCCGGGGTGAGGAGGCGCGGCACGATCCGGTGTTCCTGCGCATCGGTGCGGGGGGCGACGGGCGCGGGGCGGCGGGGGCGGAGGCACAGGCCGCCGCGGCGGGGAACGGGGAGGCGCGCGAGGTCATCATCACGGCGGAGGGGACGGCGCCCGCGCAGGGGGCGGCGGGGTCCGCGCCGGGAGCCAACGGCGCGGCGCAGCAAGGCGTGCGGGCCGTGCACTCGGACTTCGAGAAGATCGCGGGGGACCTGGACCGGCCGTCGGCGGCGATCGTCTTCGGGGAGAAGGGGAGCGGGAAGACGGCGATCCGGATTCAACTGGGCGAGCGCGTGGAGGCGCACAACAAGGAGCACCCCGCGTCGCGGTGCCTGATGGTCGCGTACGACGACCTGAACCCGATCCTAGACCGGTTCGTGGACCGCGTTGGGGACGAGCGGCGGAAGCGGGACACGACGGAGGTGCTGTCGCGCTTCCGGCTTGTGGATCACATCGACGCGATCCTGGGGCTGGTGGTGCCGCGGATCGTGGACACGCTGCTGGGGGAGCAGCAGGGGGACCCTGAGCCGCTGGACCTGGGGCCGGAGCCGCGGAAGGCGATCCGGCGGGCGGATGCGAGCGTGCGGAAGGACCTGCTGCTGCTGCAGGCGCTGTACGACCGCGCGGGGCTGGCGCCGGAGCGGACGCGGCGGCTGCGCCGGCTCCTGCGGCTTGGGCCGCCGCGGGCGGTGCGGGTGTGGGGGACGCTGGCGTACGCGGGGTGGGTGGCGCCGCTGGCGGCGGCGGTGATCATCTGGCTCAACGTCGGCTTTGACTGGGGGCTGGCGGCGCAGGTGCTGGTGGGCGCACTGACGCTCGCGTGGCTGGCGGTGCTGCTGAAGTGGGCGGCGGTTGATCGGCTGGCGATGCTGCGGCTGGGGCGCCGCGTGCGGAAGCAGATCCGCGTGTCGGGGCGGACGGACGGGTCGTACGCGCGGTCGCTGGCGCAGTTGGAACTGGGGCGGGGGGAGACGGCGGGTGCGTCGCTGCTGCCGCTGACGGACTCGGACGATCCGCGGTACGCGATGATCGACCGGCTGCGCCGGGTGCTGCGGGTCTTCGGGTACACGAGCGTGATGGTGGTGGTGGACCGGGTGGATGAGCCGACGCTGATCAGCGGGGACCCGGAGAAGATGCGGGCGGTGGTGTGGCCGCTGCTGAACAACAAGTTCCTCGCGCAGCAGGGCGTGGGGATCAAACTGCTGCTGCCGATCGAACTGCGGCACGCGCTGTTCCGGGAGTCGGCTGCGTTCTTCCAGGAGGCGCGGCTCGACAAGCAGAACCTGATCGAGCGGCTGAACTGGACGGGGGCGATGCTGTACGACCTGTGCAACGCCCGGCTGGCGGCCTGCCGCGAGCCGGGGGCCGAGCCCATCACGGTCCTCGACCTGTTCGCGGAGGACGTGACGCGGCAGGACCTGGTGGACGCGCTTGACCAGATGCACCAGCCGCGGGACGCGTTCAAGTTGCTGTACCAGTGCCTGAGCGAGCACTGCTCGAACGTGACGGAGGACCAGGCGCAGTGGCGGATCCCGCGCCTGGTGCTCGAGAGCGTCCGGAAAGAGCAGAGCGAGCGGGTGAGGCAACTTTATCGAGGCGTGCGGCCCGCGTAACGCGGCGGCCGGCGCACCCCAGATCGCAAAGACCGCATAACCGGAACCGGTTGACGCTCCGTGCGCCCGGTTGCGGTTGCCTCATGAGCGGGCATCTCACTGTGCGCCGATAGGTTTGTGACGACCGGCGACCGGCGGTCAGACGAGCCGTGGATCGGCGGGAGCCCGTTCCCACACAACCGGAGACTGGACGATGCGTGCCCGGAATGGCCACAAGGGTGTGGCGTGTGTCATGGCGTGCGCGGCGATCGGGGCGGCGGCGGCGTCCGCGCGGGGGGTGGTCGTGGTCGGGGGCGAGCCGGCGCCGCAGCCGGCGGTGTCCTATGTCGGGCTGTGGAACGGGGCGACGGGGGTGGCGATCGGGAGCAACTGGATCATCTCGGCGCGGCACGTGGGCGGGCAGCCGGGGTCGGTGTTCGTGCTCGGGGACCAGGCGTACACGGCGGACCTGGTGATCGGGCACCCGACGGAGGACGTGCTGCTGGCTCGGCTGACGGAGCCGCTGCCGGGGCACCACCGGCTGGCGCCGCTGGCGGCGGCGGGGCAGGAGGTGCTGCTGGCGGGAATGGGGTACCGCGCCGGCGAGTCGCTCGGAAATGGGTGGGCGTGGTCGGCCTCGGGGCTGGCGTGGGGGAGCAACCGGCTCGACGGCGTCGGGGCGCGGATGCTGATCACGTTCGACGAGCCGGCGTCGGCCGCGGCGACGGTGAACGAGTCGATCTTCACGATGCTGGATTCGGGCGGCGGGGTCTTCGTTGACGGGCCGTCGGGGCCGGAACTGGCGGGGATCGCCGTGAGCGTGACGGGGGTGTTCGGGTCGTCGCTGTACGGCGCGAGGTCGTTCGCGGTGAATCTGGAGCCCCTGCGGGCGTGGATCCTGCACCACGTGGCGCCGGGGGAGCCCATCGCGTCGAGCATCGGGCCGACGCGGGCGCCCTCGATCCCGGCGGGGCCGGCGGTGCCGGGGCCGGCTTCGGTGGTGCTCTCGGTCGCCGCGGGGCTGTGGTCGTTGCGCAGGCGCCGCTAGGCCGCAGATCAACGCAAATATGTGCAGATCGAAGAAGCCACAGATTCGCACAGATCAACACGGATCGGGAAAGAAGAGAAAAGGGATTGGATCAACGGGATCCAATCCCTCTTTTCTTATCTGCGTCATCTGCGTTCATCTGCGCCAGTTCTGTGCATCAGATATCTGTGTTGATCTGCGGCCCGTGGCCTCTCAGTCGCCGGGGAGGCTGACGACCTGGAGGCGGGCGTACTCCAAGACGATCGTCTTCTCGCCTGCGTCGCGGAAGCGGATGCGTGCGCGGGCGCCGGCGCCGCCCTGGACTGAGACGACGGTGCCGAGGCCGAACTGCGGGTGGCGGACGATTGCGCCCGGGGGGAACGGGGCACGCGGCGAGGCGGCGGGAGCCGGCGGGCGGGAGGGCCTTGCGCGCGGGGCGCTCCACGAGGACTCCGGCTCGTCCCAGGCGCTCCCACCCCCCCACTCGCCCAGGTCGGCCTGGTCGCTGAAGACCACGCGATCACGCGGGAGTTCTTCGAGGAAGCGGCTGGGGATGGTGCGTTCGCTCATGCCGCGGAGGGTGCGGTACTTGGCGCTGGTGATGAGCAGACGCTCCATGGCGCGGGTGATGCCGACGAAGCAGAGTCGGCGCTCCTCTTCGAGGTCGGCGTTGCTCTCCTGGGCGCGGGAGTGCGGAAGGCAGCCTTCCTCGAGGCCGATGAGCGCGACGGCGCGGAACTCCAGGCCCTTGGCGGCGTGGAGCGTCATGAGCGTGACGGCGCCCTGAGACGGGTCGACGCTGTCGGCGTCGGCGACGAGCGTGACGCGCTCGAGGTACGCGTGCAGGAGGGCGAGCAGCGGCGGCATCGTCGTGGTCGGCGCGGCGCCGTCGCCGGTCGGGGCCGGAACCAGGTCATTGGCGGGGTCGCTGGCGGGCTCGTAGCCCTGCTCGAAGTCGGCGGCGGAGGAGACGAGTTCGGCGAGGTTCTCGAGGCGCTCCTCGTCGGTCTCCGTGCGGCCGGCCTTGTACATGGCCTCCAGGCCGGATTCGCGGATCACACGCTCGACGAGTTCGGCGAGCGTCTCGGGGACGCCCACGCCGAGGAATGACCCGCCGCCGGTCCACGCGTCGAACATCTCGGCGAACTTGCGGATCGCGGAGCGGGCACGCGAGGTGAGGTCCACCTGGATCGAGCCGCCCGCGGCGGCGCGGAGGGCGTCGAGGGGCGTGTAGCCGAGATCGGCCGCGGCGGCCTCGATGCGGGACCAGGTGACGTCGCCGATGCCGCGGGTGGGGACGTTGATGATGCGGCCGAGGGAGACGCTGTCGGCGGGGTTGGCCAGGACGCGGAGGTACGCCAGCGCGTGCTTGATCTCCTCGCGCTGGTAGAAGGCGGTGCCGCGGGCGATGGTGTAGGGGATGCCGGCGTTGCGGAGGGCATCCTCCATGACGCGGCTGAGGGCGTTGGTGCGGTAGAAGACGGCGCAGTCCTTCCAGGCGATGGGCGATGCGGAGGAAGCGGACCGCCCGTTGCTCTCGGCGTGCAGGGAGCGGAACCAGTCCACGACCAGTGACGCCTCGTGGTGCTCGTCGCGGCAGAGGACGACTTCGGGCTTGTGGCCGTCGCCGCGGGAGGTGAAAAGGTCCTTGTGCTTGCGCTGCGTGTTGCGGCGGATGAGGTGGTCGGCGGTGGCGAGGATGTGGCCGGTGGAGCGGAAGTTCTCGCCCAGGGCGATGACGGCCGCGCCGGGGTAGTGCTTCTCGAACTCGAGGATGTTGCTGATGTCGGCGCCGCGCCAGGCGTAGATGGACTGGTCGGGGTCGCCGACGACGCAGATGTTCGGCTGGCGGCCTTCGCCGGCCTCGCCCGCGAGGAGCGAAGCGATGACGAACTGGGCGCGGTTGGTGTCCTGGTACTCGTCGATGAGCAGATACTGCCAGCGCTCGCGGCAGGCCTCGCGGATGGTCTTGCTCTTCTTGAGGACCTGCGCGGTGAGCACGAGCAGGTCGTCGAAGTCCACGGCGTTGGCGCGGCGGAGGGCGGCCTCGTAGGCCTTGTAGATCTTGGCCATCGAGCGGGTGTAGAAGTCGCCGGCCTGCGCGGCGTAGGCGTCGGCGTCCAGCAGGTCGTTCTTGGCCTGGCTGATGCGGGCGAGGACGCTGCGCGGGGGCCAGTTGGTCGTCGAGAGGTCGAGGTCCGCCAGGGTTTTCTTCATCAGCGCCGTCTGGTCGGCGTCATCGAAGATCGCGAAGTTGTCGGTGAGGCCCGTCAACGCGCCCTCCTCGACGGCGACGGCGGCCCATCGGCGCAAGAGGCGGGCGCAGAGGGCGTGGAACGTCGAGACGGTGAGGCCGCGGGTGGCGCGGCCCTCGCCCAGCAGGTGCGCGACGCGCTCGCGCATCTCGGCCGCGGCCTTGTTGGTGAAGGTCAGCGCGAGGATCTGCCACGGCGGGATGCCGCAGCCGATGAGGTAGGCGATGCGACGGGTAATGACGCGGGTCTTGCCGCTGCCGGGGCCGGCGAGGACCAACAGCGGACCCTCGGTGTGGGTGACGGCGTCGCGCTGCGGGCCGGTGAGGCCTTCGAGGAAGCGATCCGTGTCGAGGCCGCGCTCGGCGGGCGCGGACTCCGGGGGCTGGTCGCCGGCATGTCCGCCGCTGCCGTCTCCTCCGCCTCCGATCGCCGCGGCGCGCCGGGTGCGCCATCCTCCCGCGCCCGGCTTGGGGGGCGGGATGCGGATGGGATCGAGGTCGGCCGACATGTCGACGTCCGTGTCCATCGGGGCAGTTTAGCCGAGGCGGAGCGCCACCCGCGTCGGCCGCCCCGCTACGCCTGCTGGAGCGGCGGCGTCGGGCCGTAACGGACGATGAGCACGGCGGACCCGGCCCTGGAGTCGTAGGACGAGATGACCTCGCCCCAGGGAAAGACGGCGTGACTTGGGTGCTCCCACGTCAAGGGCTCGGGGACGATCGGCTCGCCGCGGCGGTCGAGCGCCAGCGGCTTGGGTGCCAGTGGCGTGCCGAAGGTGCGGAGGGCCCAGGCTTCGTGCTCGCGCTTGCGGGTCATTTCGGCGTCGCGCGACCAGTCCGCCCATGAGGACCCGTCCGCCGCGCGGGCCATGACCAGTTCGATGCGCGCCAGCGCCGAGTCTTCGAAGACCGCGGTCAGGTGGAACTCCGCTCCTTCGAGCATCGCACGCGGCAGTTCGGCCCGCGTGCGCACGTGGCCGGCGGTGAGGCGAGCCCCGTGCGCGGCCCGGAGCGCGGCGAAGGCCTCCGCCGTCGTCGCAGGGCCGAGGCGTTCGCCGGTGGCGTCGAAGGTCAGGCCGCCGTCGTGGGCGCTGGGGGGCGCATCGTCATCGGTTGGCTCCCTTCTCCATGCGACGAAATCCCCCTGGGCGGCCAACTGAGGGAAGGAGCGTGGCGGCGCCCCGTACGCAAGGTGCGCTCGGGGGGGGCGCCTGGCTTTCAGCCGCGGTTCAGGCCGCGCTCACCGGCGCGGGGCTCTGATTGGGCATGGAAGCCAAAGCCAAACTCGCCGGACATTCCGTGCACCAGATGCTGATCGTGTTCCCGCTGGGGCTGCTTGCGACGTCGATCCTGTTCGACCTTGTGCACCTGGGAACGGGTGACGCGATCTATGCCCAGGTGGCGTACTGGATGATCATCGCGGGGATGATCGGCGGGGTGGTCGCCGCGCCGTTCGGCCTGGTGGACTGGCTGGCGATCCCGCAGGGGACGCGGGCCAAGACGATCGGGCTGATCCACGGCGTGGGGAACGTCGTTGTGCTGCTGCTGTTCTTCGGCTCGTGGCTGCTGCGGCGGGACAATGCCGCGAACCCCGGAGCGGCGGCGATCGTGCTTTCGGCCCTCGGGGTGGCGCTGGCGGTGTTCACGGGGTGGCTCGGCGGGGAGTTGGTGGACCGGCTCGGGGTCGCGGTGGACGACGGCGCGAATCTCAACGCATCCAGTTCGCTCTCGGGTAAGCCGGCGTCGCAGCCGGCGGAGGGGTACCCGGCCGACCGGGCTCGCATGGTGTGATCCGCCGCGGCGGTGCTGGCGCGCGGCAGGCGGTACGATGCCGCCGCCATGACGATCTCGATCCGCCCCGCGACGGAGGCCGACATCCCGCTGATCCTGGACCTGATCCGCGAACTGGCGGAGTATGAGAAGGCGCCGGAGCAGGCGGTCGCGACGCCGGAGTCGATGCGCGCAGCGCTCTTCGGCGAGCGGCCGGTGGCGGAGTGCGTGATCGGGGAACTCGACGGCACGCCGCAGGGGTTCGCGCTGTTCTTTACCAACTTCTCGACGTGGCTGGGCAAGCCGGGGATCTACCTCGAGGACCTGTTCGTGCGGCCGGCGGCGCGGGGGCGCGGGTTGGGGAAGGCGCTGCTGGCGCACGTCGCGGCGATCGCGGTTGAGCGGGGGTGCGGACGGTTCGAGTGGTCGGTGCTGGACTGGAACGAGCCGGCGATCGGTTTCTACAAGGCGATGGGCGCTGTGCCGATGAGCGAGTGGACGGTGTACCGCCTCAGCGGTGAGCCGCTGCGGCAACTCGCGGCATCGCGGGGTGCTTGACCGACCGGCCGCGTGTCCGGTACGGTGGCGTTTCGCGCCCGTCTGGCGCCGGCCCCAAAGTCAAAGGACGCACATGGGACGCACGCTGTACCTCGCCAAGGCGGACGACCGGCTCGTGTCGCACTGCGCGTGTAAGCCGGGGGAGGCGCTGATCACCAGCCCGCCGCAGTTGGACTGCCCGTGGTGCGGGTGCGGGTGGCTGTTTACGTGCATCGGCTGCCGCCGGGCGTTCACGTTCGCGCGGACGGTGGAGACGGACCACTCGCTGGCCGAACTGGCGGAGATGGACCTGCGCGGCGGGGGATTCAAGGTCACCAAGGCGGCGGTGCGGGACTGGGTGGATCTGATGTCCGACTTCCTCGACGGGATCGAGCCGGGGGCGGAGTATGTCGTGCTCGATTACGTGCGCATCCCGACGGACTACGAGCCGCCGCTGCAGTTCCGCGGGGTGTACGCGGATCATGATCTGCCGTGGGTTCCGCATCTGCGGGCGCTGGAGGACCCGTCCGTGCTCGACGACCTGCTCGGATCGGAGGCGTACTGGCTCGACCGGCGGTGCGAGGATGAAGACGGCGAGGATGAGGCGTGAGCGGCGCGGCGACCGGCGAGGCACGCGGGGAGTTGGTTCGTGTTGAACTGCACCTGCGCCTGCGCGTGCAGCGTGGCAGGCGGGAGGAGTTCCTGGCGTTCCTGCGGGAAGCGACGCCGTACTACGAGGCGCCCGGCGGGATCGAGATCCGGCTGCTGGAAGACCTCGCGGACGACCACCGGTTCATCGAACTGGTGCTGTACGAGGATGAGGCGGCGTACCAGCGCGACCAGGAGCGAGTGGAACGCGACCCGGAAATGCGCCGGCTGCTCGAACGGTGGCGAGGGATGCTCGAGGGGCCGCCGACGGTCGAGGTGTACAGGCGGGTGGGGATAAGGACGGAGGCATGAAGGAGTAAGTCAACGCGGCGACGCCGCACCAGTTCGGTTTTCTCCACTTCGTGCCTTCGTGCCTCTGTGCCTTCGTGCCTACTCGGGCGGGCGGGCGCGGACGCCCGGGATCATCTCGAAGGTCTCGCTCACGGTGCGCAGGCTCTGCTCGATGCTCTGAAGCGATTGTGAGACCTCGACCAGGACGTCCATGCGGTCGATGACCTGGCCCATCTCGCGCTGGGCGTTGACGAGTTGGAACGTCGCTTCGCGGAGTTGGGCGGTCGCGTCGGAGAGGCCGGCGACGGCCTGATCCAGTCGGTCGAGGGAGGCGGTCTGATCGCGCATGGCCCGCACGTCCGCGGCGAGCGCGTCGAGCGTCTGGATCATGGACGCGACCTGCGCGGTCATCTCGCCGACGCCCTCGACGTCGTCGCGCACGGCGGTGACGGACTCGGCGATCGCCTCCAGTTCGCCCAGGCCCTCCTTGACCTCGGTGATCGAGGCGTTGAGTTGCTTGATGGTCTCGAGTTGCTCGTTGACGCCGGCGAGTTGACGTTCCATCGACTCGACGGACTGACGAACGCCGGCGAGGTTCTCGTTCATCTGCTGGACGATGCATCCGCCCGAGGCCCAGGCCGCGGCAAGCAATGCCGCCGCGGCGGCGCGGCCGGAGCGGAAGCGGGCGATGCGCGGCGGGCGGCGGTGTGCTGCGGGCACAGGTGGGCTCCTTCGGTCCGGCCACGGGATCGTTCCGGGGCGCGGGCGGGTGCGCGGTGGGCCGCTTCTCACCGAGCCACGCCCGCCGGTACCATGAGCCCATGACCATTTCTCACTGGCGATTTTCACCCAGCCCCGAGACCGTGCACACCGACGCGGTGGTCGTCGGCGCGGGGATCTGCGGGATCGCGGCGGCGCTGGCGTTCGAGCGGCGCGGGATGCGCGCGGCGGTCGTGGAGCGGGGGACGATCGCCGGCGGGGCCTCGGGTCGCAACGCCGGGTTCCTGATGCGCGGGGCGGCGGACCACTACGCGGACGCGATCCGGCTGTACGGGCGCGAGCGGGCGAGGCAGGTGTGGAAGTGGACCGAGGACAACCTCGCCGACCTGCGGCGGGAGGGGATCGAGGAACTGCCGAGTTACCGGCGCATCCCCAGCGCGCTGCTGGCGCTCAACGAGAAGCAGGCGGAGGAACTGCGGCTATCGACGGCGCTGCTGCGGGAGGATGAGTTCGAGGTGGAGTGGGTGACAGAGGGGGACGACTCGGTCTTCGGCAACCGCGGAAACGGCGTGCTCGGAGCGCTGGTGAACCCGAACGACGCGAGCATCAACCCGATCCACATGGTGCGGCACCTGGCGGGGAAACTCAAGGGGACGGTGTACGAGAATGAGCCGGTGCTCGACATCGCGCCGCACACATCGCACAGCACGCACGATGGCGGGCTCGTGGCGGTGCGGACGCCGGCGCGGACGTTCGTGTCGCCGCGGGTGCTGCTGGCGACCAACGCGTACGCGCCGCTGCTGATCCCGTCGCTGTCGGCGCTGGTGACGCCGCGACGGGGGCAGATGTTCGCGCTGCGGAACGCACCGGATGCGGTGGGGAGGCGGCCGCTGCGGCTGGCGTACTCGTACTACGCGAACTACGGGTCGGAGTACCTGCGCCAGACGGCGGACGGAACGATCGTGATCGGCGGCTGCCGCACGTACTTCGCGGGGCGGGAGATCGGGTACGAGGATGTGACGACGGACTGGGTGCAGCGGGCGCTGGAGTCGTTCGCGTCGCGCCTGCTGGGGGCGGCGTTCTCGGCGGATGACATCACGACGCGGTGGTCGGGAGTGATGGGATTCTCGCCGGATGGGCTGCCGCTGGTGGGGCCGCTGCCGGAGTTTCCCGCGGGGAACGTGTGGTTCTGCGGAGGGTTCACGGGGCACGGGATGTCGATGGGGTTCAGGACGGCGACTGCGGCGGTGGCGGGGATGGTGGAGGGGGCGGCGAACCCGTTTAAGATGAGCAGGTGCGTAGAGCGGGTCACGCACAGTACGCCGCGGCCGTCATGAAGAGCACCTCGGAAAGTTTTCGCGTGGATTCGAGGTCGGCGTATTCCTCGTCTTCGTGCGCGCCGGCGCCGTCGGCGCCGTAGACGACGACGTCCACGCCGGCTTCGCAGAGGATCGCGGCGTCGGTCCAGTAGGGAACGCCGACTCGCTCGGGCTCGGCGCCCACGACCGTACGGGCGGCGCTGGCGACGGCGCTCGCGACGGGGCTGTCCTCCACGGCCTCGAAGGGGCCGCGGGTGAGGACCTCCTCGACGGTGGCGTTGAACTTGCCGTGCTCGAGCGTCTCGTCCTCGCGCCGCAGCGCTTCGGCGATGCGGTGGAAGTCGGCCAGGATGGCCTCGCGCTGCTCGCCGGGGATCGTGCGGCGCTCAATCTGGAGCGTGCAGGACGGGGAGTAGATGCTGGGGCCCTGTCCGCCGCTGAGCAGCGGGGCGTGGAGCGACGGCGGGCCGGCGAGTTTGTGCGGCCGGCGGGCGCGGAGGTCGCGCTCGAGGTCGGCGAGTTTGGCGAGGTACCGGCCCATCATCATGTTGGCGTCGATGCCCAGGTCGAAGCGCGAGCCGTGGCAGGCGAAGCCGTGGGTCGTGACGCGGATCCAGGAAAAGCCGCGGTGGGCGAGAGCGAGCCGGCCGCCGGTGGGCTCGGTGACGATCGCGCCGTCCACCTTCACGCGCTTGACGACGTCGTCGGTGCCGAGGGAGGCGTCTTCCTCGTCGCAGACCAGCGCGAGGACCACGTCGCCGCGGAGGCGCATGCGGGAGTCGATGAGTTTCTTGACGGCGGCGATGCTGGCGGCGACGCCGGCCTTCATGTCGTACGAGCCGCGGCCGTAGAGGCGGCCGTTCTCGATGCGGGCCGAGAGCGGGTCCTTCATGCCGCCGAAGCCGACGGTGTCCACGTGGCCGTTGAGCATCAGGCTGCGGCCGCCGCCGGAGCCCTTGAGCGTCGCGACGACGCTGGTCCGTCCGGGTTTGGCTTCGTAGACCTGCGTGGAGAGGCCCATGCGGCGCAGCAGGCCGGCGAGGTAGGCGCAGATCGCGCCCTCGCCCCCGGGCCCATTGCCGCGGGAGGCGAAGACCGGGTTGACGGAGTTGATACGGACCAGTTCGCGGAGGAGGTTGACGACGTAGCCGCCGGTCGCTGCCGCCGCCCCCATCCCCCCCATTGCCCCGGGATCGGTGTGGGGAAGCGTCATGGGGCAAGGCTACGCGCGGGAGTCAGGACCTAGACGGGCCGCGGCCGCAGGCGGGCCATAACCGCAGCGATCGCGCGGCGGACCGGCGACGACGGGATCGGACGGCCGCACTCCGGACAGCGGTCCTTCAGGCCGCGGACATCGTAGTTGCACGAGGCGCAGCGGCCGGCGCGAATGCGCCGATCGCGGCGCCAGCCCCGGAAGGTGATGCCGGCGATCACCGAGGGAACGGGGATCAGCAGCCATGCCGGGACCACCACGCTCAAGCCGACAATCTGCTTCAGCGGGGGCATGCCTCCCGGCGCGGGCGGCGGGCCCGTCTGGACCATCACGCTGTTCGCGGGCTCGAACTCCGGCTTCCAGATGATGGCTCGCCCGCTCCAGCCGCCGACACGCAGACCGCCACCGTGCGAGAACAGGTCGCCGGGCTCACCCCACCAGAGCATCGCACATCCCTGGATGAGGCTCAGACGGACCGCGCCGCTGGGACTGGTCCAAAGAAAACTCCAAAGACTCGCGGCGCTGAGCACGACGGCGAGGATGGTCAGGGCGGCGGCGATGGGGAAGACATGGCGGCTCATGCACGCCGTTCTAACAAGACTGGGGATCGGCCGCAAGCCATGGGCGTACAGAGAAGCCCGCGCGTGCCTGTGGTCACCGGCTGACAACACGGCCGGTGCGAGGCTGAAAACGGCGCTCACGCGCGTTCGCGGACCGTCCGGGAGCGAGCCCCCCGCGACACCATCGCGAGGGTGCAACGGCCGTGCGAGCGCCGGCTCACCGCGTGTTCATGCTGGCGCTCGCGCCGGTCGTTGACCGGGGCGCTCCGTGGCCGCTAGGACTCAGTGGGTCCTGCGCGAGGAGCGCGGGGGCTGGGGGGGATGGAGGGGGGGTGGGGGGGGTGGGGGCGGGCGGGACGACGGTCCGCGGCCCCGGCCTCG